>OLSC01000477.1_pt1 | contig 49328 bp, 76 predicted proteins | sample 1672881 | NCBI WGS metagenome assembly OLSC01 (sample SAMEA3136733, study PRJEB25190) | human gut metagenome | biome: human gut; feature: human-associated habitat; material: faeces | place: Austria | collected 2013 | reverse complement strand
CCTCGATGAACACTTCCTTCGGATTCCTGCCGTTGCAAAGCTGCATGATCTCTGCCATTTGTGGGTTGGCGCTTGCAAGAGCTTGCATCACAGCTTCTTTCTGGTTGGATCCGTTGAACATGTTCACCATATTCTGAAGACCATTCAACATTTGCTGGTTCAGCCCCTGGCCAGGTGCTACGTCACTTTGTACCGGCACCTGTCCGGGCTGTTGAAACAGAAACCTGCTTAACGGGTTTGCCATTTTCTTTTTCTCCTTTCAAACCGTCCACAGCTGCCTCAAGGCCCTCCAACCTACCAATGACGCCTTGCATCATTTTGGCAACCTCCTCCAAAACATTGGGCTGGACAGGTTGCTGAGTAGTAGTCTGCTGGACTTGCGTCTCTACATGCGGTGCGAAATCGAACGCTTGGAAGTCCATCACACCAGCACTGCTCACAGCTTTCATGGCAAACATCATTTGGTCGTCTACCATGAACCACTTCTGTTCGCCAGGCTGCACAAACGCGTTCCTAGCTTCATCGAGGTTCTTGACGGGGATCCACATATTGCTTGTGCCTTGCCGGTCCTGAGGGTAGCCACTGGGCATATAGGCACCAGGCCACATCCCAGACATACCCATAGCAGGGCCTTGCGGTACTTGCTGTCGCCGGAGATTGCCGGCCAGCGGATTGTATCCCATGCCGGCTTGGTTGTTGTCAAACACGGAGCATCCCTCCATTTTTACTTTTCGTCAGTGCTTACTTCGGTTGCCTCGCCGAGTACCAGTTCGCCAGACACAATTGACTGGATGCGCTTCATAATATCGCTGGCGTAGTTGGCACCGCGGCTGATAATAATACCGGTCAACACAGTGCCAAGCATGTCGATGTTGAACGTAATACCAAGGACCACAAACATGTCAGCATCGCCGGCAACACACAGCACGATGCCAAGCATGACGGCCGCCAGCTGGGTGACAGCCGTTTTATACTCCTTGTTGAGGAACGCCTTGCCGATGGTCTTGGCGTACTCGACCAGTGCTTCAACCAGCATGGCGAACACGATTACCATAACCAGAATATCCATATACATTCTCCTTTCATTCACTACCGGGTCTGACCGGCAGACTTCTACATACTGACATGATATGCCCAGTAGATGGGTCACCGTCACCAAGAGCATCATACGGACCATAGCACTTTTCAAGCGTTTCTATTCCGTATGGCGGTATGGACTTTTCCTCGATGTAGCGCAAGCCGAGGTCTATGATCTTGGCTCTCAGCAAACCCTTCAAGCCATCCTTCATAGCTTTCATTTCTGCCTCGTTATCAGCATCTTTCTTTTTTGCCTTCTTGAGGCTTGCACCAACCCATCCAGCAATCCCTGACACAATAGGTAGCGCTATCGTAATAAGCGCGGATATCTTGTCGGCCAGATCCTGCATTGGCATCACCCCACAAACCGCGAATGGTACCGCTTCTGCTTATCCCAGCCATTCCGTTCGACAATAGCAAGGAACTTCAATGCATCACCAGAGCTCACCGTGGCGATGGCAGCAAAATGATTGTCGTCAATCTGCACCTGGTTGTAACGGCCAGACATTCTCAGTCCAAGGTCGTCCGCCAGTGCATCGGGCTCCCGCATTTCCTCGTCAGTCAGAGGGGCCAGCGTAACCAGCTGAATGGTTTTCCAACTATCAGGATCCACCTCAGCAGGTTGCTCATCGTCAGCAGCAACGTCCTTGGTATCATTACCACTATACGTGCCAGCAGCATTTGGAAGGCCAAGCCATGCGGACGGCTCAACAGCCTTGCCGTTCACCTGAACCTCAAAATGCAAATGGACACCGGTAACATTACCAGTCGCACCAGCACGGGCAAGAACGGTGCCCTGAGGCACTACCTGCCCAACTTTAACGTAGTTTACTGCATTGTGCTGGTAGATCTCGATAACGCCGGGTGCCGTCTGCACTTTAACGAGGGTACCACGCCCAGAATTCCAGCCAGTGCTCACCTCAACAACGGTGCCACCAGTAACCTCTCGGAAGTCCCATGCATCGCCTGAAACAGACTCGCCAGCATACTTGGTACACACCACGTCGATGCCGTTGTGATGTTCGCTCACCTTCTTGCCGTTGATGGTAATTGTTCTGTAACCAAACGGGCTGGTCACTCTGTTCGTTCCTTTAAAAGGTGTCATAAGCAATTCCTCCTTAGCTCAGGCGAACGTAGTTGAAATAAATATTGACAAGTTCATGAGGAAGATAGTTCAGAGACACACCAGTGCCAGGTTCACTATCGCTATCACGAGTGCAAAGATACACCTGATTGTCCTCGCTGTCCTTGTAGTATTTATCCTTGTAGTACGTCATACCACGGTATGCCGTTATCGGATTGTACTCAGACCCGTCAGGCTTAGGCTCAGTCTCAGTCGGATCCTCCACATCGGTGCCCTCCAGCAGGGCTGCGACCTGTTCTTTCAGGGCTGCAACATCTTTTTCCAGACTAACCAGCCGAATGTTCAATTCGCCAGTATCGGTATTTATGCTCAGTTCAGAAGCCTTGTCCATCAGCTCGTCATACTCGTCTTTGATCAACATCTGCTTCGCAAACATCACCGTCAAAGTATTCTTTGCCGATACCTCGGTATAGGCTCCCTTGTCCATCTGTTCAAGCATGGCACTGTAAGCAATACTATTCATTATACCACACCTCCCTGTGCCAACATAACAGCAGCCGTAACTGCATCACTTATCTTCTTGTCGATATTTCCACCCGACTGTTGGACCAACTCTTCGTCGGTGTATTTGCGATACCACATGCACTCTTCGACCACATCATGAGCAGGAATCACTTTATTCCACCCCTCCGGGTACTCTTCCGTTACTGTGCCTTCCATAACTTCTGTGCGTTCCTCCACGTGGCCCACAACAATTGTACTTTTGTACAAGTAGCCCAATGACAAATCGGGATCAAAAATCTCTTCTTTTGTGATTTCATCATAAATTTTCACATTGACACCTCTCTGTTCTTAAATAGGTTCAGTAGTAAATCAGCGTGATATTTCGGTTAGGAACGCCACCCTGTCGGCTTTCAACATAAATGGTATTTCCGACAATTCGGATACGGCCCACGACGTTAGTGCTTCCATCGCCGAAAGCACCGTCAAGCGACGCGATTCCGACAAGCGTCCCGCTTGTCAGCGTATAATGCCACTCCATTGCGGGATATTCGTGCGGCCAGCTTGCGACATTCATGGTGACCGTTTTCAGCGTCTTTGCGCTCACTCTACCGCCACCGTTATGGTAGCCTTGTGGAACAACAACCGAGCCACCTGGAGCAAGTGAAGACGACCATGCTCCATTGTTTGCCATACTTCCCGCCTTTATTACCTTATCCCCGGCATAAAACTTTTTGCCGGACAGCACATCACCAGTCGTAGCGTCTGCCAGTGCAAGTTTGCTTTTCGTCAATCCACCACCCGGCTGCAATAGATCAGTTGACATTGTTGCCCTCCTTCAACGACCAAATAACCTCTATGTCAGAACTCGGCCTTTCAAAGAGGTGCGCAGTTATCTTGTTATTTTCAGAAACGACCGAATAGCCAAGCTGAAACAGTGCAAGGTTATCCTGCAGTGTTTCATTCGTTGCAGCACTCGTCGTTTTCTTACAAGCAACGCCAGGTTGGAAAAGCGAGTTAGGTGTCACGTCAGGACCGCCGTCCATTGCTACCAGATCCGCGGTCTGCGTGAATTCACCAGAACCTCCTGCCCAGCCATCCAAATTGAAGAAAGCCTTATACATGAAAATAAGGCTCGGCGTTATTTTATCAATCTGTTGCTGCAATGCCGTAGCAGGTTCTTCACCGAGCTTCGCATTGATCTCATTGAACCATTCGGTGAAATCTGCTTCACTTACAGATTTGAAATTTGCCAAATCGGTCTGTACCTGTTTGTACAGGGTAGTGGTATCAATCTGTTCAACAATAGCATGGACGATACCACACACCTCAGTATTCATCCTGGTATCTTCGATCAGGTCTTGTGTGATCTTAGTGATACCGGTGTTGATATTAACAACAGCAACGCACAGATCGAAGTAGTCTGCAGTACGCACCACTTTTGGCGCAACAGCCTCAGCACCAGGGTTGCCTTCCATCTTTACGGCACCAATGGCTCTGCCTGCGTTATCGAACCGAATAAAGATTGCATCCTTACGATTCAACACACCATCGGCCACCTTGTGTTCAAACACAATGTCACCGGCGTTCTTGTAACCGTACCCGTTGATAAAGGCTGAGCCAGGCTTGAGCACCGTGGTCATGCCAGCCTCGCTGTTCTCAACCACTTGCAAGCCAGTACTCGGGTTGGGGTAAACGCCGTTGCCGATGAACTCAGCAAAATATGATGCAAACTCCTCTGCCTTGTACACACGGTCGTACGTATCACCCGTTTTCTTCGCATTAAAGAAGAAACTTTTCTCCATCTGTCAACTCACCACCTTTGCCTTTATAGCTTTGGCTAAGCTCAGCTGATTGTAGCCGAATGTAATATACAACGACTTACCACTGGAATCGTAAGCCACTTCGACCTCACTTATTTCAGCATCAAGCTCTCCAAAATCGCTATCCTCAATCGTAACCTTGTCACCAAGGAAAAAGTCAACGCCATACTTCACATTGCCTTCCGTGTTTACGGTACAATCAAAGTTCACAACTGGCCTCAATGTGTCCAGCTGTTCCTTGCCACGCTGATCCAGCATGGCTTCGTATTCCCCAGCAGGAATTGCCACATCACCATCTGTGGACTGTAGATCTCTTGCATCTACGAACACTTCGCATCTTTGCTTACCGGACACTTCGTTGTCACCAGACGTCACGTATTTGCGCTGTTGCCCCTCACCTTCGCCAGCAACCAATGCAACGTTCTTGTACGTCGAATAATTCTCCTCATAATTCGAACTCAAGATGTTTTCATACTGTTGGGAAAAAATGCATGGCGCCACTTCCTTCTGTCCCTTGGTCCTATTCGTACCCTTGACAACTTGGAATGTCATTTTTTTAGCTTTTGCATCAAAACGCACCGTAAAACCAAAACCATCAGACGAACAGATATCCGCCACAGCTTCGCCTACCACGCCACCTGTGTTTTGATACTGAATCGAATTGCCCCGACTTTCCAAAGTAGACACAATCTCAATATCAGCTATGGCACGCTTTGGATCCGATGGCTCAACAACTTGAGTCCTCACCAAGTCCTCTACAATATCAACACTGCTTCCAGACTTGATGTATTGGCCCCAGATTATGCGTCTATACAAAAACGTATCACACAAGCCACCAGTGATGGTAATTTTGGGGGCCTCGTTTTCATTCGTATCCTTCAACCACTTATCGATAACACCTGCTACACCTGCAGCCTTGTCAAACAACAAATAGTTGTCTTTGCGGATCAACTTAGAATTAAAATTGCTCAATGCGATGCTGACTGAAAATTCACCTTTTGCTTTGAACTTTTCAATATACGATACCGACAAAGGGCTCTGCAAGATTCCAAGTTTTTTGTAATTGGAATCAAAAACATAGATGTCCACTTACTGCTGCACCTCCAAATACTCAGGACTGTACCGGACGTTCACCAATAAGTTTTCAACCAGTCCGTCCGCACCATAACGAACGTTGTTCGTGCCTACCCTCAATTTGAACATAGTAGACACATCAAAGTTATATTCGTCGAATGCATTAGTTTTGGCATCACCCTTTATTTTTGTAACCGTCTTTTTATTTACGATGGTAGACACCTCGATAATGTCGCCAGCTTCCATCACCGTATCGAGCTTGATTGTTTCTTGCGTATCGATAAGGATGATGTATGGGTTCGTTACCGTACCAGTAGCTTGGAAGACAACAACAAATCCACAATCAACATCGCCATCATTCTCAATAGACACGATTGACGATGGTGTACGCAACCCCATGATCACTCCAGTGTCTTCTGGGATAGTCAAAGGAAAATGGAATTGCGGCAACCAATCAGCCATCACGACATTGCCGGGCGTATCGTTCCGGAACATAGGATCAGGACAGAACAAGTCGATCATAAACTTACACATCACTTCGTTATTTTCGCTCTCTTCGACTCCGTAACGAATAGATGTGTCAGCAATGCCTTCTATCGTATAATCATCGTACTGCAAAGTAATCTTATGCAACGGATTGACAAACTTATTCAAGAACTTCTTCCTTCGTGTCATGTCATCCTTAGTGCCAGCCACTACCCACCCCACGATGGAAACAGGTCTCGATTCGAGTGTCACGTTAGTGACCAAATTGCCTACTTCATCAATATATTTGTACGTTGTCCTTGAACTTTCAACTACACCCCAATCTACGGACTTTAACACGTAATCTCTAACACTCTGTGAAATCAACAAAGAAGCATCGAGTGCTTCGTTTGTCAACGTAATACTTTCGACCACTTCAATGCCTCCTTGTTTGTTATTTCAACATATCTTCAGCAATCTCTTTTTTTACTTTTCGCATCTCTCTCGCAGCAGTTACCTCGTCAATGGCCTTCGGGCTTTGGAAGATAAACGTATCTCCGCCACCCTTGTTCTCCATGTCCTCTTTGCGCTGCTGCTTGGTACGGATCTCTTCACCCTCATGCACCTTCACGATCATGTCGCGGGGAACGTAATCCAAACCACTTGCAAAAGAACCTTGAACGTTCCTGCTTCTGGATCCAGAACCGTCAGAGCTGCCACTCGACATCTTCGACGACTCGGATTCCCAGAACGTAACTTTGTCTACCAGCCACTGCACACACTCTTCAACCCAACCTGTTAACTGATCCCAGACACTTTTCAGGCCATCCCACATGGCACTGAACACACTGGCACCGGCGTTGAAAATTGCATCTGTGATTCCGAGCAAAGTACCAACAGGGTCTTGCACTGCTTCTTCGAACCACGACGTGATACTATTCCACGCTGTTGTGAATGCATTCTCGATTGCATTACCAACAGCCATCATGGCCTCGTATACACCGCCAACAATTCCAACTATCGTTTGGATGATCAAATTCAGGAAGTTCGCGAGCAAAGACAGAATTACAGTCCATACGTCAGAGAACAAGGTCTTGATACTTTCCCACAATCCACTCCAGTTGCCAGTGAACAAATTTGCGAACACTGCAAAAATGTCAGAGAGGATCGTGAAAAAGCTCTCAAACAATGTTTGAATCGTACTGAATGCAGCCGTAACAATACCTTGTACGTTAGCAAAATTACTCTGCCACAACGAAGTAATGATATCAAGTGCAATCGATATGATTGACCGTACGATGGTCACTGCACTCGTTACAATACTCTGAATGCTAGTAAACACGCTGCTAACGGTATCACGCATACCATTGAAATCTGTTTCCCACGCAACGTACAAGGCTGCAATAACGGCGATTATGGCAAGCACCGGAGCCACAAGACCACCGAGCACCGTCGACAAACCGGCCCATACTGCAGACAAGCTGGACACGGCAGTCATCAGTCTGCTTACAGTTGTGAACAACTTGCCAATTACAAGCAACACAGGCCCAATGGTAGCTGCGACCATCGCAACAGTTACAATCACTTGTTTCGTGTCCTCATCTATACTGGACAACCAAGTTGCCAGATTATGGAGCATATCAACAAACGACTGAATTACAGGCGACAATACCGACATCAAAGCGTTACCAAACTCCAGGGCAACGTTCTTGATTTCGTTGAACGCCTTGGCCAACGTCCACGTCGTCGTCTGCATCTTCTCGTATGCAGATTCCGTTGCACCAGACGAATTGACCATTTGGTCCAGGATGCCGTTATACCCTTCGGCGCCCTTGCTTGCCAAGGTCAACGCAGCGGATCCAGCTTCCACCGAAGAGAACAGATCACTAAGACCTACGCCAGTATCGCTTGCATACTGCAGCAGCATGCTAATTACCTCACCGAGTGAAGTTCCTTCGTTCATCAAGTCTTGGAAGCTCTTTCCGGTCTCGCTCTTGATAATGTCACTTACATCAGTACCAGACTTGCCAAGCTCGTCGAACATGGCCTTCAAGTACGTCGTGGACTCTGCCGTGGCTATACCATTGGCAGTCAGAATCGAGTATGCAGTACCAAGCTGTTCCACCGAAACGCCATTAGCATTGGCAACAGGTATCAATTTACCTATTGACTGGGACAACTCGTTAACGGTTGTCTTGCCCAATTTCTGAGTTGTAATCAACACATCGGAAACGTGGGCCGCATCTTCCGATGCCAACCCGTAAGCATTCAATGTGGTTGTGAGAACGTCCAATGCAGCAGACGAAGAGGTGAAACCTGCAGTGGCCAATTTCGTTGCGTTCCCAACAAACGCCACCGCATCACCAGTTTGCTGCCCAGCAGATATCGCATCGTACACATTCTGTGCGATATCGCCTGCTGCGACACCAGTTTCATTGGACAGGTCAACGATCTGCTTCTCCAGGTCCTCAAGTGGCACCTGTGTTGTATCGGCAATCGTGCTCACCTTTGCCATCGAGTTCTCGAATCCCAAAGAAAAATTACCGAGTGCAACTCCAGCACCAACTAGCGGAAGCGTAACGTATTTCGTCAACGCTGAGCCCGTTTTTGTCATGGTACTTCCAAGTGCTGCTGTCCTATCCGCTAACTTGTTAGATTTATCCATAAACGACTTCATGTCAGAAAAGGCAGACTTGAAGCCTTTTTGGAAATTAGTTGTGTCAAGCAACAGATAACCAACTGCGGACCCAATGTCAACCATACGCTACGCCTCCTTTCTAGTTGTCATACTTCGCATACAATTCACTGGGCAAACGGTACTTATGAGCTCCTGCTTCCTTCTTGGTGAACGTGGGCTCCTCCTTGTCATCAAGGTGCTTCATGATTAGCGCGCATGCCTCATCCAAGCAATACGCATCATACTCGTCCTCAATTCCCAGGAGTACCGATGGCCTTTCGCTGTACCTCTGCGACATTGCCAGCAGCGGGATTATTGATGGGCTGCTGACGAAAGTTTTCCAGTGCCTTCACCCCACGCTGCGTGTACTCAAACACGAACATATACTGGTCATCGGTCATCTCAATGCCGGCTTCCTTGATTTCCTGGAAGGTCGGTTCAACAAAGCTCGCTTCGCACAAGATGTCGATTACATCAAGAGCATCTTTCAGCGAATCGAGCTTCTTGCCATTGACACCACCCTTCAGAAACAAGCCATTTGCCGTCTCCAGCAAAGCATTGGGAATCCGGCCAGACCGGATCAGCACCAACATCGAAGGTCTACGCAACCGGGCATTGAACGGCTGTCCGTCCGCAAACGGCGGCAGCTCCACAACCTGCCCGGAGCTATACTTCTTTAAAGCCTCAATCGAGGTTACTTTCAAAGCACCCATCTTAATCCTCCATTTACTGTTCTTTTTTGTTTATGCGGTCAGTTCCGGCAGCTCCTTCAGATACGTGATCTTATACGGAGCCTCGCCGGTTTTCGGCGCACTGTTGATAGTGTATTCGGGGGCGCGGAACTCGCCGTCGACGACGTTGAACGCAACCGGGACGCCCTTGCAATTCGGATACTCGCACTTCTCATATCCCGTAATCAGGCCGGCAGCATCGTAGATGGCAGAATATATGCTCAGCACGCCCTCCTTGACCTTATCCTCAGATCCAGCCACGGGCGGCGTATAACTCGCCACGCCGAACCCTGCATCGGAATCGGTTTCGGTGGACTGCCCACTATCCTGCCAATATTTGATGGTACCACCCTGGAGCATCTTAACCAGCTCAGGGATGAGCACGTTGTCGGTCAGAGTAATCGTGTGGCCGGTCACGGTAGTCTGCTCACGCTTCTGGGCGATCAGTACGCCCTTCACAATCAGCTTCACCGCATCGGTCGTTTCGGACTGCACAGACACGTCGACCTTGGATGCGGTCTTCATGCCAATCTCGGTCTTGTCTACCTTGTACGTAACGAGCACAACGTCGATAGTTGCAATCTCATTGCCTTTCTTGGCAGCCATTGCTATCTCCTTTCTACAGCTTCCTGCTGTTTCTGTACTGAATGCTTACCATGTGTCCTTTAACACCGTCGTCATAATACGGCGGCGTTTGTGAGTGCATTGGCACAATCATAGGCTCCAGCTTCTTCATGGACTGCTTTACAGCTGCCACGAAATCCTCCAACTGACTGTACTGGCCCCTTGGGATGTACAGCATAATGTCGTAACGCTGGCTAACGCTGGAATAGTTCGATATGCGCGAACACGCATCCAACGCAACTACGACATACCGTTTCGTGCACTCGCCTTGGTGTTGGGCAGGTTCGTATACGTCAAAACCGTCTTCAGTGAGGACGTCGTATATGTCACCCCACCTGTTACTACTTTGCACTGCTACCACCCAATCTGCTCATAAAGTCTTCGAAATCTGGCATGATGGCAAATGTGCCTGTGTACTCAATAGTTTGCTCAATGATTGCATACCGCTTCTCGTTTGCAAGCTCCAGCCAAATACCGTAGTCAACGCCATGAGCCAGTACGAGTTTGTAGCCGGTGGCCAACACCTCATACGATCCATTGAGTCGCCTACGTGCTTCACCTGTTCTATCAGTCCACCGGGCATTTACCTGCGCATCAGTTTGAAGCTGGCTAGCATATTCGCCGGCTTTCATTTCCATAGCCACATCGAATTTGCTCCGCATGCTCTCCAAACCTTTTGCCAACTTTGACGCATCGAATTTGAAACCAGACTCAGCCATTCTGTACCACTTCCAATGATATATCGATACACACACTTTGCATACCAAGATTAGCCGGATCCACAACCCTGTACCGTACGCCCTTGTATGTTACCTCGTCATTCATTTTGACTTTGGAGCCATCCGCAGGCATGCACAGGATCCTAGGTTGCGGCTCAGTACGCGTCACAGTGCCTTCACTCGTGTTGAATGATACCTGGGAATTCACCTCATGGTATGCACCACGAATACGGATTGACTGTGGCGGGTGCTCCGGGTCATCTCTGATCGGCTCGTTGTACTTGTTCAGCTGGAATCTTTCGAAGGCAAATTCATCACCGTACAACTTAATAAAGCGACTGACCTTATTAAGCTGGAAACTTGTTCCACGCCCCATAAGGTCAGCCACCTTTCAGTGTGCCGGAATTTGACGGCCTATATTTACTTGCCAGCCTTCTGAAGTAGGCCGATGTGTCTGCTGCCGATATGCCACTTATACTCAGTGTAGTGTCTTCAGCCTTAACCAGCAAACACTGATATATGGCTGCATCTACGTCGCCACCGTTTTCTTCGATATAGAACGACAAATCCGAGTCATCAAAAAACGGTACGTCAGATTCTCTCAGAATCCTCTTCATTCTTTCGATATCTGTCATACCATCCTCACCTCACTGGGTTACTGCTGGAACATAGACTTGATCAGATCTTTCACCTCGTTGACACTCTTCGCACCAGTGGTGTCGATGCCCTTGGTATCAACGAAGCGCTTCACCTCGTCTTTGGTCCACTGGGAGATCGGCTTCTCCATAAGCTCGGCAACAAAGCGTTCATCTTCACTGGGAGCCTTGCCGACACCCTTGTGCTGGCCAGCCTTCTTCGGTTTCGGCACGATGCTGTAGCCCTGCCCCTCGAAGACAGTGTTATAGGCACCCTGCGTCACCTGAAAGATCTCCTTTTCGTCTTTCGACTTAATGGTTACCATTTTGCTTGCTCCCTTCTTCAGATCATTCCGGCTCGGTGTCCATGATATACACCTGGTCGGCCATCGGGAAGTCGGGCAGGCAGATCATGGCGACGATCGTCTCAACCTGAACGGGGTCTTCCTTCTTCACGGAAGTGATCGAAACGCCAGCGTCAACGATGGACACATTGGCAGCGCCAGCGGACATCAGATCGCTCTCGGCCGGAGTAGTACCGAACCACGTCTTGCCGAGTGCACCGTCGGGGAACAGTACCAGAGTGTCAGCCGGCATATACGGGGTGACGGCACCCTTCTCGTCCTTGTACCGCTTGGAGTTGACACGAATGTCGATCTCCAGCTGGTCCACGATATACTGGTGCAGCTGCTTGTCCGTAATGGCGCCAACGCCCTGGGTCAGGACGAAGATGTCCTTCTTGATCTTCTCGTTGTTCCGCAGATTGCGCCAGACCTTCTGGTCACACATACCGCGAGTGACAACGGTGCCAGTCTCGTCCTGAATCTTCTCCTTCGCAACACGGATGTCCTCCAGCGGGTCGGCAGCGGACAGATTGGACCAAGCAGTGGCTGCGTCGCCCTTGTGCTCCACACCGTAGTCGAAAGTGAACGCCTGGCCGTTGCTGGTCATGGAAACCACACCAGTAGTCAGAGCCATCATGCGCATCCGCTCACGAGTGGCGGCAGCAGCTTCCAGCAGCTCCGTCTGGTCGTCGAAGATCTTGTCCATCACGGCATCGATGTAGCCCTGAATGCCGGACTCCATCACCATGTTCAGTTCCTGCCGCATCTCTTCATCGATATACTTGGACTCTTTGAAGTACGGCATGTCCGCACTCAGCTTCTCAAAGCCAATACGCGGACGGGGGACGGCAGCGACGTCAAAAGCGGAAGTCTTCAGTACGACCGGCAGGCCCTTGGAGCCCTTCAGCCACTTCAGATTGAGGCCACGCTTCTTATCATTGGGGAACAGCTCTTCACAAGGATACGGGTCACGATCCTGAGACAGTTCCGTCCAGTAAGAAGCCAGACCCTGGGATGTTACCAGATCGAAAATAGTCATGCTATATTATCCTCCTTCATTTATTTGTGTTGTCCGCCGATTACAGCTTTGCAAAGACAATCAGCGGAGATACGCCGGTGGCACCGGCAGCAGTGGTGATCAGGCTCTGGACATCGGAATCACAACGATTCACGTTCACGAAACCGAAGATCAGGGCGGTACCGTTGGCCTTGCCAGCAGTCACGTCCACGTCGTGGAGCAGGACCGCATTCATGGCGGTGCTGTCGTTAGCCTTCACGACATCGGCCTGCAGGTTGTTCAAATCGACTTTGATCGGCGTACCAGCCTTCGCAATCTTGCTCGTACCAACCACGACGCCGAGCGACTGCGGCACAACGCAGCCAACGGAAGTCTGCTTGTCGACATCAAAAAGGATCTGCCGGACGTTCATATAGCTGTTCTTGGTGATACCAGACTTGTTCAGCATTGTCTCTTACCTCCTTTGGAAATTAGCCCCAGAAGCTCTTCTTGCCAGTGTTCCGGGCTTTGCGCTGGGCAGCCAGCCGAGCGCCGATATTCTGCTCTTCTTTCTTGGACGCTGCTTTGCTCTTGACACTGGAGCCCGTCCCTTTGGTACCAACCTTATTGGCACCAGTCCCCTTCTTGTCATCGTCGTCTTCAGGCTGCTTGCCAAACCAAACGGGGTATTTGGTTTTCACTTCGCCGACGAGGGTGCTGACGTCGCTGTCTTCCTCAGCCTTGCTCAGAGCAAGCGTGACGATATCATCGACGTACTCGGCCTGTGCGCCCTGCTGCATTGCCTCAGCTTTTGCCTCGGCGACAAGGGTACGGTGCTCAAGCTCCGCCATATGGCCATCGTCTTCAGGCTGACTACCAGACTTGCTCTTCATTACGCTCTGAAGCAGGCTGATGGTCTTGGTGTCCTTCGGATCAATACCAAGCTCGCGCAGCACGGCGTTGCGGCCCTGCTTCTTCTCACGAGTCATCATCCGAGTGACTTCGTCCTGGGTGAACGTGCGGGGCGACTTTTTCTTGCCATCGCCACCGGCAGCACCGTTACCGCCTTCGTCGCCACTGGATCCATCGGCGCCGTCTTCAACGCCCTCAGTACCCTCGATACCTTCGGTGTCTTCGATGGGCTCTTCAACCATGCCATCTTTCTTTTCTTCAATTGCCATAATCTTCTCCTTTTCTTATCCATGATGTACTCATGGTAGTTTGATGTGATTTTGCAAATCTTTGCACTAGTTTATTTTAACAGCGTACCCACGCATCGTGATCTGTTGTAACATCGAACGTGTTCTGCTTGACAAACGCCAACTCGTACGTTGTTTGGCGATCAGGCAAATGCACAACTACACCCGAATACTCCTTCTCAAGGTCGTTCCTGATTGCGCTCAGGTCGCGGTTGATGCGATGGTACTTGGCCGATTGTTTTCTAACGCTATGCCCTTGCTTCTTAGCCTTTGCGGTAGCAGCAAGCACCTTGGTCAGATCCGAAAGAAGCATTTGCGTTCTTACATCGTCAATCTGGACGAAGTGCGTGTGCCCACATTTCGGGCAGTCGAAATATGTCAGCCATATTGACTTCCCACTTGGCATGTCGATTTTACTTTTAACCACTTCGCTCGGTCCCAACTCCAAAGTGCTTTTGCACTCAGCACATTGAGCAAAAAATTGAAGCATTGTACGTACCTCTTTCTTTGTCGTCAGTTCCATACGGAGCTGCAATACGTTACCGCGGTGCGGCCTTCCAAGTAGTCTTCGTTGCGCAGCCGGTTGCAATATGGCTCATTTGCATTGAACAGAACTACACGGAATACCAAATAAGCGATAACGGCGGTCCGCAGAACACGAAGTAACCTTTTTGTTTGTTTGCCCTCCTGGGCTTGTATTTGCACTGCAATCTTTAAACGGCCTTCTGGCCCTATGCTATATTATACTACATAACAACGCAAAAGTAAACAGCTTATTGAAAATTTTTACCTAAGTACATGGCGTAGCTTCGTTGCTTTTGAAACTTTTTTTACCACGTCTCAACACCCTCTTGCTTCAACATGCACGCCAGATCCTGTTTGACTCGCCGCGCAATCCGGCTGACGGTTCCTTGTGCTACTCCAAGCTCTTCAGCCAATTCATTTTGGGTTACGCCCTCGATGCACACACGCTTGAACACATACATCCTGTCTACTTTTACCCCATTGTATTTGCCTTGCAGCTCATACTTGCGAGCCAACCTGTCCAGCGTTTTACGGATCAAGGTGGATTGCTCATAAGCACAAACGAAGTCTGAGCCATCAGGCACCAGATCCTCAATACAACGCCCGTCCGTACCCGGCACAGGATCACTCAAACTGACAATAGTGACATCATTGCCACTACGCTGTGTGCGGCCCTTACGCTTTTCCATGAAGCATGCACTCCACATGCATTTCATAGCATAGGTAGAAAACTTAACGCCACAGTTGGGATTGTACGTCCGCACTGCGTTGCACAACCCCTCGGCCATCACACCGTAAAAGTCTTCATATTCGCGCGGGATGCAATATTTCTTCAACGCAGCGTAGATCAAGCCGCAGTTGTCTTCCACCACTTTGCGTTGTTCTTCCGTTAAGCTACATGCACCCATCCTTTTCTCATTTGTAGTCATATTGCCCTCGCTTACTGAACTATACCAAGCTCAATGTATTTGGATACCACATTGTCAAGTACACGACGCACTTCCAGATCCAGTGCATTGACAAGCTCAGCCGGGATGGCGTCAAAGCCATAATAACACCCGGCAATGGATCCAGCAACAGCTCCGACAGTATCGGCATCACCACCGTCATTCACTACACCAATAATGCAATCAGCAAAATTCTTGGTCCGAGCAAACCAATAGCAAGCACCGTCCAGCGTCTCGTAAGCAGCACCGCCATTGTTTCGATGGAACTTCACCGTCCGATCCACCTTGCCTTGCATCGCCATTTGAAGTACGTTGCAGTACTTGCGGATTGCCTGGTCACAAACTTTATTGTTGTGGGTCAATCTCCCTTGGGCCACTGCATACTCCTCGCCAACCAACGCTGCCGGCAATGCACGCATCAAACTTCCATTGCCGTATGCATACTTGTTGGATGCTGCGCGATACCACAAGCCAGTCCAAGCGTCACCGGACATATCGTTGAATCTGTACTTGCAAAACAAGCTCAATACTCTTCTGCACTGATTACCAACATCGATTGGGTCACAAGCGTACCAGGCAAGGAACCTGTTTCTGCAATGAGCCAGGAACTCGCCCTCATCAATATGCTTAGATGCGCCATCGTCTTTTACACTGGATAAAATGGCACTTGCAACACACATCGACATTTGTGTATCATCGGTCACGGCACCTGGCTCAATACCCAGCCAGCCGCCACCGACGATCTTGGTCACGCCTTCCGCTCCGTATTTCTTGCGGATCTCCTTTGCGCTCATGAACTCTGTTGTGGCACCCATCGCATCGCCAATAGCCAGACCGTAGAATGCACCTTTTACCTTGTTTAACTTTTCACTGTTTGTCATCTGACGTCTTACTCCTTTACATATTCAGAACATTCTTTAGCTTTGCCAAACACAATATCCAGCGGCTTGCCACCGGGATATGCTTCGCATCTGGTTGCATTCGCAGGAATCTGTGCATCGTTGAATCTCTGCAAACAATCGACACACACCATATTGGCGTTGCATACACCTACACACGCCTTCGATTCGCTTTCGATTCTCTCTTTCAGACCAGCCATGTCAACACCTCCTTGCCGTCAAGTATATTGTACTACACTATGCACAAAATGTCAACATCGCTTAGCTGAGCTTCGGCGGATCCGCACCAATGATTTCCATATACACACGAATGCTGGAGTCTTTGTGCCGATCGGATTGCTCAACTTTCAACACCCTCACTTGCGTGCCTGCATTCAACAGGAACTCACCTTCGCCAGTACCATATTCGCTGATGGACATTACCGAAGAACCCTGCGTACCCTTCGGAGCATACAAAATTACCTCCACGTTGCCATCGAAACCGCGATCGTATATCGAAGACGTGGAAGTGAAACCACTGTACGTACCGATATGGCCTGCAAACATCTTGTTCAGCTCCTCAACGGACTTACCATACAGGCTGCTTTTGTTTGTCGCGAAATTACCCTGCATCAAGCCAGCCAGGTCACCAAGGTCTGTACCACGTCGGAGAACCAGATCCTCTTTCGAAGCAACCTTCTTCAGACCTGCTATTGCATTCAGCATAGCATTGTATTCGCTGTCCGACAAGTCAGACATTTCGCGTGCCTTGTCAGGGCTCATACCTGCAGCCAGATACCGTAGATACCCGTTCATGCTTTCATACGAGCTACCCGTGTACATGATCAATCCGTTCTTTTGCTCTTCGCTCATGGACACGAAGTTGCTCTCCTCGGTTGACAGCATGTGCTTTTCTGTTTGACCCTTTGCCTTGTCGATCCATCCAGCAACCGATGGCTTGGGCGATTTCTTGACTGCGGTCTTCTTTGTTTTAGGAGCCTGACCAGGTTTCGGTTTGTAGATATACTTTTCGTACCACTTTTGCCACGTCAATCCAGACTCAGTCTTTAGCTTCATCGCCTCAGACCGCGCCTCTATACTGAGCTTGGAATACCAATAGTTGAACTTGGCACCGCTAGACGTTCCGTACTTCTCTGCGAAGTTGATACTGGCTGAAGCAACGCTAGGCTTTTGCACTGTTATGCCAAACATGCTATTCACTTGCTGGACCATCTTTGCACGGCTTGGCTCGCCAGTAATGGGGTCTACAAAATCACCTGGATCCAAACCAAACCAATCGTCCGTTATAAGGTTGTAAAACAACTCGTAGTCACCCATTGCCAAAAGCTGCTCACGGGTGTAGTATTCACCACCAGCCATTGCAATCTTTTTGTCCTTTACATCACTGCTGGCCATGCCCAACTTCTGAGCGTATTTATCAAGAGCAGGATCACTCTTGCCATTTACCCAATCGGCCAAACGCTTGTTGGTGTCCTTATCGTAAACCGGCTCCAAGATGCACATGCCATTCGGATGATCCATTGGCACTTCATTCTTGTCATACAACCGGCCATTGCGCTCCATGCAAATTGGGCACACCCTGCTTCCAGTCGAATGCCATTTGATCTTTTGCACAAGTGGGTTATCCTTGTTCACTGCAACCATCGTTTGTTGGTATGCATGTTGGGATAACGTTCTAGCCAACCGCTGAGCATTGTAGTCCACCTTCTTCGGATACACATGGTACGTCTTCTCTTTACCAGTTACTTTGTCAACGCTCTTGAAGGTGTAGTTCCAAGGCTTCTTTGCACTTGGTCTGACGTATTGCTCTAGGTCCTTTGCAATGTCATATACACTCTTGTTCTCAGCAATACCACCAGCGACCATTTCGTATGCTTTGCTAAGTGTATCTTCGTTATCACCCCAGATGCTCTTGGCAAGGCTCCAACCACCTTCGTATACCTGACCAGTAATGATGTTCTGCACAATCTCTGTCGGCACACTACTGAACGCGGCTGAGATACTGCCCTCAGGAAACCCGAGCTTTTCCATCCATTCTGCATTGCTAGCTACAACAGCTTGCGAGGCGCGAGCCATGCTTTGCTTTACGGAACTGTTTACCGCATTGGCTACTTGCTGTCCAGCTTTTCGTAATGCTCCTTCGAGCTGCGTTATTTGCTGGGCCTTCAGAGCCGAACTAGGGCTCCTAGGCCCTGCATACTTCTTTGCCTCCTCGGCCATCTTGTCTGCCCACTTCTCATACAGGGCAGCAATTTGCTTTTGCTGAGAGGTCACAACGGCCTTGTGAGCCTGCCCTGCATCTTTGAGAGTTACTTTGGTACTCATGCCATTGTCACCTCCAGTATCCTACACAGTTCCTGTTTCAACTTACCCGTACGAAATAAAAATAATCGTTGTAGTACCATCCTTATGTGATGATGTGCTGTGCCAAAGGCCAGTGCGGCAGCACTTCACCGTTTGAAAGTCTCATCGTATCACCTCATCATTGTCCATCACCAGCGCCTCGATGTCCAGCCCGCCGTGCCAGGTCTTGCCGCCGCCATTTTCAGCGTTTCCGCCTGTGTGGCACTGCCTGCAGCGGCAACAGCACTCGCGGCAACAGCGGTCTGCTTGCTTGCAACATCAGCCTGCATCTTCTCGATTGTGGCAATGTTTGCGGCAACGCTCTCATCAGCCGCCTTTTTGGCAGCGCTTGCAGCCTTGGCAGCATCTTTCGCCGCATTGCTTGCACTCTCTGCAGCCGCGGTTTCGCCGGCCTTTGCAGCCATTGCCGCAGCCTGCGCATCATCGCTGGCCGCCTCTGCCTCTTCTTTGGCAGCAAGCGCGGCCTCTACATACGGCCTGACCTTGGCAGCATCTGTCGCGCTCTTTGCCGCTTCATCTTCAGATGCCTTCGCTGTGGCTGCGCTCTGTTTGGCTGCATCGGCGTATTCGCCTATAGTGGCTTCTGTCTGGTTGATTTTTTCAAGCAACTGTGCATACAGGTCAGGCGTAGGCGGAACAGGCGTCGCACCATCAGAATGGAAGCCACTTTCCTCAATGATATCAACAAGGGGGGCTAGTCGTCCCACGTACCGCCTGCCCGGCTTCGTAGCCAAACACGCTAACGCTAAACTCACCAGCTTGCGTCTCATTGGGCAGCTTGCACTTGCCGTCAACCAGTGCTTTGTTGTAACACCTGTCATTTTGTGCAAACTGGGCTACACACTGAAGGTTGCCCACTCGCTAGGCAGTTGGAAAACTACTTCCACAAAATCAACGCTATCGGCTGCGAGCTTACAGTTCCTATCATATTTGATACACGACTGACCGGACACTGCAACGCCATACGTCATTAGACCATACCTCCTTCCATGTCGTCGTTTATAGCACTATACGGATCTCCACCAGACTGAGGGAAAGCTGCGTCCTCAAGTAGCTGGCGCTCCAATGCAATCTGTTGCAGTTCATCCTGGACCTCAGTGTCAGACAAACCACGCCACTTCTTCATATACGTTTTGCGGCTCATTGTTTGTGCTGTAACTTCAGCCAGATCCAATTGCTTCTCTTCCTCCTCGTCTTCCTGAATCGGAACGTTCTGAATAACCTCTACCTCATAGTCAACAGGAACAAGAGGCCGATTGGTGTACTGAGTGATACAATTGGGATACACCTTGGATCCTTCGATGATGATTTCCACCACATTCCGGATCTGAGGGCCCCACGACTTCATCTTCTCTTTGCAACGAACGATCAGCGGCCAGTAAATAGCCTTCAGAGCTTTACCGCTGGTAATACTACCAACCATTGTCTCCAGATTGATGTTCGGGACATCCACCTGATCGTAGCTTGCAGTCTTCAAGCGATCCAGAGTAGCAGACAAGCTGTCGCTGTACGACATCGTACTTTCCAACACGCCAACCTGAGGACTGGACTCATCAAGGTTCTGGTCACTGATCAAGTCCCAATAACTACCTGCAGAACGAGACAAGTTCTTCGTAGACTTGTGGTCCATATCAACCGTATACACAACGGGGTTCATGTTCTTCCGTTCTGCATCGATATCACCACAAGCAAGTTTCGAATACCACTGATCAAACGGAGCCAGCAATTCGATCTCGCTTTCACCGTTCTCGTCTCCAGTCAGACCATCATTCAAAACAATGGCAACGGGAATGCGATTCAGCAAAGTAGCTTGGTATGGAGTGATGTCCTCATCGATCTGACGCCCTGCTCCATCGTACAGCTTTTCCTCCAGATATACAACACCATCATCCTCCAGCACGAACTTTTTCTTGAAGATGCGCTTGTTGTTGAGATTGATGCTATCGCGCTGAATGATGAAGCATACGAACTTGGTAACGATGTTCGGATTGCCAGGCTTCGTCTCGTAGATGAACTGAGTGCTCGGCAGACACGTAACTGATACTCCATCTTCTTCATTGAAGTTAACCAGCCATGCAACACGCTTACCAATCAAACAATCCTTCATGCCCTTTACCAAAGCACTTTCGAAATTGTTCTTTGTCAGTATCGTATTCACAACATCGTTGTACGTGGTCAAGTTATTCTTCGCTTCCTCGGTCACCTTACCAACATCAGCTTTCGGCACAATCTGGACATCAGGCTTCTCAGCGAACATGAACCGTGCTTCCTTGTTCACCAGCGACGCAGCCAGCTTGTACCTCAACGTAGACGGCGTATAGTCGCCCTTCGTGCCATCAGCGGTGAACTGCTTGCCCTCTCTGTACACCTTGTAGTAACCACAGATCTGCTCCAGCTCGGCCAACGTGTCCTGAGATGCACCCCCAACCTCCTCACTAATCAAAGCATACGGTATTGCGCTATACGCTACACACACCTGAGGACCATTCTCCTCACGCGCAACCTTTGCCTCTTCAGACATGGACATGAAACTCTCCTCCTTTCTTTATGGTATATACTTTTATAACACGAGCACTTCGTAATGCACTATTTATCAGCCTGCTTGGCTGTTGAACTCGCGGTCTTTCAAATCCGCAACGGTAACACCATCCAATGCATACCACAATGCACTGAACGTATGAGGGTCAATGTTGAACTGATCGTATATCACATTACCCTTAGGATCTTTCTTGTACGTCAAGTCCTTCAGCTCGCGGATCGTATTCCTGCATTTAGGACTGACCACAATCTTGGCAAAGCGTTTGAGCTTTCTTGTGTTGGACAAACGAGAACCTGCAAACTTCTTGCAACCTCTGATTTTGAAACCGCATTGGCGATAATACTTGATCGCCTTCGGATCCTCACAGTCAGCAACAAGCATCTTGTTGTAGTTCTCAAGTGCATTCAGCCTCTTGCGTAGCGCTTGCATTTCAGGCTGATTTGCAAACTCAGGATCAGTCACATGGTTCATATATATCTCGTCCCAAATATACAGAACACTGTTTGCAGTATCGACCGAACAACTTACCACAGCATTGTAACTGGTTTCAAAACCAAAGTCGAAACCAAAGTACTGATGCTCTGGACCAAGTTTGTTGACCTCCTCTATGAACTTGTTTGCATTCTTTGCAACAACCAGCTGAGGCAGCACACGCATACCTGCAGGACCAAATCGTCCCCATCTTGCAACCAAATACAACGGATAGTCGTAACGCCGCAAGTTGTCCAAACGCTTGATGTATGCAGCAGGCAGCCACGGGTTATCGTCAGGAGTGGAGTGGTGATAATACACACCATTCTTTACGATGCACTTCTTCTCGTACAAGCGCTCAGCATCCACAATTACATCTTCACGACCTTCATCAGTCAACTTCGCAAAGAAGTGACGGTAAGGCCAGCTCTCTCTGGATACCGGGTTGAAACTGAGAATGAAATGCATCGACACATCCGGCGTACGAATACGGCCAGTCAACTCTTTGTAACCGTCATACTTAACTTCGGGCGCTTCTTCAACCCACACGATTGATACACCATTGATGGACTTTACCTTGTCCGGCTTATCCATACCTTTGAATATGATCTTGGATCCATTCGGAAATATGAATTGCATTGGGCTGACCTTCTCAACCACCTTTGTCTTTCGACTGCGGGGGTTGGCAGGATCTGCAAGCAGATTCATACTATCCAGGATCTCACGTATCAAGTCAAACGTACTATCGTGGATAGTGTCATAGACTTCACGAACGACGAGCGCCTTCCGCTTTTCCTGAAGCAACTTCAGAATCAATTTGAAAGCAATGTGATACGATTTGCCGGAACCATATCCACCAAACACCACATACGTCTCGTAATCCCAGTCGAACACGAAATCCTCAAACGCTGGGGAAATTTGCTTAACGATCCTCATCGTTATCCTCCCAGTCGTCCGGCCAGTAGTCCAAATCCTGTTCAGGTTCGGGAGCCGGCTGTTGTGCCTTCTTTGGCTTTACCACAACCTGCTCATTCACCTTGTCCTCACTGTCGTCCTTTGCAGCACGGGTAACTGTAACCTGAATGCTACTGTCTTCGTCCGTCAGCTCGACTAGCTTGTCACGATTGCGTTTCCACCGGTCAGGCAGGCGATTGTACAACCACACTTGGCATGCGGTGACATTGGGCGCTACGTCTCTTGTCAACGTCTCACGTGTGGTGGTCACTACATCACCACGTTTGCGATCTGTCTCAATGACCACCCGGGTCTCTTTCGCTTTATACCCAAGTGCAGCTTTCAGCAGAGCATTCTCCACTTTGTAGTCTACAATTTCTCTGCCCTTGTTTAACGCCTCGTTGATTTCAGGATGCTTCTCACGCCACATAGAAAGTGTGCGTGTGGTGATACCAATCTTATCAGCTATGTCTTGATACGTATAACCGTCACGGGACCAACACTCCAACAGCATCAGCTTATCTTCGTCGAGCCATTCGAGCGATTCCACTTTGTATGGCCCTCTACTAGAAGCCATTGTTGTGTTCCTCCTTTTGCTTGTAATAACACAAATAAGCCTAGAGCAGCTCTCACTGCCTAGGCTTTACTGATCCTCTAGAACATTCCTATTCTGAAGTACTTATGTGGATAAATTCACATTCGTTTTATACTTTGATTAGGACACCTTGCATCTGGTCAGTTCGGTCTGCTTCCAGCCATTATATTCACTGCGGTTCTTAACGGTACCAACAAGCCCGCGAACGTTCTCCACATCCAGGCCCTTGCTAGTTTTCCACGTGAACACATATCCGTTAGCAGAAACGAACTTGTACAGATACGTGGTACCGTATTGGCTGTCCCAGGACGTCAGCAGTTTGCAACTCTTGCAATCCACTGCAACCCTATCGCCAACACAACCAAACCAAGCATTCTGCAGCGTGGCATTCTCCTCTTCCTGCATCCGCTTTTTGTTTTGGCGCTCTACCTCTTTGTCGTAGCAGGCAACAGCGGAGCAAACGATCCCAATGTCGCGCCACGAACAGAACTCTTTGCCAACCAGTGCCTTCAGATTGCTGACATAGCCAAACTGTGTTTCCATACCGGAAACGTACTTAACGATTTCATTGGCCTTCTCGTTGTTGCCCTCGCGGCCAAAGTTGAACCCGTCTTCATTGCACCGCTTGACCACTTCTGCGTTCCTCGACAGCATACCACAAACCACTGATTTGGTAGAGTTGCTGTTGGTGTTGCCGTACTCATCATGCGACTTAACATATCCATACACATTTACAGACTCAACCGCATACTGCAGAACTTCAACAACAGGATAGTAGCGGCAGCACCTAAAATCGCCTACATCAATGCCCTTGCCACTAATCAGTTCATCAAAGAACGAGATATACTGGGCAACCGCAGATGCATCCAGGCCACCAGTAAAATCCTTCAGGCAACTTCTACCAACCTGCTTGAACTCACCAGTTACGGTATTGCGAACAATATACGTGTCCTTGCGACGGCGGTTGGATCCACAATGCTCACACACTGGCTCTGCGGTATAATACCGTTCCGGGATGGTGTACTCAGTCTTAAACGACCGAATTACATTGACGGGCGACTCATGCTGAACAGTGGCCACAAACTCCCAATCATTCAGCTTAGCCACACCCTCTGCCTCAACCAGAATGAATCTGCCAGTTGCTAACTCGCCATTGAGGCCGTGCACCGTTTCGTAGGTCTCACCAATCTTCTGATAGTGGAACTCACAGCCATACTTGCTGCACTTTGCCTCAATTCTTTTCAGCTTCTTCTCCAGGCGGTCCATGTTGGCCTCAAAGATCTCATACACCATCTTGCGTTCCTCCGAACTCTTTATTCGGTACTCTTACCGTGCTATTATTATCACTGATTCACACCAAAAAGTCAACAGGCAACAGGGGGATCAGATATTTTATTTGGATTTAATTGATATCGATTCTTGTGGATCCACCATAGCATTTAATCTCCGCAACAGAAACGCGCCAAATTTCGTTTATTTGGATTAGCCTGGGTTCTTTCCCTACTGATTCCTCAAAACGAAATTTGACGCGTCTTTGAAGGTGTTATGCGGATCCGTCTTCTTTGTCGAGTAACATCCCTTTGCGCTCCAAGTAATCCTCAACGTCGGCGACATACAACATCATTTCCTGCACACGGCTGGTCTCAATTGAAACCTCGCCATCCGCTGACACTTGGGTGAACCTCTTCGCGGGTACCGGAATAGACTGCCCCTTCCCAATGCTAGATGCATACCACTTCGCACAGTACAAACTGAACTGTACGCAGACGATCAAAAACACCTGCAATACAACAGGTACTCGAAGCGACAGCTTGGCAACCACAAAGCACGCGAGCGGTAGCGATGCACCAAGAAGAACTGACACCACATACATATTGCTCTTAACGAAATACTTGATTTCGTTGTATAACATACGGATCACCAATATCACCCCTTTGACAGGATCCTACGAAGGTTTTCTTTGTAGAACAGTTTCTTACTTCTCAAAGCATCTTCCATTCTTTTTTCGAATGCTACCAAGTTACACGCATTGCAATTGCAGTTCTCGTTGGCAAAAAAGCTCTTATGGAACTCCTTGCAAATTTTGCAATGGCGATCCTGAACCTCGCTTACTTCCAAGTGTGCGAACAATGTCACTGCAATAGTTGGAGATTGTTGTTCGGTGTCTACATCAACTGTGTACGACACATCTTTCAATTCATCTTTGCAGATAACGTATTCGCCAATCCACTCCAGCGCTTTCTCTTTTGCCTCTTGCAAGCTCTCCCCTGAGAACCTCTTTCTCATAATTGGTTCGGAATACTTTATCATTGTGACCACCAAATCAAGCCATACGCTTTACAGCGTCCACTTGCTCCTTTGCCAAACAATCTACGCGCTCGTTGAAAAAGTTTCCTGCGTGACCTTTCACCTTGGTGAACTTCATCTTCACATTGGCGATTTTGATTGCACCAAACAGCTGAAGAAGTTCTTCCCACAGGTCGCGGTTCTTGACTTCGCCACCCTTGGCCGTCCTCCAGCCACACAGTTTCCACTTGATTGCCCATGCGCCGTTGATCGCGTTGACCACGTATGCACTATCGGACAGGATCTCAAACTGTGTGTCCGGGGTGCTGGCGAAGTTGGACATCAAGTACGACAGCGCCTCAACAACCGCTTTCAGCTCCATCCGGTTATTGGTGGTGTCCGGCTCGCCACCTTTCAGCTCAACGGTTTTATCGTCCGCGCAAACAAGTACCGCCCAACCACCAGGACCAGGATTGTTGCTGCACGCACCATCCGTATAAACTCTTACACGCAATGCACTTCACTCCTTTCTTTCAATATGCCCTTCTTGACCAATGACCAAATGCAGATAGCTGCTTTGCACATAACTTCGTACAACGTGATACCGTATACCGTTTGCAATAGCCTGGCACCTTCGCCACCATCGTCTCTCAAGCTAATCGTATAGCGCATGTTCTCGTCATCATGGGAAACAAAGATCCACGTGATGTCCACTTGGTACTTGTTCAGCATCAGTCTCAGCACCTTTTCGATCTTTACCAGAGGCACATCTTCACCCATGTCCACTTTAGAAAACGGTTTCATCTTCCTCAGTGCCTTTTGGATCGTTCGGCGATTCTCAGCCACTCTGCAATCCAATTGCAATAACTGGTCTGTTGTCATTTTACCACCTATACAACAAAAGTGGCCGCCCACCAGTTTTACCAACCAGCAAGCGGCCACTCCTTTCTTACTTATCGATTACACCAGACAGAGGGGGGTCAGATATCCCAATCCTCGTCGTCGTCCTCTTTGGCGGGCTTCTTGCTGCCGGACTTCTTGTTGCTCTTCGGCTTCTGCTCGGGCTCCTCGTCGTCACCCCAGTCGTCATCATCGCCACTGGCGTCCTCGCCCTGGGCCTCGTCATCCTTCTTCAGCAGATCGATGTAGTACTTGGCAGGCTTCTTCGGAACAGCTTTCAGGCCTCGCTTCTTGCACTCCTTGAACAGCTCCATCGCGGACTTGCCCTCGTACGGATCCTTTTCGGAGTCGGCCTCGTCATCGCCGTCGTCTTCCGGCTCAGCCTCAGCAGCCTTCTTGCTGGATTTGGCGGTCTTCTCTTTGGCCTGCTCTTCCTCAGCCTCATCGGCATCGTCCTCGTCAGACTCGCCGCCACCGCTCAGGGCATCGATGTAGTAGGACTTCGGCTTGCCGTACTTGCTGACCTTCAGGCCCTTCTTGATGCACAGGTTGTACAGCTCCTTGGTGGTCTTGGTGGACAGGTCCTCGTCGCCAGCATCGGTGGCCTCATCGGTGGCCTCGTTGGCGTCATCCTCATCATCGATGTCCTCATTCGCCTCACCGGCGGCATCGCTGCAGGCTTCCAGCAGGGCCTTGTTCAGCTTGTTGGCAGTGATGTGTTCCGGCATCGAAGTAGCGAACGCGACGAACTCATCACCAGCCAGAGCGATCAGCTTGGAAACGTGGGCCATCAGCAGGGGATAGCGCTTGCCGATCTCGACCATCAGTTCGCGATTAGTGCCGTCCGCATACGCCTGGACGACCTGGGCAAAAGTGTAGTTAGTTGCCATGATACATTCTCCTTTGTTCTCGATTGTTGTTTTATTGATAACCCATATTGGGTCGATCCTAAGTGTGCCGTGTACAGGATTCGAACCTATGCCCCTGGTAGTGTGCTTTTCATGCTTACACCATACTGTCTCCGCCAGTGTCTTGACCTCTTGACCAACACAGCATATAGATGGGGCCTTTGATACTATCGCCGGTCCCATCAAAAATCAACCAACACAGGCAGCTTCTACGATGCGGCTGACCATGGTCGGCTTATCGTAGATCCGGTACCACCCCTTCACGTGGTAGGACTTCATAACGCGGATCAGTACTTGGCGACCATACGCCATCAGAGCCTCAACAGCATACTGCCGGGTAGCAGTTTCCAAGACCGCCTCAACTTTGGCCACGTCCACCTCAATGTTAAGGTTGGACCCTTCGGCAGACTTCTTGGCTGTCTTGGACTGAGTCATCTTGTTCTCGTACATGGCGTCAATGACCATGCCGGACAGAACGTCGCGCTTGTACTTCTTCGCGTTCTTGATCCCCAAACATTTGGCTGCCTGCCGCATCTCGGCTACAGTCATCTTGTTGACCTGCTCGGTCAGGGCGGAACGAATAGCGGTGTTGTTGATCTTTTTCATTTTGCATGCTCCTCTCTAGCACTTATCAGAAATACTTGGTAATGAACTCCTCGCTGGAGAGAGTCGGTTGGTCTTGGTTACACCTGAGGTTACCTTTCGCAGCTATTTAGTTCACCATTCACTTTGAATGGATATCACTCAGTGAGCATTCTGTTTTATCCTCAGTAGTGTTCCCTTGACTGTGCCTTTATTATACAGCGACCAACAGCAAATGTCAACAGGGAAACAAAGAAAAGTGCACCGATACATAACATTTGCTGTTTTGTACCAGTGCACTTACTCACATTTGATCTACTTGTGCAATATCATCACTCATAGATCCTCAACCAGGCTGTCCATCGTCCCACGACTCGGCCAACTCGTCTTCCCAATGGTCCTCACTGGCTTCTTTCAGATCCTCCTCAGACAGTACCTTGATTGCCACGTTCATCACATCCCGGATTTCCTGAAGGCCGCCGATACCGTCGACATGGAATGCACCCTTCAAGAATACGCTGGTCACATGATCGCCCTCGTGGGACTCAAGCTGCTGTGCAACAGTGATGCCGCCGTCGTTCCGCTTAGATACCACGATGCACCGCTTCTCATTGATTCTTCCTCTGGCAATCTCCTGATACTTGCCACCACTCTTATTCATACGCTCACACCTCATTCACTGTCATCGCTCTCTTCATCCTCTTCCTCAACTTCACCCTTGTACAGAACGGCAAACTCCTCGCCAGCGATCAGGCTGTTCAGGTTATCCAGCTCCACATAATCGCTCAGGCCATTCAGCTTGATGATCGACTCACCGTCGCCATCCACCTTTGCCTCTTTCAGCCGCATCATACCGAGCTTGGTAGCAGCGCCACCAGGCATCCTCACCTTCAGCTCAATGTCGTTGTTCAGCAGCTGGAGCAACTTCACCGTGTTCGGCAGCTCCGAATAGCTTGCCTTCAACGTGAGGTTGACATTGCCGTTGGCTCCAACGCTGTGGCCACCATACTTGACCACCTGACGAACTTTGATCACAGTCATTTTGCTGACCTCTCCTTTTTGTATTTGTTTTGTTGCTCCATACGGAAGCGCTCACGCGCACTCGAACTTGACCGGATCGTGTTCCTAGCTGGACAGGTCACAGCCTCTTCAAGTTCACTTTCATCAATCCCAAGAAAATCCTTGTGATCGTTTTCTCCTGTTTTGATGTACTTCTGTACCATCTCGAGGTCTAGTGGTTTAATAACCAGATACACTTGACCGTCACCAATGAATTGAATTGCAAACACCGGCACCTTGTGAGCCACCTGCGCATTGTGCTCCAGAGTGTCAAGGTCCTGTTTGTTGATTCGAATACTGGACGCATCCGTACTCTTCAACTGACAAATGAGGTCCTCACTCTGACCATCCTCCTTCACGACCCAACCGGATCCTGAGTTTGGTGTTGGCTGCAGACCAAGAGACCTCATTGTGCTTGCTTCATTCTTGCGGTACCACTTACCGGACCGCTTCATTCGACCGACCTACCTGCTGACCGTTCTGCTTGGCAACGCGGCGGGCGATGCGGCACTCGTAGCACCGCCTCGGGAGATCCAGCCCACGGCCCTCCAGAAACTCTGCTTCACCGACGGTCACGTAGAACTCCTTGCCACACTCCTTGCATATGTCATGGTGTGCAACAGCATGCTGCTGTTTGTAACACGCCTTGCACAACTTCGGTGCTTCGCCGTCATCGGGATTGTAGCTGAACGGCTTGTTGCACTTGCTGCAGTTGGTGGTGGCAGACTTCACGCGGACTTTCGGGCTGGTCATCTTCTTGTGCACATTCACCTTTTCATTGATGTTTCTCTTCTTGTTATCTTTGGCCATTGTCACGTGCTCCTTTTCTGTTGTTCAAGTACCGCCTTCGCAATTCCCAACAGGTACTTTTTGTCTGACTTGTTCAACCTGCCAAACAAATGGAAACCTGTGGATCCATCGAAGTCGTACATCACATAATTGTACCTGGTTTTCTCCAACACATCGCTACTTGCCTGGCTCTGCATCCGCAACAACTGTTGTACCACCGCTTCGTAATAGTCGTCTGAAACGCAACTTTCATTTAGCTCGTAATACATAATGCTGTATACGATTACTCGCCTTTGCAAGTAGCTTATCTTGGTTGACTCAGACCAGTATACACAAGGCATCTTATCGAACCTGATTGCATCCTCCATATCAGCCTCTCAGTTGCCTCTTTCTTCTGGATCTGTCATTGATCTTTTTGATTTCATTTGGCTGCTTGACCCTACCATTGGTGTAGCACGTTGCATTCAGTGCCTTTGTCATCAGGACATTCATGCAGGCATCACACAACGTTATGATCTCGCTACCAATCTTGATGTCGAATATATCCACCGACCGATCGATCGTTGCACCACACGATGCACAAACCGCATCAGCGTCCTTGGACACCCTCATCTTGATAGCCATTGGTTACCCCTCCAGCAGCTCATGCCAACACTTGCGGCAAAGCCCAGATGATACCTCACAGTATTCAGCTTCACCACAAAGCGATCCGACTGACGTCGCTTTGTCAGCTACCGGGCACTCTTTGGTATACCCCAATTGTTTGCAGCACGCTTCCGGTGTACCATCCATACCGTGCGGCGCCGACGAGTACTTCTCAAAGAAGTCATGCATACGCGTCTTACCACGACGCTTCGGATGCTTGTCACACCAGTCCAGCATATATGCCACTTTCGCTGCAGGCGCTTCTTCACCGTACTTAGACAGTGAAACGAACTCCAGGAAGCTGTCCGTATCCTCGATCGACATTCGCTGGCTCTCCTGCAGGAACTCCAGTGCACTCATGTCCACTTTGATCTCAGGCATTTGTTACCACCTCATTTACACATTTTGTAAGCATTCCAGCAACTTGTCAAAATGCTCATCTATTACACCTCTCAAATGGCTGTCACAGCTGGACAGGTTCATGAGAGTTGGTGCAACGATGCTTAATTGCGATCCGCTACCTATGAGCTCTACTTCTCCTGAGCCTGTCGTTATCAGCCTTCAGACGTTCAACCTGAAGCGTCAGCTTGGTTACCTGCTCCAACAGCTCGTCGCGTTCCATGTCACGCACCACTGTCGTCCACGGCCGCGAATGTACATCATCGACATAACATTTGCCACGATATGCACAAGTAGGACAGTGTTTCTTGTGTACGTCAGGTACGTCACAATAACCCTTTTCGTCCCTGGAGAAGAATTTGCATTCATTCTGGTCGTTGTTCATCTGGACCACGCCCTGTTCTGGTTCCGGTCCAACTGCATCAGCCTCCATCTGAACTACTTCTGCAAACTCTGGGCTGGACAGACTGGCCATCTCGTTGAAAAGCTCTTCACGCCGAAGCTGTATCTCTAACTCACGTAGTACTGTATTGACCGCCACTGATGAAAGTGTGCAGATCAACCTTGCGTTCGATACGTCCAACGCATCAGCAGTTGACTTGACTGCTTCTTCGACCTTGCGAATCGCTTCTTCAAGTTTGTCCATTGTCTTCACCATCCTCACGCTTCTCAGGACGCCACACAATTGTGCTATCGTCCTCAGTCTCACCGTGCATGAATATATCCATGCTCGCTTTGAACCCCCTCCTGAATCCGTCACTGTATCCAGCATTGTATGCAACGAATGCAATTACCAACGCACCGACGATCACATACCACCATTCGAACATTGGTCTGTCCCCTCTCTCACTTGGATACCTGATCGTACTCGCCAGCGTCCACTTGGATCCGTTCAGCGAGGATTGCGATGAACTCGCTGCTGGTTGCTTTGCCCTTACGGCAACTGTAGCACCATCCGAAGTACTCGGCGATCTGCTCAGGATCCATGTTGTCGAATGCAACCTCAGTTGCATGGCGGATGTTACGCTCGACACGAGAAGCGGTAGTATCACACATTGCAGCAACGTCAGGGTACAGACGCTTGGTCATCTGATCTATATACGTCCGATCGTTCAGCACAGCGTTGATCGCAACCTTCAGGTACTCATACCCTTTGATACTCGCCGGCACACCAACGTCCCTCAGGACCTCGATGATCTTCTTGGTGTAGTTGTTGTAGTTGTTTTCCATTTTGCATTTCTCCTTTTACTTGTTGTATACCAAACAGCCACCGAAATGGCTGACGGAACTTAGTAGCAGATTTCAGAAGCGATACGCTCGAGCGCTTGCTGGAGAGTAGCAGGCTCACACTCGCCATAACCGAGATCGATGTAAACCTTCTCACCATCGACAAATGCGATCACATCACTACGTTCAGTGCTAGGCGCTTCCAGACAGAAGCAGTATTCGTAATCGGGCAGTCGTCCTCGTCACAACCCCACGTCTCAACAAACTCCTGCTTGGTGGCCTTAACGACCTCGTATCGAATGCCGTTGACCGCAACACTGTCCATCTGAAACGTCTTTGTTTACCTCCACTAGGTTACTTGTGGTATCCTCACCTGATGTATATACTATACCGTATCTATACCAAAAAGTCAAGAGGTATACCAAAAATATTTTAGTAGGTTATAAGCATATATATAAGCTATATATAAGCTATATATGTTACGGGTGATGTTTCTTACCGAACGTATCACGTCGAAGCACGTATTCGGATTGCTGTTTCAGCCATCGCTTCTTGTTCTCCCAATCCTCAAGCTCCTGTTGGTATTGTTTGCACGTGGAATGACAATGTGGTGCCCTCTTCGTGCATCCGTAGCAAACGAATCTTGCATTGTCGCCTGTCCAGGACATTTAGTGTTCCTCCTTCAGCTTCTGTGGATCCCCAACAATACCAAACATTGCAATTGCAGCACTGTCTGATGCATCGTCGTTGTACTGATACCTCTGGCCATTGTGTACGAACGTTCCTTTGGTCTTTCTGCCAGTTATTGGGACTAAGATGCTCGACTCGAATCCTTGGCTGATGCACCAGCGAACAGTAGGCCATTTCTCTGGCGGAACACCATACTTGTTGGGATGTGGCTTGCTTGTACCTACCACTTGGGACTTCCAGCAGCGTGTATCTACACTATACACTGGGATATTGTATTCGGCACAGCAATCAACGATCAGTGCATTCAAGGCACCTATCGATTTGATGTAATCGATATTGATAAAGCTCTGTTGCTGACCAGAACGAAGGCGGATCCTCTCGATGATGCATATTGCATTTGGATCTTTTTGAGCAACCAGCCTAAGGAGGCTGCCGAGCTTTTGGCTCAACACCCTCCTACGCTGACTATTCGATTTTAGCTTCTCTAAGCGAATACTACGCACCTGCTTCAACTTGCCGTCACAAACTATACTGACCCCGGTATTCTTGTACGATTGGTCAATGCCTACGATGATCCGGCTCATGATTGCTTACCCTTGCTTTTGGGACGGGTAGGCTGGAGCCTCTGCTTACCGCCAGGAAGGTTCCAACAACTCAACCGCATTGCGCACTTAGCACAACGCTTACACTCAGATGACAATGCGTCAGGCGGTCTTCTGACCAACTTGCCTTCATGGGTCAACTTGCTGTGGTAATACTTGACCTCTTCGGCCCTATCAATGAACGGAGCCACTTTGACCGGATCATAGTCGTATACCTCTATCTTGACTTCTTGGGTGTTCTTGTTGTCGTTAAGAACAAACCCCTTCCTGATGCCAGTCAGGAACATATACCACTGCAACTGTTTACCTGCAGACGGATGGCATGCCATTTTGTTGAACTGAATCGTATTGACCGACTTGATCTCACCAATCATCTGGCCATCATAGAACTTGGGGATCTCACAGATAACGTCTGGAGTGTAGTTGATCATATACTCCTCGTTATACTGAGTCACATCCAATTGGTCAACGCGGGAATATCCTGCACGGATGAAAAGCCTCTGCCACTTCTCATGGACTGCATTCCCTTCTTCGAAGATTCTCTTGGACCGAGCCGGAAGCTGCTCCCCTTGCAACTGATGATACACCAGCGAAAGGACTTGTGCACGAACACAGAAGTCACGCTCGCCAGCAATCAATGCGGATGCATGAAGCCCAATGCGTTCCTGCGTTTCCAAACCTCTCGTCATCACCTGCTTAACGAACTCGGCCTCTTCTTCCGGCTTCTTTTGCAGATAGAACATTTCGTTCAGAATCTTTTCCAGTGCAAGCTCTTCAGACGTTTGGATCTTCGCACCGCTCGCCTTTGCACTGTGTTTGATCTTGTCTACCAAACTCACGATATCGCCCTCCTACCAAAACCTGTATAAACAAACTTAACTGGAGGATTCAACAAATTGTACAGTACGTACTGGTACACAAGGCCCTTTTGGGGCTGCAGCTTCGGGAAATACCAATCGCATACCTCAACCAGGTCACCATCGCCAAACAGCTTGGCAAGCGTCTCACTTACAGCATCGTTATACGGGTATGCTTCCATCATGTGCAGACTATACAAACAAACACAATCTGCAACCCATTCACTGACACCCGTGCCGACCAAACACTCTTTGGCATTCGAATACGGCATCACCGCAAGCTGTTCCTTATCGAACTTGCCATCACAATATGCCTGAGCCAGTTCACATATGGCATCCAGCTTGTCACCAAGGTAGCCATACAATGATTGACCAGCATCCAACACTTGCTGCGGTGTGGGGAATGCATACCAACGCACTTTGCCACTCTCAGCCATCCCTTGTACATGTTTGGTACCGCAGGACCTGCACAAAGCACCGACAAGGACATTGCCTTGATGCATATTGCACCCTTCAGATAAAACACTCGAAATAAGGATCTCGAACAAATCCTGACGTACAATCCGAACGCCCTGACTCCGGTTGGCCCATACCTTCATGGTGTCACCGCAATGGCTAATCCTGTAGTTCAGCATTTCGTGGTCAGTCTTCATATCGAAGTAATCAAACCACTTGCCGTAGAACTCGTCCTCGCTGCAATTGAACAACAGCTTGCTTCTGGACTGCACCACTTTGACGGCTTGCTCGCCGTCAGTCACCAAATACTTACCGTCGGACATTCTGCGCCAACGAGGCACTTGGCCACTTGCAAAGATCTTATCCAGGCTAAGGTGAGGACATTCGATCACGTACATGCTCCTCTTACCTCCTCTTTGCTTCTCGGGTGACCACAGCACATGGATCCTTCGGAGCAATGGCCAGTGCTTATGCACGAAGGACCTGCATTCTCAAAAATGGTAGGAGCCTGTTTATACGCCAACGCCAACATAGCATCTGCCAGCTGACGAATCTCCCATTGTGCTCGATTGCAACAGCGCATATTGAAGAAGTGGAGAAGCTGCCGAGCATTCATTGTCGTGATCATCTGGGTGGTGCATGCATTCGGCAATACGAACCGAGCATCCTCTTGTGCCTTCTTCTTGGCACTCTTCGGATCCATACCGTTTTGTACATACCCTTTGGACAGGTCGTCTGCAATCTGGCGATACGTTGCCATCGACAGCTGAGAGTACTTGGCAAACATTTGCAGCACATCCTCGTTGTCCTTGAATGCAGGCGGCACCACCATTGATGCATCCTTCATATCGACGTAGCGCTGAGACTGCACACTGAAGCTGGCAATGCGATGGCGGGTGATCTGAGCCAACAGGCTGCGTGAAACGTCCTCAATGGCAAACGTGAAGTTTGCATGCTCCAGAGGGCTCATGTGACCAGATGCAAGCAGCTGCCGAATAAGCCGGCTTACCTCATCGCTGGTCATACCTTCAACAATACGGTCAACATCCAGGCTGGAGTAACACAGTTTGGCCGCAACTGCTACCACAAGCTCAGGATCAGGCGTACAGGAGATCAAACGAACTTTCATTTCTTTTTCCTTTCTGCAATTACATGAATAATTGTGGCCACCATAGATACAATAAATATCACAGTATCCAATTCAACCACACCGAACAGCTTGTGCCAGTACTGGGATGCTACCAGCCAACCAGTCAGGCCAAGGCCCACAACAATGCTGAAGACCACCAGCACAAGCACTACAGTAAGCCAGTATCCCAGGAACTCTTGAAACTTTTTCATTGCCTTCTCTCCTACCGAACAGTGCACACTTCATACCAAGCAAATTGTCGATAGTGTTTCTTTTGTCACTTCGTCAGTTGTATACTTCATAGATATCCACATTACTCTTCATCCTCTTCAAAGCCTTTGGGAACTCTACGACCAAACTGAGCAGCCCTCTGCTGCATGATCTCTTTCCGGATGCTTGGGACATCGTCGAACGAAACGAACCCACGATCGAAGAAAAGGGGGATTTCGCATTCACCCATTGGATTGCTGACTTTGGACTTGACCACCTTACACTTCATGATCAACCCAATCTTTTCTGTGGTGGCACTGTTTCGCGGATCCTTATTCGGTATCTCAATCCAAGCACGCCGGGCCACCTGGATCCGAAGAGAGCATGCATGCTTCAATTTGCGGCCACCAGGTGTATCAGTTTTCTCACCAAACATCATTGCGTTCATCTTGTCACGAACCTGGTTGATAAATATCAACGTAGTTCCTGTAACCTCAATGATCTCCTCGATGGTTGGCAGGTACTTATTCATCAACCTAGCCGTACCACCAATCCGCTGTTCCTCGATGCTGTCCTTGTCTGCAGACTTCAGAACCTTCTCAGCGTCTTCCTTTGGCACCATGCTCGGCACACTGTCAATGCCAATCAACGGGATGCCCGCCTTGGCAAACTTGATTGTTTTGTTGAATGCATCCTCGCCGTACTTGGCTCTGTAGATCAACATTTGCTTTGGGCGATTGCCGAACACCTTCGCACGTTCAGCATCAAACGTACCCTCAATCGGGATGTCCAGACACATAGGGTGCAATCCACACAAGTGGTACAGGAGCGTGGTCTTACCAGAGCTCTCAGGCCCAAAGATCTCAACCACACGGCCCTCAGGCATACCACCACCAATGATGGCATCCAGATCCTCAATCCCAGTGGACCACCGGTTGATCTTCAGGTTTGCATGTTTGCTACCAATTGAATATACGGAGCCCTCTCCCTCTTTCTTGTTTATCTCATTGCACAACGCAATGATAGCTGCTTTGTTTGTACGAGCCATCTTTCTCCCTTTCTGCTACTTTGCAAAGGCCACAACCTGTGTTGCCTTGCTTGTTCGCCACATATAAGTAAAAGAGGGCCTTGATGCTATCTCCGCCCTCTCGTTGTACAGATTATTTGTTGAGCAGGCTGTACACTTCAGCACGCAATGTGCTACTCTCTTTGAACAGGCCGTGAACAACAGCACTGTCCGTCTTGGCACCGGGCTTTTTGATGCCCCGAGCGGTCATACAGCTGTGCTCGCCCTCCACAACTACCATCACGTCATGGGTGTGAAGGACGGTCTCGAGGATCCATGCGATATCGGAAGCAATCCGCTCCTGCAGCTGGAGCCGTTTGCATACCATATCCGCGATGCGGGCAATCTTGCTCAGACCGATCACGCGACCGTCGGGAATATATGCAACAGAGATCTTCATGTTGTACATGAGTGCCAGATGATGCTCACAGTAGCTGAACGCATCGATGTCCTTTACCAAGACCAGATCCTTTGCATTCGGCTCTTCGAAGCATTTGTCGAACATCTTGGCAATCTCATCGTTGGTATACCGCATGCCCTCAAACACTTCATCATACATCTTGGCTACTCGCTTCGGAGTTTCCACCAGGCCGGGGCGGTTAGGATCGTCGCCCAGAGCCTCAAGGATCATCCGCACAGCCTCTTCGACCTTAGCGCGGTTCTCATCAGTCATCTTTTTCACGGCTTACACACCTCTCTTGTTCGGGTCCCAGATCAACTTGTGCAACTGCAGCTGGACCCGGCAGCTGTACAGCTTATGCTCTAGGATATAGTCGACGATCTCTTTGGGCTCGATGGCACCAAATACGGGGCTGAAGTAGATCTCAGCATTGGTCTGGACTGTCTCCATAACACTCAATGCAAAATCCATGTCGGCCCGATCACTTACGACGAACTTAACCACATCGGCGGGGAGTAGGCGAGAATACATATCCTGCTGCATATGGGTATGCATGCCGGATCCAGGGCACTTGTAGTCGACAGTAAAGAACAGCCGAGACAAACCATACTCTCTGCCGAAGGCGAGAGAATCGCGGAACTTGTTCACATCGACAGTGCCGTTAGTTTCTACATTCACCCAATAGCCAAGCTCGAGAAGCTGCTCGACCAGCATCTTGGCGCCGGGGTGGATCAGCGGCTCCCCACCAGTCAGGGTAACAGACTTAACACCCAATTCGTCACACCGCTCGACGATCTCCTTGACCGACATAACGCGGTAGTCGTCTCCTTCGCAACCGTACCGAGTATCGCAGAACGAACAGTTCAGGTTGCAGCCATGCAGCCGGATAAACGTTGTCGGCAGGCCTGCGCGCTTGCCCTCGCCGTCGATACTGGTAAAAATCTCAACCACTTTCATCTTTGTTGCCTCCACATTACTGGTCATCATCGACATACGTAGCAATGTTGCCTTCGCTCTCCTGAACCTCGACCTTGTAGCACCTGCCATGCTCACACAGCTTGGTGACTTCGTCACAGATCCACTTGGCCATATTCTCAGCCGTCGGATTGAACGGCACCACATCGTTCAGGTACTGGTGGTCCAGACGACCGTGGATAGCCTTCTTCACCTGAGTGAAATCCACCACCATACCATAGTCGGTCAGCTGGTCGGCTTTGCAATAGACCGTTACGATCCAATTGTGGCCGTGGAGATTTTTGCACTTGCTCTCATACGGCAAAGACAGGTTGTGTGCGCCGGCAATCTCCATGCGCTTGCTTACTTCGTAATGTCCCATAATTACCTCCACGACGGGTCGTCTTTGTAGTTGTTGTACACGTGTGCGCCCAGTTCCACATCGACCAGATATTCGCTGAGACCTTCGTACTGAGGGCCTTCAAGGAAATCGATCTCGCCGTCCGGACGCTCAGTAAACTCAGTTGGGTGGATCTGTGCCTGGGCAAACAAGTACCCCAGTGCGCTATCACACCCCCTGACGAACGGATACTTGTCCAGAATCATCTGCACGTAAGCTGTAGGCTCGCTGCATCCCAACAAATGAACTTCCAGATCAGAACGACCATACTTTGCAATCAGCTCCGACAAAGCATCGACTGCCCAGTATCTGGTCATATAACTACCACCAGCCATCTGTAGGAACTTAGACACGCCGATGGTATGGATGCGCCGGTCCTGAACCATTGCCTCGGCACACGCGATCCACTCGTCGAGGTCGTGGCCCTGGGGTACTGCCATAATACGGTACGGCAAATGTTCACTTTCCACGAACAGCTCGAGGGCCTCGTGCATCTTTCTCAACGTGTCGCTACTATCACACAAGGTGTCAGGCAGAATGATTTCACTGGGGCGGATTCTGTCATAGCACCGCAGCAGCTCCTCGTTACTCAACTGCTCACCTTCAGCCACACCATTGTCCATCAAAACGTACGTACCAGGCTTGCGTGCCGCTGATGCATAATAGTCCCCATATGCACCATTGGCTTTGACCAAGTGGGCCAAGCACATCAGGTACTGCTTGTTATCCAACACGTGAAGACAATCAACAGGTACGATGTGTGCAAATTTGGGTTCCTTCCGGTTGACAATTGCCCACACTTCGTCTACCACCTGGGAAGCGCTCTTGCCAGTGGTATCGATGGTACAGACGGCGCACCCAGCACGGCGCATAGAATCAAGACGCTCAGCATAAGCATTTTTGATGCATGCAATCTGGTTTGCGTTGATGAACTGATCGCCACGCTTACCAATCCGCCGCACCAGCTCTTCGTTGCTGGCATCAATATGGATGACGACACACCCAGTATTCAGCATGCTGTCAATCTCCGCATTGCGCAGCACAGAGCGCTTATTGTCGATGATCGGGGAGTAGATGGAATCATCGATTGCAGTAGCACGGTCGTAAAATACAGGCACCGTACGTGCAACGCCGATCATTTCCCACAACCGAGTAACGCGGCGGTACTTCTCTGCCTCGTCATCGACATGCGACTCCTTGACGAAGATTGCATGACGATCGCGGAGGATACGAGAAGACTTCAGGGCCTTGAAACAAGTGGACTTGCCAGCACCGTCGGGACCAACCAAAATATACAGCATTGAACTTTCTCCTTTTTGCTTGATGTCATTACAGACCAAAAGTGGTATGCATTGAAGATTCGATCTCCAAATACTCTTCAGTTTCCTTGAAGCGCTCATAATCGGCATGGCGGTTTGCACTGCGATCCTTATCGAATGCACCGTCCGGATACTTATGCCGGTTCTTGGCAATGTTTAACTGAGCCACTGCCTCAAGGCTGATACCAAGTTCAGTACACAGCGCAGCAATGTACCACAACACATCGCCAAGCTCTTCTGCCATCTTCATGTCAGACACGTCTTCGTGGTTGTAGTACTTATGCTTGATGTCACCGTTGACTTCACCAGCCTCTTCGGTCAAACCGATTGCCCAATGGGACATAGCCTCTTTGTGGCTCTCGTGCTCCTGGACCGCATAACAGGATTTTCGTTGATACTGATCAAGCGTCATTACCGTTGACCTCCGTTTCAACCGAAGCTCCGTTCTCGCCGTCCTCGTCCACAGTCACCTTGATCCAACGACGACCAGAATACAGCTGACTGACCATCTCGATCACGAGCTTGGCCAGCTGCTCGCAAGACATAGTGTTCATTGGCCATACGCCGTCGACGCAATGCCGATGCAGCCACTCGCGCAGCCGATGCTTCAGCATGACGAACTCCACCTCGCGGTCATCATGCTTGACCTCAAGCTCGATCTGGACGCCAAACATGTGCCGATGCGGCTGGCGCAGGTACACCACCTCCGAAGGCGCTCCATCAAAGCGGTGGATACCTTCGAACGTGTCCTTGCAAAAAACAGTTGTACGTTCCATTTGTTTGCCTCCTTTTACTTGGTTTACTAACATTATACACCAAACATCTCGCTTGGTCAACAGTCGCGTTCAATCACGAATGGCCCTGCTATACAGTGACGAGTTGTATGCCGTGACGCGCTTGATATACACACGCTTGTTGAACTCGAGAGCACCCTGCTCCTTCAGGATGTCTACCACCTTGGACGTTACGACACGCCCCTTGCAACGATCGTAGAAGTTATCGAATGATGTGAACACGCCATTGCGCTTACGCTCAGCAAGAATGAATTGAGCAGCCTTTTCGCCAACGCCTTTCAATTCGGACAAGCCTCTTTGCAAGGCATACTCCCCTTCAACCTTTCGAATTGACGTAGACACTTTGGAGTAATTGACGTGCGGTAAGAATACGACTGAACCAGACTTGGAAGCATACGAGCTGTACAGCTCCTTGTCCGAATCGGAGCCTGCATACTTGATTTTGGAATACCAGAAGAACGTTGGGTAGTAATACTTGTAAAACATTTCCTCCATTGCGACAATACAGTAACCAGCTGCATGACCTTTGTTAAAGGTATACACCATCAACGAATCCCACAAACTGTTCGCCTCGGCTTTAGACAATCCGTTTCGCGTCGCACTGCGAAGGAATTTCTTTTTCAAGTCAACGCCAGTCTTCTCGGTATAACCTTTCAAAATAGCTATCGAACGTTCTGCCGAACCGTGCTTATTGGCCTTCAATACTTGGTCAGCTTCGTTCCACTCCAGACCACCAACGAACACGCAGATCAGCAAAAGTTGCTCTTGATACACGATTGTACCATAACTCTCTTTTGCGTACTTGTACATTGGGCCGTCTTTGTGAACACCACTCAACTTACTTTCGGCATACATTTCAGGCATTCCTTGACCCAGCGGACCAGGACGGTTCATTGCACACGTTGCGACAACGTCATCAAAACAGTCACAATGAATCTCATCAAGAATCCTCTTTGCAGTTCCACTTTCAAATTGGAACACACCACTGGTATTGCCGAGGCGGAACTGTTCCAGAAGATTCGGGTCATTGACGTGCTTGACGTCAAAGCCTTCAATGCCAGCTAGTTTGCGACACTCGCCAATCGATTGCATCGTCTTCAAGCCAAGCAAGTCAAACTTGATGATATTGATGTCATTCAGGTCTTCCAAATTGTACGACGCATAGATGTTGCCACTCTTATCCGTCCTCAACGACGTATACTGCAGCACATCACCAGACGTAATAACAACGCCGGCAGAATGCGTACCAATGAAGCGAACTTTGCCAAATAAGCGAAGGAAGTGCGTGACGATACCGTCGTACGTTTTGTTCAAATACTGTACATACTTCCGGCTATCGCCATGCAGCAGTCCCTCTTCATCAATAGAGCCATCTTCCAACTTGTGCTCGTTGATCATTCTTTTAATCCGAGCAAGCTCTTCTTTGTTCTGTTTGGCAAGCTGAGGGTCAACGTCCTTTGCGGTAGACAGACCACACACCTTTGCCAATTCGTTCAGGGTGTTATCGACCTGATACAAGCCATAAGAGGAAACACGTGCCGAGTGGCCTTTATACTTGTTCAGCAAATATTCGATTACTTCGCCACGGCGGTCCATCTCAAAGTCGATATCAATATCCGGGAAAGCCTTTTTGTCGTAGCGCATGAACCGTCTGAAGTCCAAATTGAACCGGATGCTGTCCACCTCAGTGATGTGCATTGCATACGCAACCAAACAATTGCATACGGAACCGCGTCCCGGGCCAACACAAATACCTCTGGCCTTTGCCCAGTTGACGTAATCGGCAACGATCAAGAAGTAGTCGATGAAGCCGTTCGTCTTGATCACATCCAGCTCCTGCTTACACCGTTCGATATACTGCTTGGTATACTGACCACGGCTCTTCAAGCCTTCCTTGATTTGGCGAACGATCTCCTTGAAATTATCTTCACCACCCAGCTTGGGCAGCTTCAGCTCCAGGCCACCGAGGATGTCGTCGTCCACCTTGGACTCAATCTCTTCGAGATTGGCAATCATCTGTTTCGCTCTCTTCAAGGTGGCAGATACGCTCCACGATGCATGGCCATTCATACCAGGGGAATGCATTGCAACAAAACGATCCACGATTTCCTTCTCGGTTGGCATATATCGTTCTTTGTACGTACCCTCGACCCACGACAAATCGTGACCATCCATCTCGTGCATCTTCAGGTACGTGTCGAACTCTTCTTTTCGGCCGTAATGGGAATCGGAAGTAAGGATGCACTTGAGCCCCAGCTCTTCGGCCAACTCCATCATTGCTTTGTTGACCTTTTCCTGGGCTCCTTCCTCGCTAACCTTATACGGCTGGATCTCAACGTACAAGTCATCACCGAAAATCTGCTTCAGCTTCAGCAAGTACCTCTTTGCCTTCTCTGGCTTGCCTTTCAGAATGCACTGCGAAGAATAGCTTGCAATACACGCAGTAGTACAGATCAGCCCTTCGTGGTGTTCTTCCAGCAAGTCGAAGTCCCATATTGGGTTGTAGAACTTCCGCTTTTCGCCCTCATACTGAATAGTATTCAGGTTCTTGTACCCCTCTAGGTTCTTGGCAAACAGGCACAGGTGAAAGCCGCGTTCCTGCGGTTTGTACTTTGGCAGAAAGTAACCTTCAACGCCGAGGATCGCTTTGATCCCCTCGTGCTTGCATGCCTTGTACACCTGCACCAGACCATTCGTGTTACCATGGTCAGAGGTGCCAAGTGCAGTGTGGCCTAACTCCTTGGCCAGCTTGGCGAGGTCCGACGGTTTGCCAAAACCATCGAAACGACTGAACATACTGTGACGGTGAAGATCAACCATCGTCAATCACCACCCATCATTCATCTTCCCAATCGTTCTCGTCTTCCTCTTCGGCATCGCCCCAGTCGTCCTGAGCCTTGTCGTACTCCTCCAGCTGGTTGATATAATACTTGGCCGGCTTCTTCGGCTGCACATCGATGTCGCGCTCTTTGCACAGCTTATACAGTTCCTTCGGGCTCATAGAGGAGTAGTCCACGTCATCCTCTTCTTCCTCCTCGTCTTCCCAGCCACCATCCTCTTCTTCCTCCTCCTCGTCCTCGTCCTCTTCATACTTAGGCTTGGACTTCTTGCCGACAGACTTCGGCGGACGCTTCTTTGCCTTCCGGCTGGCAGTGCGCTCTTCCTCTTCGTCCTCAGCATCCTCATCGTCACTGGCAGCATCGCACGGATATGCCTTATCCAGGATCTTCAGGATTGCCTTCTCAGAATACGGCTTCGCCTTCTCATTGCGGAAACGAACCTTGTCCATCGGGATCACCGCATACGTCTTGTTCTGCTTCTTACCGGACACGGAGATCACGTAATCGCGATCAGTCAGGGTGCCATAGTTCTCGTACATGGCCATCAATGCCGGGATTGGGGAACAGTTGTTGACCGGGAACATGAACAGCTTAACTTCTTTCGCATCGTAGTCCCAAACAGACCAGACATATTGGCTGCGGGTACGGACGTCTGCCTCTTCATCACAGTACGGGCAGTGGCGACCGAAAATCTCCTGGCAGGGAACGGGGGTAATGCCGGCAGCAAAATTGTCGTGGAAAGTCACTTCCATGCCGTCGTCCATATCATTCAGGAAACGAACACGCGACTTCACGCCTTCTCTGATGAACAAGAGCTTGCCCTTGTTACTACCGGACTTTTTCACATCGCCTTTGATTTTGTCTACGAGACTCATCGTGCTATCCTCCATTATTCAGCTTGCCCATTGTTCGTCCGAACATTTTGTCGAACATGGGTTGTGTCATATCCCCAGGATCCTTCAAACCCTTGAGATACGTAAACCTAACTACTTCGAAAAATCTACCTAGATACTTGGTACCACGTCTGCCACACTCATCGTTATCCAATGCGCTAACCACTTTCGTGATCCCTTTGTCCTTCAGCTTCTGGACCTGCTCGTCAGTTATCCTCCAACCAAGGATTGCCACTACATTGTCGTAACCGCACTGAACAAACTTCAGCCTGTCCATATATCCTTCAACTACGAACACATAGTCTTTGGATCCATAGTCACCAACCAAAGTCGTTGCTCGCGAGAAACCTTCGTTGTACAGATATTTGCGCCGCTGTTCGATTTCCTTAACCATTGTACGGCAAACCCAGCCTCTGAACTTACCGTTGTCAAGCATTGGAAATATGATCCCATAGTTGTTGTTGTATGTGACCTTTGCCTTGGCCTTGTTCAATGTGGCAACGGAGAACCCTCTGTGCTTCATATACTGTTTGGCCTTGACAACTTCCGTCTCATCACCGTATCGCCAATCAACTCGCCTCAATCCATGATAGTAGTCGTATGCCTGAGCATACAGCTCACTACGTGGCTTGCGCCTCTTTTTGGCAAACTGTGACGGGGTAAAATCACTACACTTGTCAGACTTCAGAATCTCGTAATATCTCTTCAGCGCTTGCAGGTCACTTAAGCCCTTTTCCATACAAGACACAAACTTGGCTGCATCGCCAGACCTATTGCATCCAAAACAATACCAGGTACCATCTTCCAGGTTGACCAGAAGGCTGGGGTTTGCATCTTGATGAAATGGACAAACGATCTTTTGGGTTGCTGCATGGGTATCCGGTAGCAAGTTGTAATACCAGAGAACCTTCGCCAGGTTCATACCACGTGAATCTATGGATCCACCATTTGGCTTATTCGGCATGGCCCCTTCCTACCTTAACTGTGAAGTACGGTTTGCTTTGTACCAGTTCGTAGCAGTCTTCAATGTCATCCATTGAAATGGCTCCACAACTTTCCAGATGATCCAGAGCATCTTGATCAACCGACTTCTCAACTCGTATGAACGACTTGAATACTTTGCCATTCACACCACAAGCCTTCAGATACTCGATCAACCCCTCCATATCCTCAACGTAATACGTCTTTTGGACAACCTGAGAGGCTATGTCTTTACCTAAGACCTGCTCCAACTTGTCTGCATCAAACTTGATGGATGACTTCTGAATGCGGTTGACCACAATCGCTTCATCTTCGCCCTTTTTGAGTGAATAGCGATCCAGTGAAAACTTATCGAAGTACATACCAATGATCTTGGTGTACCTCTCTTTGTACTGTTTGAATCTGGCCTCAGCAGCCTTGAACAACTGTGCTTCCTCGTTGTACGAGTCGATTGCTCGATTCAGTGCCGAACGCGAAAGCTGATCTTTAGGCCTCTTCTTTGCTTCCACTTTCATTTTCGGCCACCTTACCCTTCAACAGGTTATACACACCTTTGGGCCAGCGCTTAGTTGTGCGAACCCAAATGATGTCTTCGTACGGCACAACAAACTCAGCACCGTACTGGGTGACCAGCTTCAGCCTGCGGCGCGAAGTAGACCGCCGCTCAACCTTGGCAGACTTCACACGGCCATCAGGCATCTTGAAGGCTACGATAGTACCGATCTCGGCATTCTCGACATACTTCATTTTGTTACTGCCAGAGGATACGTCATCGGGCGTCTCAGCAGCCTCACCACCGGTTGCACTTGCGATTGCCTGAACGAGCTGCTCTTTGGTCATGTGGCCACGACCCTTGATGTCCAGCTCCTTGGCAATCACTCGCAACTCATCGCGGGTCTTCTTTTCCAGGTTTTCCATTGGTAGAACTCCTTCCACTTGTCAACTGAGTTACTCTTTAGGCTTGCGCCTTGGTGGGACCTCAGGGACTCGAACCCTGGACTTCCCGGTTATGAGCCAGGTGCTCTACCAGCTAAGCTAAGGCCCCATATCTTCAGCCACACTATGTATTATACACCACCTCACAAGAAAGGTCAACAGCCAACTTAACGCCGCACTTGCGTGCGTTTGTCTGCTCTCTTCGCGGTGATACAATCGGAAAGCACTTTTGCCCCACACTTGGGGCAATGGCTGTAGAAGCAACCACGTTCGCGGTCAAACGTTGCAGTCTCGCCACTTACCGTCCACTCTCTACCGCAGCACTTGAAAGCAACCACTTGGTTCTGATTCAACTTCATTTGAACGTCCTCCCATCTTATGCAGGCTGAACCGCATCGAAATACGGTTTGCCAACAACTAACTGATTGCCATACGCATTGCGTACCTTTTTCAGTGCATCGTCCACACTGTCTGCGTCGACGACCACTTCTACCCTATCACCAAAGGCATAACCCTGCTTAGTATATACGTAGCCCCATACCTTGTATGTCATCTTACCTCACCTCTCAGAACTCTATCAGGTTGACGCGGTTGTCCATTTCGTTGACAGCACAGATATCAACGATGCAATCCCGATCGATCAGCCCCCTCTTCTCAACGCTGACTTCGAACAGCTCTTCGTACTGAGCAGGCGTGAACTTTTTCATTTTCGTTTCCTCCGATTCACCAATCACTTGAGCGACACTCGCCCTTCCTTACGTACTCATTATACGCCATCTGTGCCGAAAAGTCAACAGCAATCGTATGTAACAGGAATAGCCTGGCCGAAGCCAGGCTATTCTTGCTCATCAGAGCTTCTGATAATTCTGGAGCTTGATCTCCGCCTCGTTGAAGCGAGTGATCATCTTCTTGTGCTTCCATGCCCACACGTCGAGCATACCCTGAGGCACATTGCGGGTGCCGTCCTTCTTCTCTTTATCGATCAGACGCACCACCCAGCCATGCAGGTTCTTCATGTGACCCATTTCACTGGTAGCCATTCCGTAGAACACATCGGCGAGCTCCTTGTATTCGGCCTTGTAATGGGTCGCCATTTCGGCATACTCCTCAACGCCTTTCAACTCGTCCTCGATGAAGTCGCACAATTCACCAATGATCTTCAATTCTACCACCGCCCTTCATTTCAGCTTATCTTCCAGTGACTGGAGCCTCTGCTGGATCTCCACCAGCACTTTGTTCTGATCCTCAAAACGCCCGTTGATTTCCTCCAGCATGAACTTGGCTTGTGCATCGTTTGCTGCACCAATGTCGTTCTGTGCTGACTGCTGGCGATTCTCCAACAGGTTTTCGTAGCCTAGTGCAAGAGAGAGAATTGAGATCACGTCCATGAAATCAAACTCTCTCCGGTTCATCAGCTACAGCAGACCTTCCGGATCGTAACGTTGGCGTTAGCCAGGGTGATCGCAGCAGCGCCGTTCAAGATCTGGACGGTCACCGGGGATACACAGCAGCAGTTGCTGTTATCGTTGGGCACCTGGACGAACGTCTTAAAACCAAACGTCTCGATGTCCGTGGTCGCCGTAGAGTTTGCCTGGGTGATAGCCTGTGGCTGAAGGACACCGTTCTTGGCCAGCTGTAGTACAACGTTCGCGGCAGCAGCATCACTGATCGCACCACTCGCGTCAAACTCCAACTCGTACACACCGCACTCGTTGAACAGGAAGGTAGTAGCACTGCGCTGGACAACGCTACAGCCCTTCGCAATAGAGATGGAATTGAACGGGACCGGCTGATTCGCAGCCACAGCCACATTCGTGGAATACGCTTCGATCATAACATACCCTCCTAAAACAAAACCGAAGGTGGAGTGCGGTCGGCCTGCCTTCGGTTATGGTTACTTGCTTGCCGTTACTTACACAAGGCTCAGCAGCACTGACGGCAACCCTGCTGAGCGTACCCACAGAACGGGTTGGCGTTGAAGGCATAGGACGAATCGGTCGGATACCGAACCACGCCGCACATCTGCTCGCGGATATAGCTCTTCATGTTCTGATCGCGCAGGTTGGCTTCCTGGTAGTCGCGGAACATATCCTTGACACTCTGGATGCCGGCGTTGAACATCTGGCTGGTCGCAGCAGCATAGCCGTCGATAGCGGACTTGATGCCGGATGCCTGCTGAGCAACGTTGTAGTTGACACCATCAATGTTGCGTTCGATGCCGCAGCAGAAATCAGCCAGCTGGCGTTCCAGAGAAGCGAACTGACCGAACATCGTGTAGCCGAAATCACACAGGCCCTTGGTAAGGCCAGTGTTCATGCTGGAGATCTGACCAGAGATGTCACGAACGCCGGATTTCAGGTCGTTGAAAGAATTGGCGTTGCACAGGTCAGCTTCAGTAACCGGAGAGCCAGTGCCACAACGACCACCGATACCGCCGAAGCCGCCACCGAACAGGAACGCGATTGCGAACAGCCACAGCAGGCCATTGCCACCACCGCCGAACGTACCACAACCATCGTAACCGCAATTGCCACCCATGGCAGCACGCATGTCGGACAGACTGTACTCACTCATAACGATACCTCCATTTGAAGTGCGTAATATATTCCAAACTGTACGGTCGCTACAGTCTGAACAAATTACTGAATGCCGATCCGAGACATAATAGTCAGGGCATACTGAGGATCAATACCTCTCTGTCGGCATCCCTCGATGAACACTTCCTTCGGATTCCTGCCGTTGCAAAGCTGCATGATCTCTGC
>OLSC01000473.1_pt1 | contig 49489 bp, 69 predicted proteins | sample 1672881 | NCBI WGS metagenome assembly OLSC01 (sample SAMEA3136733, study PRJEB25190) | human gut metagenome | biome: human gut; feature: human-associated habitat; material: faeces | place: Austria | collected 2013 | reverse complement strand
GGGCCCGTGGGTTATACCCTAAGAGCAAACCACCCTTTTTAAGGGTGGTTCTGATGACTGTACCGGGGCGCGCAACATAAAAAACCGAGCCCTGCACATAGTGGCGCAGAACTCGGCGAACCGGTGAGCGGTCAAGGATAGGTTTTAGGGCATGTCCCAAAATCTACTTGAGGAGGAAGTCGGAGAGGGGAATGGTACGGGCCTCGCGATGCTCGGGATCGGCGATGTGGTCGGCAGGATATCCGCAGACGAGCATGTGATAGGGATAAACGCCTTTGGGCAGGTTGAACTGCTCCTGTGCCACCTCGGGCTTAAAATGGCATACCCAGCACGTTCCCAGGCCCTGCTCGGTGGCCTCCATCATCATCTGATCGCACACTATGGACGTATCGATTTCACTGGAATTCATCTGGTCATACGGGCGCACCCAAGCGTCTTCGGTAACGCTACAAATAAGGAAGATGAGCGGAGCGCCAAAGATAGATCCATCACGAGCAAACCGAGGCTGACAAGCAGCAGCCTTCTCCAGAAGCTCAGGCGTATCCAACACCATCACACGGGTTGGATGGTTATTACAAGCAGAAGGAGCAATACGCCCAGCCTCAACAATAGCATCCACAACAGCTTGCTCTACAGCCCGATCTTCAAACTCACGACAAGAATACCGACCCCGAGCCAGATCCAAATACCCCATAACCAAACCCTCCAAAGTCAGCAAATCAATCCAAGGTAAACCAAAGGGTACCCAAACCCCCATCCACCCAAACGCCCACCGAATACCAAAGTGTTCAATTGGGTATTAAAGGCCCCCTCGGCCAACCCCCCATTGCGCTCTAACTATCAGCCAAAGTTCCAATGGTGGTACGTAAGGCGAAGGGCCGGCCACGGTTTACTTTCGAACGACTCTGCAAAGCAGCCGGAGTGAGAAAGCAAACCGTGGCCGGCCCTTCGCCGCCGGGACACGTACCCCCAATTAACTGTTCTTCATGACAATCGAATCCACGACATCGGCCACATTCTCGCAGCAGTCGGCGCAGTACTCCAGGAAGGCGTAGACGTCACGCCAAGCGATGACCTCGAGCGGATCCTTGCCGTTAACGTGCAGGTTGCGCATGGCGTTGATGTAGAGCTCGTCGGCCTCGGACTCGATGGTGTTGATCTGGATGACCAGCTCGCGCAGCGTTTTGGACTTGCGGTAGTTGGGAAGCTCGACCATCAGGTCTTTCATGGCGCGGCAGGCGTCAGTCACCTTGTGGGCGATGACGATGGCGTCGGGATGGATGCTCTGAATGTTGGTGAAGTAGACGCGCTGCACGACGCCCTCAATACGGTCGAGCACGGTGTCGAGCGCGCAGCTCATCAGATCCAGATCCTCGCGCTCGAGCGGGGTGATAAAGGCGGTGAGCAGGGCGTCTTCGAGCTCGTGGTGCTTCTTGTCTGCCGCATGCTCAATCGCATGCATCTTATTGAGCATGTCGTGAATCTGCGCGGGATCGAAGTTCTCAAAAATCTTGGTGAGCAGCTCTGCGGCCTGGACGGCGAGGTCGGCGCAGGCGACGTAGTTGTCAAAGTAGAACGAATCGGGTTTCTTAGCCATGGGTGGGTCCTTTCGAGGCGAAGACGGGTGGGCGAAGTGTTGCGGTCCAGATGGACGTTCGGTTTGACTAGAGGAACATCATGAACAGCTTGGCCATGACAAAGCTGATGAGTCCGCAGGCGGGGAAGGTGAAGAACCAGGTGAACATCATGTCCTTGACGACGCCGAAGTTGATGGCCGAGAGGCGCTTGACGGCACCGACGCCCATGATGGCGCAGGTCTTGATGTGTGTGGAGGACACGGGGATGCCGGTAAGGGTGGCAAGCAGCAGGTTCGCGGCGCCCGCGAGGTCGGCGGAGAAGCCCTGATACTTCTCGAGCTTAACCATGCTCTGGCCGACGGACTTGATGATGCGCTCACCGCCCACGCTGGTGCCGATACCCATGGTGGCCGAGCACAGCAGCATAATCCAGATGGGGATGCCGGCATCGCCGACGCTGGTCTGGCCGTTTGCGAAGGCCACGCCTAAAAAGAGCACGCCGATGAACTTCTGTCCATCCTGCGCGCCGTGCATAAAGCTCATGGCCGCAGCGCTCGCGATCTGAGCGTATTTAAAGAAGACATTGGCACGTCGCCTGTTGGCGGCGGCGAAAAGAATCGAGACGAGTTTGCACAGGACCCAGCCCATGACAAAGCCCAGGCCGATGGAGAGCGCCAGGCCGTAGATGACCTTCATCCACTCGTGGACGTTGACGCTGCTCGCGCCGCCGAGGGCGATAGCGGCACCGGTCAGGCCGGCGATAAGGCTGTGGCTTTGCGAAGTGGGGATGCCAAAACGCGACGCTGTGGCGCCGTAGACGACGATGGAGAACAGCGCCGCGCACAGGCAGGCGAGCGCCATGGTGCTGTTTCCGCCAAAATCGACGATATGTGAGATGGTGTTGGCGACGCTCGCATTAAAGTGCGTCATGATGAGCACGCCGAGGAAGTTGAATGCGGCGCTCATGAGAATGGCGGCGCGGGCGGGCATGCAACGCGTAGTGACGCAGGTCGCGATGGCGTTGGGCGCGTCGGTCCATCCATTGACGAAGATGGCGCCCAACGCGAGGATCACGGTGACGGCAAGGACTGGGTTCGACACAATTTGGCCGAGGAAGGTTGAGAACGTTACGTCCATATATGGGCTTTCTCGAAGTTTGCAGACACGTTACAAAAACATGATAAATCGTATCACCTCCTACGGGTTTCTTTGCCGAGTTCTGATGGGAGAAGTAATTTTTTGGCACTAAAATTGAATATCAGCCCTGTTGACCGTGGGTGTTCTTTTTGCTATCACGCCATGCGGACACGCGCGTTCGCTCCGACACTCCAAAACCACAGTCTGTTCGCTTTACAACATGCAAACATGCGTTCGATAATAGGAGGCATGGAATATCGACAGACAGACGGCAAAACTCGGCGCGTGCACAAGCAGTATGTGGACGTCGTGGCTCGCATCCTCGCGGGCGGACAAGTCGTGCCGGTTACCGTCTGCTGGGTCGACGGTCGCTGCTTTACGATTGACGAGATTGTCTCGTCCACGGGCTTTGGCTTAACGGTTCACGGTGTTCGTACGGCGACCTATAAGGTGCGTTTTGGCGGGCACGCGACCGAGTTGTATCTGGAGGACCAGACGCGCGAGCGGGCAGACGGCTCGCAGGCACACGTGATGCGTTGGTGGGTCTGGGCCTTTGATCGTACGCTTGAGGGCGAGCGCCGTAGGTAAGGACGTGCGGCATTCGGGTACAATGGCAGGAAGCTTGTCACCTACGGCGCTGTCGTGCGCTTTTTGAAAGGACGAAGTATGAACGATATCCAGGGCTATCAGAACGGCCCCATCGAGACCGGTGCAAGCTGTGCCAAGGAGATGTCGCCGCGCGCGTACAACCTTGTCATGTCTGCCCTGATCTTTTTGGGCTTTTGCGCCATGGGCGTCGGTGCTTACTTTACGAGCACCATGTCGTTTGCGCGCATGATGATGAGCGGCGCCGCTTTGCCGCTGGTCTTTGGCTCATTTATTTTGACCATCGTCGGCATGGTCATGATGTCGGCCGCCGCCAGCAAGCAGTCCGTGGGCCTGTCCCTTGTGGGCTACGTAATCTTTGCGAGCACCTTTGGCCTGACCGCGTCGTTTGGCCTTGCCAACTACGACCTGCCCACCATCAACACTGCCTTTATCGCCACGGCCGCCATCACCTTTGTCTTTGGCGCCTTGGGCGTGACGTTCCCCAAGTTTTTCCAGCGCGTATATGGCATCGGTTTTGGCATTCTGCTCGCTACTATTCTGGTTGAGATCGTGCTGATGTTCATGGGCGTCTCACAGACCATCACCGACCTGATCGTGATCGTGGTGTTCGCCGGCTTTATTGGCTACGACACCTATGTTGCCACGACGGTGCCGCCTACGCTGCCCAACGCCGTGCTTATGGCCTCTAACCTGTTCGTGGATATTATCAACGTGTTCCTGCGCATTTTGAACATCCTCGGCCGTCGCGATTAAAGCGCGGCATTGCGACGCTTCCTGCCGGACACGGTAAAACGATGCGAAAGGCGGTCCTTCGGGGCCGTCTTTTTTGTGCGCGGCGGGGTATCATGGATGGGAAAAAGCCGATAGCGGCAGCGACAGGAAAGGTGGCCACTTATGGCAGACGTCGACAACAGGAACCGTAACCGCAGGTCCAACCGAACGGGTCAGCCCAATCCCAAGCGCGAGGCGCGTGCCAAGGCCGCCGAGTGCCATGTGGCGGCTATGTCCGAGGCCTGCGCCAAGGACATCGAGCGTTCGCTTGCCGGCGTGTGCGAGTTCGATGGTATGCCTGCCGGTTTTGTCGCGGCGATGAAGGCCAAGGCCCAAGCGGCCGACGCTGTCGAGGAACAGGTTGCCGAGGAGTCTGAGGCCGCCGAGGCCGAGACCGCTGAGGTTGCGTCCGCCGAGACCGAGGTTACGGCCGAGCCTGCACCCACAGAGGAGGCCACGGAGACCGAGTCCGCGCCTGCCGCCGAGGAGCCCGCTCCGGTCCTGCCCGAGGTCACCGTGCTCGACGCCTCTGCCACGCAGGCCATTCTGGATAACGGCCGAGGCTACGCGCAATTCTGCGACATGGCCGTGCTCGCCTTTGCCTCGTTCACCAACCCGGGCGGCGGCTACATCCAGGGCTATCTGGGTCAGGAGGCCACGCTCTGTGCCGATTCGTACCTGTACAACGTGCTCGATAAACAGCGCAAATGGTACGGCGAGAACCGTCGCCGCAACATCAACTGCGAGCTTTACCGCAACCGTGCGCTGGTGGTGCCTGCGGTGCGCTTCGACCGCAACCACGTGCATGCGTATGCCGACGTGATCGTGGCCGCCGCGCCCAACGCCAAGCGCGCTCGCCAGGAGTATCGCGTGGGTGACGATGCCCTGCTGGACGCCCTGCGCGATCGCATCCGCTTTGTGCTTGCCATCTGCGACGAGCTGGGTCGCGAGAAGCTCGTGCTGGGCGCTTGGGGCTGCGACAACAACGGCTTTGACGCCGAGGCCGTGGCCGAGCTCTTCCGCAAGGAGCTCGCATCGGGCGACTTTAAGGTCAAGCAGGTCTTTTTTGCCGTGCCCTCTACGCGCTGGGACGAAGATTTTGCCAAGTTCGAGCACGTGCTGGCAAACTTCCCCGAGCGCAACGAGGAGTCCTATGCCCAGGTTGCCGCTCGCGCTGCGGCTGCCCGCGCCGCCGAGCAGGCCCAGGCTGCCGCCGAGGACGATGAAGACGATGACGATTGGCGCAAGTACCTGTAATCGGTATGTGCTGACAGATAGGTCGATCCGGCGGGAGAGACTGCTCCCGCCGACTTTTTCTTTTTACTAGAGGAAGGGCTTACGATGAAAAACGTTCTGTGCTTTGGCGACAGCAATACCTACGGCTATGATCCGGCGGGCATGCGCGACGGCACCGCGGTACGCTATGCGCACGATGTGCGCTGGTGCGGCGTGGCCCAGCGCGACCTGGGCGAGGGCTGGCACGTGGTTGAGGAAGGCCTCAACGGCCGCACGACGGTACGCGACGACATGTGCCATCTGGACACTAATCTCAACGGCATCCGCGCGTTGCCGATGCTGCTCGAGGCTCATAAGCCGCTGGATGCGATCGTGATTATGCTGGGCACCAACGACTGCAAGACGGTCTTTAGCGTGGGGGCTGCCGATATCGCTGACGGTGCCATGGCGCTGATTCGCACCGTCCGCGCGTTTCCCTGGACCGAAGCCGCGCCCTGCCCGCGTATTCTGCTGATGGCGCCTATCAAGATTAAACCGCAGATCGCCGATGTGTACATGACCGACTTTGACGAGCGCTCCGTCGAGGCCTCGGAGCATTTTGCCGAATACTATGCGTATGCTGCTAAACAGTTTGGCTGCGACTTTTTGAATGCCGCTGATTTTGCCGAGCCGGGCGATATCGACTATCTGCATATGATGCCCGAAAGCCACGAGAGCCTGGGTCACGCCGTGGCAGCCAAGCTCCAAGAGATGCTCGGAGAGTAGCGCGACCCCAAACCACCGCAAAGGTGCCTGTCCCCTTTGCGGTGGTTTGGGCTGCGAATCTTAATACTGCCACTATTAACCGCGCCCGTTTTACCTGCGGGTTTGTTTGGAAATATCCCAATTTATCCCAAGTGCGTCGCAAACGGAACGCGCCACCTGCTCACGGGAGGGGCGAATATAATGCCGCCCCGACACGCCCGGCAGGGAGTGGCCCATGAGCATCTCCATGAGGTCCCAGGGCATGTGCAGCTCCATCTCGCAGATCGTTCGCCATGAGTTGCGGAGGTTCGACCACGGTATGTGCTCGATGCCCTCGGCCTCGCACCATTTCTTCCATCTATGGTTGCACATCCCTCGGTTCATGGGCAGCCCGTCCCCGCGATCCGCTAGCCATTCGGAGCCTGCCGCACGGCGCTCGCCTGCAATTTCGAGCAGGCGCCCGGCGGCATCCGGCAACACCACGACGGTGCGTATGGACTTCCGCGTCTTGAGTACGCCGTCCGCCGTGGGCTCGATGCCCGCTTGCTCCATCTGGCGCACGAGGTCGACCGTTGCGAGCGTTGTTGATCCTGCCGCGAATGGCATGACCTCATCGGTGCGGATGCCCAGCGACTCGCCCGATCGGCATGAGCCGAAGCACGCCATGATGAACGGTGCCTCTAGCGAGGTTCCGTGCAGGTGGCCCAGAATGTCCTTGGCTTCTGCGAGCGCGTACAGGCGCTTGGAGCGCTCGCGCGTCTTGCGCGTTGGCATGGTGTATTTCACGGTGGCGGCAAACGGGTCGATGGGCAGTACGACAAAGCCCGACACAGTGCCGTAAATCTTGCGCAGGGTGAGTAGGGCAGTGTCCGCCGTTGCCGCCGGCAGGGTCAGTAGCCATTCCTGCAGGTGCACGGGGCGCAGTTGGTCGACCGGCATTGAGCCCCATGTGGGGCCGACGTAGTTCGCCCACGACCTTGTGACGAGGTTACGCGTGTTCGGCGCGAGCGTGCCCGCCGCGACCTGTGCCGCCATGGTCGGCTCGAGCCATGTGCCGTATGCCTGGGCGATGGTCGGCACCGGCTTGTCATCGGCGCGCTCGACGTGGATTCGGTCGAGTTCGGTGCACGCCTCGCGGTATGTTCCGTATACCGTCTTGGTTTTACGTTTGCGTCCGCACGGCGTGTTCTCCTGCCATCGGAGGATGTATTTCTTGCCACGCTTGGCCTCGGTGATTGAGCCCCACGCGCGGCGCCTCTGCTTGCGTGTCATATAATGTTCCTAGGTTGCCCGGAGCTATCTCCGTGTTACTCCGGCATCCTTGTTGTCACCCCACCGCGCCAAGGTTCCAGCCGTGCGCGGTGGGGTTTCTTTTTTGCTGCCGTTATTCCATCTTTTATGACGGACTAACGGCTACGCGACTGCGCGGCGCTTGGGCCTGCCCGAGCGTGGCGTGTCGGTCAGACGCGCCGCTATGCTCTCCACGGTCACGTAGGTGCGGCGGCCCTTGCGGTAGCCCGTAAGGATCCCCGAGTCGAGCATGTGGGTGATCCTGCCGGGGGAGACGGAGAGCCTGCGCGCGGCTTCGGCCGCCGAGACCGTCTCGCCCTCCACGATGTACCCCTCGTCCGTGGAGAAGGCGACCATCATGGAGAGACCGCCGTCTGCGGGCTCGATGAACTCGGGATCAGGCACGGCAAGACCGTCCTTCACGAGCGCGGCCACGTAGGTGCTCGCCGCGTCCACGGACTGCTCGGCGGCCTCGGCAATCGTGTCGCCGCAGGTGAAGCATCCCGGCAGTGAGGGAAACTCCACGTCGTAGCCGCCGTCCTCGTCGGGTGTGAGCACCGCCTGGTAAACGTATGTCTTCATATCTTTCGACCCCCAAGGGGGCGGGGCTAGAGCCACCCCGCCGTCTTAGCTATTTTTCGGTATGTCCCTATCGGTATCTCCTTCTTGGAGGTGGGCACGCTGATCTGGACCCCGTCCTTTCGCGCGACCACATGGCTGCCCTTGCCGGTGTAGAGCGTCCAACCCTCCTTCTTGAACCGCTTGAGCACCTGCGCGGGCTCCTGCTCCTTGGGCATCTCTCCTCCTTTCGACAATTTAATTATAAACAGTTGATAGTTAGCAATCAAGTAAAATAGCAAGTATTTATAGTTTTAAAGCTGCCCAAGCGGATCAGCCGAGATCGCCGCACGGGGTTTCTTTATGTCTCGAGTTGTCAAAGAATCTTTGACAACTGGTCCGCCTGTCCATTTTGCTGGGGTCAGCAAAATGGGAAACAACTGGCGTTTCGGTGCGACCGTTGGAGGTTTTTTCGGAAAAACCGAAAAAACCTAGCCGCGCCGCGGGTCTAGCGCCCCATTTTCGTGACGTTACGAAAATGGGGGAACAGCTGGCACCTACGCCCCGAGGAGCGCCGCGAGGGTGCCGATCGCCTTGGCCACCTTGGGGACGAGTCCCGCGGCCTTGGATGCGAGGTCGAGCGCGTCCTTTGCCTTCTCGGCGAAGCCTCCCTCGTCCTTCTCCTCGGCGGCGAAACGCAGGTCGGCGAGGGCGAGCTTCACGGCGGCGAGGTCCTCGGGCGACAGGCCCTGGCTGTTCGATATCTGCTTGATGGTCTGGTTGAAGTCGACCACCACGGTCGCCTCGACGGTGGCGGTCGCCCTCGCCTCGATCTGGTCGGCAGTCGCCTTGGCCATCATGTACTCGTACTCCATGCGGTCCCGGTGCGCGAGCAGCAGCTCGCGAATCGTCTCGATGGACGTGATATCGATCATGTCTGGTCTGGTATTGCCCATCACTCTGGTCCCGGTCTCGCGCTCGATGATTTCCCCGAATACCGTCATGTACCTCGCCACCACCTTCTGCCTGAGACCGGGCGGGTCGCTCTCGATGACCTCGTCGCACATGTTCACCAGGCGGTCGATTGAATCGTACATTCCCATGTTATCTGCCAATCTCGCAGGTGGTTCCTTTGAATGTCTACGCGGACCTTACTTGATCCGCTTCCAGCCCTTCGATTTCAGGCGCCGCAGCCTGAGCTTGGGACAGCTCGGCCTGGTCGCGTGCCGTCTCCAGGATCTTTGAGCGCCTCTTCTCGGTGCTCTGTCGGTAGCAGGTAATCAGCTCACCCTCCGCGCCCGAAGGCGCCGCTGGCCTGTCCTCGGGGTGCTCCTCGTACCATCCTAGGAGGTCGTTGGGGTCGGTGTGCAGAACCTTTGCACACTTCCAGAGCTGCTCAATATCGGGAAGGGTCTTCCCTCGTTCCCAGTTGCCAACCGTTTTGATGTCAACGTTCAACGCGTCTGCTAGATCGGCCTGTGAATATCCGTTTTCTTTCCTAGCCTGCTTGAGTTTTAGGTTCATCGTCACCTCCAATATAGGGAAGCATTTACCGAGGATTCTATAGATACACAAAAGAAAAGGCAAGAAAAGCCCTAGTTTGCTATTGCAATAGGGAAAATATTACCTATACTCTGATTTGCACAGGGAAGAAGTTCCCTATTTCAGAAGGAGGAAGAGATGGAGTTTTCGAAGGACGAGTTTGGCGCGAACCTGCGCGCCGCCCGTGCTCGCGCCGATATGTCTCAGGAGCAGTTGGCTAACAAGGCGGGGCTCTCGGCATCTTCAATCATCGGATACGAGAACGGCTCGATGGTCCCGGGCGTCGACAAGGCCTATGCCATCGCCCAGGCCCTCGGCTGCACGCCCAACGACCTGATGGGCTGGAACACGGACGAGACCGCGTAGGGATGGGGGAAGAGATGAAAGGCAAGAAGAAGGGCGAGATCACGCTCAAGGCGAAGCTGAAGGACGTGGACGATCTGCGGGCGAGGCTCGGCGTGGTTTCTTCCCACATCCGCTTCGCCCGCGAGATCCTGGATTCGCTCGCGGACGACGTGGAGATCGTGGTCGACCTTATCGCGTCCGATACGACGTCCCGCAGCGGGGACAGCTCGTCTGGGGACCGCGAATGACCCGGGCGCTGCTGGCCTCGGCCGTCGTGATGGACGCCGCCGGCTGGATGTGCACCGCGCAGGGGGCCTACGGCCTCGCGCGGGTGTGCTTCTCGGCCGCGCTGCCGTTCATCGCGGCGTGGGCGCTCGCCTCGCTCCGGGGCTGAGGCCCTTCCCCGAGGCGGCACCGGCCCCGGCGGGCTCCGTTAACCATCCGCCGGGCGTTCCAGCCGGTGCCGTGTCGGGGGAGGGTCCGCCCTACGCCCGACCCAAAAAAGAGCCTCCCGCAGCGTTAGGACCGTACGCGGGAGGCCGACCTGAAAGGAGGTCATCCATGGATGATACCAGCAAGAAGCCCCAGACGTTTAGAGCACTTGCCGCCGAGCTCAAGTTGCCGCGCAAGCTGCTGTACACGCTCGACGAGGTGTCGCGCGTGCTGGGGGTGCCCTACAACACCCTTCGAGACGAATGCACCGCGCGCAGGCTCACCTACTGCCTGCCCGATGGCCGCTGCCGCGGCTACCTGGTGCGCCCCGAGTGGGTCGACGAGTGGATCGAGGAGGGAACCCATGAGCGAGATTCTTTTGCTGCTTAGCGACCGGGTGTCGGCCTGGTGGGGGACGTTGTCCGAGCGGACGCAGAGCATGGTGTGCGCCGTGGCGCTCATCGCGCTCATCGCCGTCGGCGGCGCCATCGAGGGGACCGCCCCGAGCGGGATGTACTACTAGGAGGAATGACATGCAGTTTGAGAAGAGGGCCGTGCGCCTGGGCGACATCCGCCCGAGCGAGCAGAACCCGCGCGAGGACTTCGGCGACATCGGCGCCCTGGCCCGCAGCATCGAGGCGACCGGCGGCGAGCCGCTGAACCCGCCCGTGGTCGTGGCGGACGGCAACGCCTACCGCATCGTGGACGGCGAGCGCCGCTACCGCGCCCTGTCCTCGATTTACGGGGAGGACCGCGAGGTGTCCGCGCTGGTGACCGACACCATGGACGAGGCCAACGAGCTCGTGGCCATGCTCGCCACCGACGACAAGCGCCAACTGACCGAGGCGGAGCGCGCACGCGGCGTGCAGCAGATGCTCGTGCTGGGCGTCGACGAGCAGCGCATCGAGCGAGCGAGCCGCGCCACCGCCGGGCAGATCCGCGCTGCGCGCAAACTGCGCGGTCGCATCGACGCCGGCGTGCAGGTGACGCTGGAGCAGCTCGAGGCCGCGAGCGCCTTCGACGACGAGAAGGACGTCGAGGCGGTCCTCGCCGCCGGCGAGGGCTGGGCGGGCAAGGCCGACAGCATCCGCCGCCGCGTCGAGCGCGAGGAGGCCAAGGCCGAGGACTACGACGCCTTCGGGGACGCTGGCGTCCCGGTGGTGAAGGAGCGGCCCGAGGGGACGAGCTACGTGGACTGGATCCACCTCGGCCTCGCCGACGCGAAGCTCAAGAGGATGGACGTCGCCCCCGGCACCGTCGCCGTGGCCGATAGCGTGGGTTGGTACCTCTACGCGCCGGATGACGGTGCGGAACCCGAGAAGTCCGAGGAGGAGATCCTCGCCGAGCAGGAGGCTGCGCGCGAGGCGTCGGCGCTCAAGGACCTGTACAGGCGACTGGTCGGCTTCGTCGCGTCCGGCGCGTTCACCATGCCCGAGAACCTCATGGTTCACGTGCGCGCTGCCCGCGCGAACCCGGTCGCGTACTTCGGCGCGATGGGCAGCAACAGCTACCTCAAGAACGAGGAGCGCTTCGGACGCGTCCGCGATGAGTTCATGGAGCGCCTCGGCCCCTCGAGGCCAAGCGAGTACGAGGCTGGCTACTGGCTCATGGGTGCGGCGAAGGAAATGGCACAGCTCGATGACGGCTATCTCGGTGACGATGCCGAGGGCTGGCTCGACCACTGGAAGCTGTTCCGCTCGGCGGGCTTCGAGCCGGGCGGGGATGACGAGTGGCTCATGGAGAGGGTGCAGGCGAGCGCCAAGGAGGAGAAGGATGAGTAGCGAGAAGAAGGTCGGGGTGACGGTCGAGGCGTGCGGCGAGGTCCGCACTTTCGAGTGCCGCGGCGCGGCGCTCTCGACCGTCAGCGGGGACGGCTCCGGCGACTCATGCTTCGTGGGCCCGACCGACCTCAGCGACCTGTTCGCGCTCGCCTGCGAGTTCGCCGACACGCTCTGCGCGGCCTTCATCCAGGCTGGTATCCCGGACAGGAACGCGCGCAAGCTCGTGACCATCGCCGCGCTCGGCGCCAACCCCCATGGGCACGCCGTTAGCGTCCAGACCACCGACCTGGACGCGCGCAGGGAGATCCGCGACATGGCAGCGGAGCTGGGCGTCGATGCCGACTTCTAGCGAGCGCCGGGCGGTCGTGCAGCGCGGGGCGGACGGGCGCTGGTTCGCCCGCCCCTACATGGGCACCGACCGCGTGACCGGCAGGCGAATCAGGCCGTACAGGTCGTGGGACGCGGAGCTGACGCGCGAGCAGGCGCAGGCAGAGTGCGACAGGTGGGCGGCCACGTTCGACCCGTCGTCGGCCCGGGACAGCTCCAAGCGCCTGTCCTCGATGCTTGAGACGTACATCTCCGACCCCGTCAACTGCCTGTCCGACAACTCGGTGGCCACGTACCGCAGCGTGGTCAGGACGATGGTGGAGCCGACCATCGGGCGCCTGCCCTACGACCAGCTTGAGCCCTGGGACGTGTCGGCGGCGTATCGCATGCTGCTCGCCCCCAGGAGCGGCAAGGGGCTGTCGCCCAAGACGCTGCTCAAGATGCACGCGCTGCTCAAGGGCGCCTACCGCTCGTGGCTGCCGGCGCTGGGCCGCGACATCATGCTCGACGTGCCCGCGCCCTCGCCCGACCCCGTGGAGCCGTTCGCGCTGTCCGAGTTCGACACCGACGAGCTCTCCCGGGCGCTGGCCTCCGCTATGTCCTCGCGATCTGCTTCTGCCGCCAACATCGCGCGGCGCACCGAGGCCATGGCGGTCTACCTCGCCCTCAACACGGGTCTTCGCTGCGGGGAGATCTGCGGGCTGCAGCGCCGAGACTGGCGCCGCGCCCTGCACGACCTGCACGTCGTGGGGCAGGCGGTCGAACACCCCGAGCTGCACCGGCAGGCCTACACCAAGGGCAGGCGCGTGCGCAACGTGGCGCTCGCACCGGCGGTGGAGGCCCAGCTGCAGCGCCACCTGGAGTGGCAGGACACGTGGCTCGCGCGCAAGGGCCCGGCGGCGCTGGTGGTGACCTTCGGGCCGGCAGGCGCCATCGCGCGCCCGTCCACCGTGACGAGCCGCTTCAAGTCGCTCGTGAGGGACCTGGGGCTGCCGGACGAGACAGTGTTTCACTCCCTGCGGCACACGCATGCCTCGTGGCTGCTCATGAACGGGTTCGACATGAGGACCATCCAGGAGCGCCTGGGACATGCGAGCGTCAAGACGACGCTCGACATCTACGGCTCGGTCATGCCGGGCCGAGACCAGGCTGCCGCCGCGGCCTTTACCGATTCGATTTGCGGAGGTGATACGGATGACGATACTTGATTCCCTCGTGGAGGGCGCCCTGTGCCTCGGCAACAGGCGCGAGAGCAACGAGCTGCTCGGCATGATGGTGCGCTATCTCGTGACCGGCGAGGTGCCCGAGCCGCGCACCGATGCCCAGCGGATGGCCATCACGATGATCATGCCGGTCCTCGAGAACAGCCGCGCCAGGGCGGAGGCCGGAAGGAAGGGCGGGCTGAGCCGTGGCAGCGCAGCAAGCGAAGCCGCAAGCGAAGCCAAAAGCAAACGCGCAAGCAAAACGGAAAGCAAAACGGAAAGCAAACGCGCAAGCAAAGTCGAAAGCAAACGGACAAGCGAAGAGGAAGAGGAAGAGGAAGAGGAAGAGGAAGAGGAGTTAGGAGTCTGGATTAACCCCTCAGATTGTGAAAACAGAGGGGGAGGTGGCGCCGAGTTCGTCCCGCCTACCCTCGAGGAGGTCGAGGCGTACTTCGCGGCGAACTGTCTGCGCGGCAGCGCCCGGAAGTTCTACGACTACTACGAGGCCAACGGCTGGACCAGGCAGGGTTTCCCCATCGTGAAATGGGAGCCGGTCGCCCGCAGCTGGTCCGACCGCGAGAAGGGCTACGACGCCGAGCGCAAGGCACGCGGCGGCCAGACCTCGCAGGAGGTCGAGCGCGCGGCGGTGTGGCAGCCGGCGAAGACGGATGACGAGCTCATAGCCGAGCTCGAGCGCCAAGTTGCGGAGGCGTCATGATCACCCTCATGGAGATGCTCAAGGACAAGAAAGTCGACCCCGCCGCCGGCCGGCCGCTCGACATAACGCGCATCTACATGGCGAACGTCATGTCGAGCGGGGAGGCCGTTCTGCTGGCCAAGAAGCAGAAGCTCGCCGAGGCGCGTGCCCGCCGGAAGCAGAAGGCCGACCTGTACGAGGACATCGCCGAGCTCGCGCGCGGCAAGGAGCAGCGCCAAAGGTATGCCAAAGGTGTGCCAACGCCCGCGCCGCAGCTGGGCCAGCAGGCGATAGGGTTCCCGCCGCTAGACGGCGGAAACGGGGCCGGCGGGGAAGCCCCCGGCGCAAAGAACACCTAATTCTTTTGAGATAGGAGAGTGAGAGAGACTTTGACCGAGATCTCAGCGGTGATGAGGGCCTACCGCGACGCCCTCGACAGGCACCGGATTCCCTGGGCCGATGACACGTACGACACGGAGCGGGTGGGCGGCTACAGGTTTCGCGTGGAGCGCACCGAGACCATCCTGGACGAGCACAGGGTGAGCGTGGCCTGGGGCTACCAGCTTCTTCCGGGGCGCGAGCCCACGGGCGTGACGATCGGCTACCCGGGTTACCTCGAGGTGACTTACGACCCAATCAGCCCCGAGCCGTTCGTGGCATCGCCGGGCGACATCCTGGCCGACATCTTCGGCGTGAGGGGTGAGTCGCGATGAGCTACGCGTGCGGCCCCGTCGACTGGATCGACCTCGCCATCGGCAGACTCGAGGACGCCAAGAGGTCGCTCAGGGAGTGCGACAGGCTGCGACAGGGGTGCGACATCTGCGATGAGCTGCGCCAGGCGAGGCGATGCCTCAACAAGGCGCTGATCATGGTCGCGGAGGAGAAGGAAATCGAGAAGGATTGGAGTACGAAGTGAAGGATAGGAACGAGTGGTTCGAAGAGGTCGAGAGGGCCTACAGCAAACTCAAGATTGTGGAAAGGCCCTATGCACCGCCGCATGCCGCCGTCGCCGTTGAGGCCGAGGATGTCCTGTGCTGCCTCGGGTTGCATCCGCACATCAGTGCCTCCGACTGGTTGGTTATCAACCTGGATGAGGTGAGCGAGCTCATCGAGCTCATCAGGCCCGTGCCCGTCACGGGCGCGACGTCGGACGGGTACCACACGTTCGACGAGCTCTACCACCACCGGGCGGTCCTGTTTTCGGTGATCGTGGCCATGTTCCGCGGGCGTTCCTGGAAGTCGCTCCATCACCATGACGGGACGATGTACGACGGCATGTTCATCGTGGGCATCGACACGCCCGCCGGCCCCGCCACCTACCACTACGACGTCGAGCCTTACTGGGACATGTTCCCGTGCGAGGTGCTCGACCGCGCGCCCGAGTGGGACGGCCACACGCCCAGCGACGCCATCGAGCGTATCGGCACCCTGCGGGACTTCCTGCAGGCGGAGGCCAAGGCCGAGAAGGGTGGTGACGAGTGATGGGGGAACGTCTCACAGTTGACAGCGTGATGACACCGGACGGGGAAGTGATGCCGTTGGGTCCTGTCGACAAGGAGGGACGCATGGTCTCCCTGTCGACCGCGACGCTCTTTGCGGACAGCGGCATGGAGTGCACGGTCAAGAGATATGAGTATCTGCTCGGCGCTGGCGTTTGGCGTGCCAGCTGCGATGAGGGGGTCGTGAGGGTGGACGAGATGCACTTGATCCGCCCGGATACGTTCGGCGCCCTGATGAACGATATCGAAGCTGCTATGAACTGCCCTGCCAGCGAAGAACCGACGCACGCCTACAACGTTGTCTCTGGGATGTGCGATGCCTGCGCTGACGGGTGCGGCGGCACGTTGTGCCAAGCGAGGGCGCTCCACAGCATCTGCTACCGCATTCGATCCCTGCTCGCGGGTGATGGCGAATGAGCTGCTACTTCTGCGGTGGATCCCGCATCGCGTCAGTCCATTCTGCGCCTGGACAAGACGTCCGAAGCTGGTCTGTGGGTTCCATGACCCTGACGCGCCGATACGACGGTGAGCCGATCGTCAAGGTCGAGCTGGATACCAGCGTGTCGCTCGACGTATCGGTCAACGGCTTGTGCGGCGACACCGTCAGCGCCGATGTGACGGCGGACGCCCACATCGAGGACATCAAGTACTGCCCGTTCTGCGGAGAGGAGCTTTAGGTGAACGAGAGCTATAAGGATTTGAAGGCATATCTGCTCAACGAGATCGTCGAGGACGCGCGCCGCGTGCTGAATGCAATCGAGGGCAAGAAAATGGACAAGGTCGATGACGAGGAGGTCCTCGAATACTGCCATAGCCTCGCATCCACAATGACTACGCTGGAGACCGTCGCCATGGTCGGCAGGCTTGTGCCCTGGTTTTTGGAGGATGAGAGAGCATGATCTTTAACGATGTTGAGTTCAAGGCGTGCACCCGGTGCGGGGTCGAGCCTGCGATTGAGGATGTACGCGAGCGCTCGCTGGACCGGCCCAATGTGATGAAAGTGACGTGCCCCTCCTGTGGGATGTCCAACAGAATCGCGTGGGGTAGCTTGTTGGCGACGCCGCAAAAAGAGGCCGTCGCCATGCTCGTGGACATCTGGAACAGCCGGTGATCCGCTCGGCGGCCGAGCTGTTCCGCGCGACCGCCTGGCGCATGGTGCCCGATCTGGTTTCGGGCCCTGCGCGCCGGGCGCTCGTTCACGGCCGGGCAGATGCGCCGAGCGTGTCGGCGAGGGAGATCAGGGATTCGGAGCGAAGGGCGAGGGCGCTGCAGCGCGACCGGGCCCGCGCCCTCAAGAGGTCGAGGAAGGCGAAGCGATGAGGTTGTTTGAGAGGTTGTGGCGGATAATCATCGAGAACCGCCGAGTGCGCAAGAGCATCGAGGCGCGGCGCGCCCGCAGGTGCAGGAGGTCGATGAGATGACCGTTATGTGGGACGTGCAGGAGAGGAGCTGCGCGGTCTGCGGGAGAATCTTCATCCCCCAGGTGCCGAAGGCCAAGTACTGCTCGGAGGAGTGTCGGAGAAAACACGAGCAGGACCGTGCGAGGGAAGCGAGGCGCAAGGGTGCCAAGCCCAAGCGCGACAGGGTCGATCGCTACCTGGCCGGGTCTGGTGCGGTGCACGACGAGATCATGGCCATTCGGCGCGAGGTCGCGATGAGATTTTAAGTTTCCGCAGGTAGAAATAGGTAGATATATAATTAAGGCCGCTGGCGTAGGAGCGCCGGCGGCCTTTGGCAAAGACGCCTCCCGGCATCCTCTATGTGGCGTAGAGCATGGTACCACGCGGGAGGTCACATGGATGCAAGGGAATACTTCGATACCGTACGGGCCGCCCAGCGCGGCATCGACCGCCGCCTGGCGGTCATCGAGTCGATGCAGGCGCGCGAGCAGGTGCGCGCCCAGCGCTACGACGCCGTCGGCAAGGGCGCGCACGGCACGGACTTCATGAGGTCCACCGACGACCGCATAGACTACGAGCGCCGCAGCGGCGCCGAGCTATCCGAGCTGCGAGATGAGGTGGAGCGGGGCCGCGAGCTCTGCGCGGGCGTGCGCTCCGCCAACCCGGGCAAGCGCTGGGGCGACGTTCTGGAGCTGCGCTACTGCGAGGACCGCACGCTGCAGGAGATCGCGGGGACTCTGGGGGTGTCGGTGAGGTCCATACAGGCAGACCTGTCTGCGGCTCTTGACTGGGTGGACCTCACCGGCCTCGCCCGTGCGCGACAAGGGCGAGGAGCTGCCGAGATATAACTTAATAATAGCTAAGATTTATATAGTAATAACTATTAGCGTATGCTAATATATAGTTGTCGATAGAAAGAAGGTGACATGCAGAGACGCGAACTGGTCCGCATCCTCGAGGAAGCCGGCTTTATCTCCAAGGGCGGCACCAACCACGAGAAGTTCGTCAAGGGCGACAAGCTCGTGCTGGTGAAGCGCCACAGGGAGATCGAGGACCAGATAGCCAAGAGGATTCTGAGGCAGGCGGGGCTTCGCTAGCCCCGCCCCCTTGGGGCTACGTCTTGCATCACCCACGTAAAGGAGACTTGAATGGTTTACGTATGGGAATTCGAATTCTTTGATTCTGGAGGCATGGTCGATGCCGTGCCGTGCGGTTCGCTCGGAGGAGGCGGCACGTTCGGGTCCGACTTGAACGATGCCGTCGCCAGCGCGGCCGACTACCTCGCCTGCATGGTCGACGATCACCTCATGGGCGGGGTCGACCTTCCCGCGCCCGACTTCGGCCATGAGCCGCAGAACGGGGGCAAGATCATCGCCGTCGCCGTCAGCCGCGAGCTCGGTGACATTCCCGCCGTCACTGCCGCAGATGCCGCCCGCATGCTCGGCGTCAGCTCGGCGAGGGTGTCGCAGCTGATAGGCGCGGGGTTGCTCGACTCGTGGAGGGACGGTACCAAGCGCATGGTGTCCAAGGCCTCCGTCGAGGCCAGACTCGCCGATTCACCCAAGGCTGGGCGCCCGAAAGAGGCTCCCGTCGCCGTATAATACAAGTGCTGGTTCGCGTCAGCATGTCGGCCCCGATCGCCATGTGCGGTCGGGGCCTTTCTCTTGTTTCGCTATTGCGTGTCATTGCGTGTGATTGCCAACTATTGCGTGTGATTGCCAACTGTTGCATGTGATTGCCGACAATTGCGCGCGATTGCGTGCCGTTGCGCGTTGCGATTGGGATATAACTAGGGTGTCGATTCGCAGCGCCGCCCGCGCGGCTTGCGGGTCGGATGTGCGTGGAAGCACAGATGAGTGGCCGGGGTTCCCTTCAGCAGTTCAGGGACCCCGGCCTTTCTATTGAACGACAACCTAATGAGGTGGGTCCGTGGTCACACGCGAGGCTATCGCCCGTGCCGCTAGCCGGTACGACACCGTCATGGCGTGGGCATTCCGCCGCGCCCTGGGCATCGCCCGCCGTGCGGGCGGGCGCAAGTGCAAGGGGGCCGGCAAGGCGGTCGAGAGCCTGCGCTACGCGGGGCTCGAGGAATGCATGGCCAACCGGGGCCGCTCCCCGGTGGAGCGCTAGCCTTGGCCACCAAGACCCGCTACGCCAACGGCCACGCCCGCCGGCAGGTGCGCGCCTGGCTCAAGGCGCAGGGGCTGCCGTGCCACATCTGCGGCATGGCCATCGACTACGACCTGCCCGCGGGCGACCCGATGAGCTTCGAGGTGGACGAGATCGTGCCCGTGTCCAAGGGCGGTTCGCCTATCGACCGCGCGAACGTCGCGCCGGCGCACCGGATCTGCAACGAGCGGCGCGGCAACAAGAGCCTCGCCGCGCTGAACGGCTCGATATCGCCGCGCCCCCGCGACGTGGGCTGCTCGACCTCGCTGCCGTGGTGACCCGACCCTGGGGGATGGCCCCTCCCCGGGGGGCCGAAGGCTCGCCCCACGGCATTGCGCCTTTTTTGCGCAGGCCCCGAAACCGAGTCCATACCGGGAGGTGCATGGAATGTCCACGAAGTCCACGAAGCCGAGGGGCAAGCCCTGGACCGCGGACGAGCGGGAGTTCGTCAAAAACGCGTACCCGGCGCTCGGACCTGCGGCTATCGCGAAGAAACTCAAGAGGTCGCGCTCGGGCGTGTGCGCCCTCATCAAGAGGATGAAGGAGAGCGGCGAGATCGCGACCGGCGAGTCCACGGGGGAGTCAGTGGGCGCGGGCGTCTCGGCGCCTCCCGCGGACGGCCCGGACGGCCGCCAGGACACGCTCGGGAGGCTCCGGTGGGTGCGGCAGATCATCGAGCGCCAGCTCTACGACGCCGAGCCCAGCCAGGCGGCACGGCTCGCCAAGGAGTACCGCGAGACGCTCGAGCAGATTGAACGGATAGAGGGGGCTGGGGAGGACGGTGGCGACGATGTCATCATCAACGCCGTCTCGGTCCTGCGCGACGTCCTCGGCTAAGCCGAGGCTCCGCCTCGTCCAGCCCTACGAGAGGTCCATCGGCTCCCTCGCGGTCGAGCTCGCCCCGACGATGGGATACAAGCTCGTGCCGTGGCAGGAGCAGCTCGCCCACGACATCGGCGCCGTGGACGCGAGCGGCAAGTGGGTCCACCCGCGCGTCGGCATCTCCATCCCGCGACAGCAGGGCAAGTCCGTCGACATCATCGTATGGGTCGCGGTCATGGCCGCGCTCGCCGGCTACAAGGTGCTCTGGACCGAGCACAACTACTCGACGACCATGGAGATGGTCGACCGCTTCCGCAAGATCTTCGGCCGCCGTGTCGGCGACACGTCCGAGGGAATCCCGCGCTGGCGCAAGCTCCTGGTCGAGGTCTGCTCCCAGACCGGCCAGGAATGGATGCGGTTCAGCTCCGGCGGCGTCATCCAGTTCTCGACGAGAACCAAGTCCTCGCGCCTGGGCTTCTCCTTCGACATCGTCATATACGACGAGGCCCAGGAGCTCACGGGCATCCACACCCAGGTAATCAACCCGACGACGACGTCCGGCGCCAAGCACAACCTGATGATCGTGTACGCCGGAACGCCGACACGCGCCGGCAATCCCGCCGAGGTGTTCAAGAACCTCCGGCAACAGGCATGGGAGGGCGGCGAGAAGGCGTCCGACCTGCTGTGGCTGGAGTACGGCGTCGAGGAGGTCGGCGACATCTGGGACGAGAGCCGCTGGCCGGAGGTCATGCCCTCGCTCGGCTACCACGCCGACATCCGCGCCATCCGAACCGGCATGAAGGACATGGACGAGCTTGGCGCCGCCCAGGAGTACCTGGGCTACTGGCTGCCCCCGCAGGAGCAGGTGGAGCCGCCGGTCATCGGCGCCGCCGCATGGGGCGAGTGCCTCGTGGGGAGCGGCCCAGAGCTTACCGCCGGCTGCAGGATCTGCGCCGGCGTGAGGTTCAGCGCCGACGGCTCGACCGTCGCCGTGGCGTGCGCCGTGCGGCCGCCCGGGTCTGCGACCGTGCACGTGGAGCTTCCCTTCTGCAGGGACCCGGAGCCCAGCACGGATTGGCTGGCCTACTGGATCGCCGCGAGGGCGGGCAGGTACGCCTGCGTCGCAATCGACGGCAAGGCGGGCGCCGGCGCCCTGTGCGACAAGCTCGAGGGCATGGGCATGCCCAAGGACTACATCCTGCGCCCGAGCACCGACCAGGCCGTGACTGCCGCAAGCCTCATCTCGTCCGGCGCGAAGGCGGGCTCGGTCACGCATATCGCGTGCCCGGCGCTCGACCTGTCGGCCGAGACGTCCCCCAAGCGCAAGATCGGCTCGTCGGGCGGCTGGGGCTTCGGCGGCGACAACGCCGCGCCCATCGAGGCCGCGGGGCTGGCGCTGCTCGCGCTCAACACATCGAAGAGAAAACCCGGAATGAAGGCGAGGGTCACTTGATCTCGATACCTTACGCCGTGGCGTCCGCCGACGGTCTGCTCGAGGAGGACCGCGAGACGGTGCGCTGCCTGCTCAACAGCTGGCAGACCCATTACAGGGGCAACCTCCTGCGCTCGGACTACTACGAGGCGCGCAACATGCTCAAGGACCTCGGCATCGCCGTGCCCGACTTGCTGCGCGACCTGGAGGTCGCGTGCGGCTGGGGATACAAGTGCGTGGAGGTCATGCGCGACCACATCGCCTTCGACGGGTTCACGTGCCCCGACGACGAGGACTTCGACGGCCTGCTCACCTCCGTGGCCAAGCGCAACAAGATGGCCACGCGCGTCGGCAAGGCCGTCAACTCCGCGCTCAAGTACTGCTTCTCCATGATCGTGGTGACGGCGGACGAGGACGGGCACGCCCGCATCTCGGCGTACCCGCCGACCCTGTGCACGGGCATCTGGGACGACGTCCACGAGTGCCTGTCCTCCGGCATGTTCGTCGTCTCCTTCGCCAAGGACCGCGGGCGGCCCACGGACCGCCCGGACTGGGTCAACGTGATGCTGCCGGACCGCATGGTGCGCATCCGCGAGGTGCGCCGCAACGAGTGGGCGGCGGAGTACGTGGAGCACGGCCTGGGCGCCGTGCCCATGTTCGTCATGCCGCACAACCCCGACGACGACCGACCGTTCGGCGTGTCCAGGATCAACTCCGAGGTGCGCTGGAACATCGACTGCGCCATGCGCGCCAACGTCAACGAGGAGATCGCCGCCGCGTTCGCCGCCTCGACCCAGAAGTACCTTCTGGGCACCGACGGAGACGCGTTCGCCGACAAGACCAAATGGAGCGCCTTCATCGGCTCCATCTTCGAGGTCACCAAGACCGAGGACGGCACGATTCCGCAGTTCGGCCAGCTCACGCAGCCGAGCATGCAGCCCATGACCGAGCACTTCGGCAACCTGTGCAAGCGCATGAGCGCCGCGACCGGCATCCACGTGGGGCAGTTCGGCATCATGAGCGACAACCCCAGCTCCGCCGAGGCGATCTACGCCGAGAACGAGCCGCTCATCCTCAAGTGCAAGAGCTTCATCCGCGAGGCCAAGGCGGCGCTGGCGAATGCCGCGACCGCCGCGATCGCGACGGAACTCGGGTGCTCCTACGAGGAGGCCGAGGACGCCTGCGGCGTGTCCGTCCACTTCCTGAACCCAGCCATGCCGACGCTGGCCCAGCAGACCGACAGCTCCATCAAGCTCGCGTCTGTGGTCGAGGGCTTCGCCGGCACGCCGACCTTCTGGCGCCTCAACGGCCTCGACGATGACGAGGTGCGCAACGTCTCGTCCGAGATCAGGCGCAACGTGACGCGCTCGGCGGCGCTCGACCTGATGGCGGGCGTCACCCAGGCGGCGGAGCCCGCGCCGCCCGCCTATGATTAGCGCGGCCGAGTTCGCGGCCTACAACCGGGCCGTGGCGAAGATCGGCGACAGGGCGGCATCCGATGTGGAGGCCGCCGTGCTCGCCTGGTGCCGCGCCCACGAGGGCGCGACCGTCGCCGAGAAGCGCGAGGCCGCGAAGCTCATCATGGAGGGCTTCGTCCAGGGGTACGACGACGTCGCGGCGGAGTTCGCGGCGCAGTGGTACGACGACCTCGCAGAGCGCAACGGCGCCAGGCTGCAGCAGGCCGTCACCATGACGACGTACAGGCCAGAATCGGTCGATACCGTTGCCAGATACCAGGCGAAGAAGCTCGTGAAGGGCGGCGACGCGGCGTTCGCCAGGGCGTGCGGCGAGTACGCCCGCAACGACGCGCTCCGCAGCCTGAACGAGACGATCATCTCCAACGTGGGCCGTGACAGGAGCGCCGGCGTGCGCTTCGCGCGCGTGCCGACGGGCTTCGAGACCTGCACCTTCTGCATCATGCTCGCGAGCCGCGGCGCGGTCTACCACACGCGCAAATCCGCCGGCGAGTTCAAACACTTCCACCGGCACTGCGACTGCAAGGTGGTCCCCGGCTTCGAGGACGACCCGGACGCGGAGCTCGTGGAGGGCGTGCGCCCCGAGGAGCTTCGCGAGCAGTGGGCACAGTTCAAGAACATCGATGAGGACGAAAGTCTGACGAGCGCCGACAAGGACGCGGCGAAGCGTGCCGTGCTCGGTTCGCCTGGGCCTCCAGTCGTGTACAAGAAGCCGAAAGAGACCTTCGCGCACGAGCGCGGCGGCTCCTACGATCTCGCGGCGCACGAGGCGCTTCGGGCGGCCGGTCACGAGGTCGTCGCCCGCAAGGAGGACGCGCCGGAGGGCTTTTCCAATATCGACCTGCTGCTCGACGGCAGGCTATGCGAGCTGAAGAGCCCGACAAGCGATGCGTCTGGCGTCAACGGGCTTAGGTTCATCGAGCGCAATATAAGAAAGGCAGTGCGGCAGTTCGAAAAGGCGGAAGGTGGGCCGGTGAGGCCCTCTATCGTCGTGCTTAACTGCGAGGAAGTCCCTGTGACAAGAGAGGACGCGCTGAAGCGCGTGCGGCTCGAGATGTCGAGGCATGACATCGACCGCGTTATCTTGTTGACCAGGGGCGGGGCCATAGACGACATAAAGAAATAAGCCCCAGGTTAGCTATCCAGCACGCCCAGGGCTTTTCAAATCAGATTATACACACCTGGCTAGCACAATGGCAGTGCGGCGGTCTCCAAAACCGCTTACCGGGGTTCGATTCCTCGGCCAGGTGCCATCGGGGCGTGGCGGAATGGCAGACGCGCGTGCCTCAGGAGCACGTGGGCATCGCCCGTGCGGGTTCGAGTCCCACCGACACGACCAAAACGTTGAACCAGGCCATCCGCATGGGTGGCCTTTTTCATGCCGAAAAGCGCCCCGCACGGGGCAGGACGATGCCCCGCACGGGGCGGAAATGGAGGGAGCATGGCCCAGGAGACCACGCCCGCCGGGACCGATCCGGTCGACCCTGCACAGGGCGGAGAGACCGATCCGGCGCCCGACTACAAGGCGCTCTACGAGAACGCGCTGAAGGAGTCGCGCAAGTGGGAGAGCCGCTCGAAGGCGAACCTCAAGGAGCTCGACGAGCTCAAGGCAGCCGCGACCAAGACCGACCCGACCGTTGAGGAGCGCCTGAGCGCGCTCGAGAGCGAGAACGCCGCCCTCAAGGCGAGCGCCGCCCGCTCCGCGCTCGTCGACTCCGTGGCCAAGGCCACCGGGCTCGACCGCTCCATCGTGGCGACGCTCAATGGCGAGGACGAGGACGCCCTTATCGAGCAGGCCAATGCCGTGGCGGCCATCATGAAACCGGCCGGCGGCGCGCCGAAGGTGCCCGAGGCCGGCGGCAAGCCCAAGCCCGGCAAGCCCTCCAAGAAGGACATCCTCGGAATCGAGGACAAGAAGGAACGCATGGCGGCAATCGCCGCCAACATCGACCTCTTCAAGTAAGGGGAGAAAGGGGCCCCAATGCCCGATATCAAGACCCTCGCAGCCGCGCGCAACGTCGACCTCGTGAACACCTTCACCAAGTCGCTGGAGAAGCTCACGGCGATGCTGTCCACCTGCGCGCCCATCCACGCCGCCGTCGGCGAGACCCTGCACCAGAAGAAGATCACCGGCAAGCTCTCCGAGGTCGAGTACACCCCCGGCCAGGACATCCCGCTTTCCAGCTACGACTACGAGGACGTCACGACCTTCGAGGTGACGCTCAAGCCCTACCGTAAGCAGACCACGCTCCAGGAGGTCAAGAAGCGCGGCTACGACGGCGCCGTCGACAAGACCGACGCCGCGATGATCTCCGACATGCAGCGCAACATCAAGAAGGACTTCGTCGCCGCGCTCGGCGCCGAGGGCACCACGGCCGCGACCGGCAAGAGCCTCGTCGCCACCGCCGCGAACGCCTGGGCCGCCCTGTCCAACCTCACCGAGGAGTACGGCTTCGGCAGCGGCGAGACCGTCTACTTCGCCAACCCGGTCGACTTCGCCAAGCAGATCGGCGAGTCCGAGGTCTTCAGCGCCTTCGGCATCTCCTATATCGAGAACTGGGCGGGCCTGGGCACGCTCGTGTCCACCGGCTCCGTCGCCGCAGGCACGATCTACGCCACCGTCAAGGACAACATCAAGGTCTACGTCGCACCGACCGACGGCGACGACCTGTTCGGCTTCTACTCCGACGAGAGCGGCTACATCGCCGTGTCCCACTCGCCCGAGCTCAAGAGCCTGACCTACGACACCGTGGCCTACGTCGGCCTCGTGTTCTTCGCCGAGTACATCGACTTCGTGGTCAAGGGCACCATCGCCCCGACCGCCTAGGCAACCCTAAGGAGCATCCATGATCGCTTTGGTCACCTACCCGTACCGTGACCGCGAGACCCTCGCGGTGCATTACGTGGGAGAGGAGGTTGAGCTGGCAGATGAGCGCTTCGCGGAGCTGTCCGCCGGCGGCTTCGTCGACCTCCCGCCCGCCGAGACGGAGGCCGCCGCGGAGCCCGTCGAGGACGATGGCGCCGAGGGCGAGGACGTCGTGGACGACGAGCCCGAGCAGCCCGTGTACGAGAAGCCCGCGCCGGAGATGACCGTGCAGCAGCTGCGCGATGCCATCGAGGCCGCCAACGGCTTCGCCCCGCGCAAGGCGACCAAGGCGGAGCTCACCGCCATCCTGGAGACGCTCTAGTGGACGCCTTCGCAACCGTCGCCGACTACGAGGCGCGCTGCGGTGCCGCCGAGGACGAGGCCAGGGTTGCCGCGATGCTCGAGGATGCCTCGGCGTACCTGCGCGGGGCATATCGGCGCCGTATGGGTGTCCAGTACCTCGCCGGCTCGAACCCCACGTTCGATGAGAACGTGAAGTCCGTCTGCGTGGCCATGGTCGCCCGCGCGGTCAACGCGCCCGGCTCCATGGCCGGCATCACCCAGCAGTCGCAGACGACCGGGCCGTACTCGGCGAGCGTCACGTTCGCCAACCCGACCGGAGACCTCTACCTGGGGCGCTCCGACCTCAAGCGGCTCGGCCTGGCCGGATGCCGCGTGCGCAGTATCCAGCCCATGACCGCCGCTGACCGCTGGGAGGAGGCGTGATGCCGATGGCGGGGATACCGACCGAGACGGTCACGGTCATCTCCCGCAAGACGGTGTACGACGACCTCCACGAGCCCGTCTCCGAGGCGGTCGCCGAGCGCGACGTCGACGCCGTCGTGGCGCCCGGCGCCACCGCGGACCTCGACGCCTCGCGGCCGGAGGGCGCCACCGTGGCATACACGGTGCATCTCCCGAGGGACATGGCCGGCATCCGCCTCAAGGGCTGCTCGGTCCGCGTGCGCGGCGAGGAGCTGCGCGTCGTGGGCGACCCGAGGCCCTATGCCCCCGAGGCGTGCCCTGGACGCTGGTGCTACCCGGTCGAGCTGGAGGCGGCCGATGGCTAAGGAGTACAGCTGGGGGAAGTTCAAATGGAACCGTCTCGGGTACGCCGAGGCGATGGACGGCAACGCCGCGCTCCAGGGGATGCTCAGGGGCAAGGCCGAGGGCATCGCCGCCCGCGCGACGTCGATGCTCGCGCCGGACGGCCACGTCGTCCCGGCATTCACCGTCAGGAAGTGCCAGGGCAAGCTCGCGAAGGGCTTCTCGGTCCGCGCGAACACGAGTCACGCAAAACGCGCGCAGGCCAAGCACAAGCTGCTGACCAAGGCGGCCCTGTCTTCGAAGGGATGACCACATGGATATTGAGGCCGAAGTCGCGCGCTGCCTGTGCGAGCTCACCGATTCGGACGCGACGCTCGAGCCGGTCGCCGGGCACCCGGAGCCGTACGTCACCGTCGAGCAGGTCGGAGGGGGCGGCGGCTTCCTGGAGCCGGTCCAACTCGATATCGACTGCTGGGGGACCGAGGTCAAGGGCGGCAGGAAGCCGGCGAAAGCCCTCGCCGAGAAGGTGAAGGCGGCCGTCCCGTCCCTGGAGAACGAGCTTCCCAACGTCTTCCACCCGGAGGTCACGAACCAATACAAGATGCCCGACCCTGACACGCGCAGGGCGAGGTACGTGGTGCAGGTCCAGCTCTGGGTCTGCGAGTAGTAGAAAGGAACGCGCGAATGGCCAAAGTCAGCAACGCGAACGACTCCAACAACGTCAGCGCCGGAAAGGGCGTGAAGGGCGGCTACATCTTCTCGGCCCCCGCCGGCACCACCCTGCCGGACAAGGTCATCAAGAACAAGAACGAGCTCGATGCCGCATTCAAGTGCCTCGGCTTTATCTCCGAGGACGGCTACGTCGAGTCCGTCTCCGAGGACTCCAACGACACGGTCGACATGAACGGCGACCTCATGGACTCCAGCAATTCCAACCGAGTGGAGTCCGCACAGCTCACGTTCGCCGAGATCAAGGCGGAGACGCTTAAGCGCCAGTACGGCGACGGCAACGTCACCGACGAGGGCGGCCTGATCACCGTCAAGCACAATTCCGACTCCCACCCGACCTTCGCCTACGTGCTGCTCCTCCTCCTGAAGAACGGCCGCAAGTGGACCAAGGTCGTTCCGCGCGGCCAGTCCTCCGAGCTCGACGACCTCACCATCTCCAGCTCCGAGCTCTGCCAGCGCGCCCTGACGATGAAGTACCTCACCGACGAGGACGGCAACACCTGCTACGACTACATCGAGTCGACCGAGACGGCGGCGGCCTAATGGCGGCCAAGCGCCCCGAGGGCGCGCTCGAGTTCGAGTTCGACGGCAAGAAGTACCAGATCAACAAGAAGGCCATCCAGTCCATGAAGGTGCAGCGCGCCATGGCCTACGACGGCATCCCCGAGAAGATGCACGAGGTGTGGGACGCGATGGACGAGATCTTCGACGGCAAGACCGTCGAGTACATGGACGAGCTCGGCGAAGACGGGCAGGACTGCTCGGCGGAGCGCTGGGGCGCATTCTTCCAGGCCGCCATGGAGGCCGCGGCAAAAAACTAGCAAGCTTCGCCGCCGCCTGGACCTGCATGAGGGGAGAGGTCGTCGCCGACTTCCGGCAGACGTACGGCATCGACCTTCCCCTCGGCGGCGGGTTCGACGGGACGACGGACGAGGACCTTCGCCGCTGGCAGGTCCTCTACTCCCAGCTGCCGGCGCGCTCGCGGGTCTCCGTTCGCCTTGAGCCCGACAACCTGTGGGACGACAAGACGCGCCTGCTCGACATGATCGAGCACGAGCTCAGGTGCTTCCACTACGGGTTCACCGAGGATGCCAAAAAGCGCGTCAACGCCCCGCAGCGGATCTTATCGCCGGGCGAGCGCGCCAGGAACGAGCGCCGCAGGGACTCTGCGCTGGCGGCGAGGGAAGAGATAGCGGCGGCGCTCGGCGTCGATGAGTAGGGAGGCAACGTGGCGGCAAACGTAGGATCTGTTAGCGTGAAGGTAATGCCGTCCATGGACGGCTTCGCCTCGAAGGTCGACAGCTCGCTGTCCGGATCCGGCGCATCGACGGGCTCTAAGTTCGGCAAGGCGTTTTGCGGCGCGGCGGGTAAAACCGCCGGCTCGGGGTTCGTGGCGAAGCTGACCGGGTCCCTATCGGGGGCCGCCGGGGCGTTCTCGCGCTCGGGCAGGGCCTCGGGCGCTGCTTTTTCTGGCGGCGTGCTTGGGAAGGCCGCCGCCTTTTCCGGCGGCCTGCTGTGCGCCGTCGGGGACGGGCTCTCCTCCGTCAACTCCGTGTTCGGCTCGACCGGAACCACGGCGGGCGGGAACATGGCGAGGAAGGTCGCCTCGGGCTTCTCGGCAAAGGCCGCGGTCATCACCGGCGCCGTTGCCGGCGTGGTGCAGAGGGTCGTCTCGACAGTGTCCTCGAGCGTGGACGCCGCGGTCGCGCGCGTCGACACGCTCAACAACTTCCCCAAGGTGCTCCAGTCGCTCGGCTACGGGGCCGACGAGTCCCAAAGGAGCATCGACACCCTGTCCGACAGGCTGTCGGAGCTCCCCACGAGGCTCGACGCGGCCGCGACGGGCGTGCAGCAGCTCGCGCCGTCGTCCAAGTCGATCGACCAGGCGACCGACCGCTACCTCGCATTCAACGATGCCGTCCTCGCTGGCGGCGCGTCCGAGGACATCCAGTCCAACGCCATGACGCAGCTCACCAAGGCCGTCTCCACCAACAAGATGGAGATGGACACCTGGATGAGCATCCAGCAGGCGATGCCTGGCCAGATCGACCAGGTGGCGAAGTCCATGCTCGGACAGAGCGCATCGGCATCCGACCTCTACCAGGCCATGAAGGACGGCAGGGTCACGGTCTCGGATTTCGCCGACGCCGTGGTCGACCTCGACAAGAACGGCGCGGACGGCATCACGAGCTTCTCCGAGCAGGCAAAGGCCGCGACGGGCGGCATCAAGACGTCGTTCTCCAACATGTGCAACGCCTTCCCCAAGGGCGTCGCCAAGATCATCGGCGCCATCGGCTCGTCCAACATCGTCGGCGTCATCGATGGCGTGAAGGGCACGGTGAACGGCGCGTTCGGCGCCGTCACCGACGCGATGGCCGACCCGAGCATCCGGGACGCGGCGTCGTCGTTCGCCGCCGTGTTTTCCGGCGTTGTCGCGGGCGGGGTCTCGGTGGCCGGGGATGCGTTTGCCGGCGCAGTGGAGATGACCTCCGCTTTCTGCGAGACGCTTCTCAACAACGAGGCGGCTTCATCTTTCGCGGGAACACTTGACGCGCTCGGTTACACGGCGTCCTCCATGGGCGACGCCATATGGTCGACCGTATCGCAGATCACCGGATGGTCGAGTCCCGCCGAGGGCGCGGCAGATGCCGCAAACGCCCTCGACGACGCCTTCGAGGCCGCCGAGCCGGTCATCCGCTCGGTGGGCGACGCGTTCCAGTGGGTCTCCGAGCATTCCGAGGAGGTTGCCCCGGTCGTCAAGGCCATCGGCGGCGCGTTCCTCGTCATGAAAGTCGCCGGCGGCCCTGCGGGCTCGCTCCTGAAGGTCATCGGCGGCGCCCTGCTGTCCCTCGGGGCATCGGCACCCGCCGCCGGCGCCGGGCTTGCCACAACGGCGGCGGGCGAGACCGCCGCCGGCACAGCCGCGGGCGCGGCGGCCGGTAAGATGACATCGTTCGGCGCGGCCGTCCTCATGGTTGGAGCCGGCGTTCTGCTGGCGTGCGGCGGCATCGGTCTTCTCGCCCTCTCCGCGATAAAGCTCGGCGAGGCGGGGCCTCAGGCCGCTGTCGGCATGGCAGCCATGGTGGCGGTCATCGCCGGGCTGGCGCTGGGCGCCGCCGCGCTCGGGCCCGCCCTGACTGCCGGCTCCGTCGGCATGGTCGCCTTCGGCGCCGCTGTCGCGCTCGCTGGAGTGGGCATCCTGCTCGCAGCCACCGGTCTCGCGATTATGTCATTCGCGCTGCCGACCATCGCCGCCTGCGGCCCCGAGGCCGCAGGCGGCATAGCCGCGGTCGGGGCCTCCCTGTTCGTGCTGGCACCCGGCGCCCTCATGGCGTCGGGAGGGCTGCTGGCGCTCGCCGCCGGGGCGGTGGCGTGCACGGTCGCCGCCGCGGCCCTCGGCATCGCCGCCATCGTCGCGGGCGTCGGTCTCATCGTCATGGGTGCCGGCGGCATGGTGGCGGGGACTGGCCTGTCGGCCTGCTCCGCGCTCGCCATGCCGCTCGCGGTCGCCGCCACGGCCCTGGGTGCCGCCGCCATCGTCGGCGGCGTCGGCCTCATCATGCTCGGCATGGGGTCGATTGTCGCGGGGGCCGGACTCGCGGTGTTCGCCGTCGGCGCCACGGCCGCCTCGCTTGCGACCGCCGCCCTCGCTCTTGGGACGGCTGCGCTCGACGCCGCCATGGCGGGCGTCGCCGTTTCCATCTCGACTTCAGCCGACGGACTCGGAACCATGGGAAAGGCGATTCCCAAGATATCCTCCGGTGCCCCCGGTGCCGCAGCCGGCCTCGGTGCGCTTGCCGTTGCGGCAGCGGCCGCCGCCCCCGCCCTTGCCGCCGCGTCGCCGTCCCTGGCGTCGTTCTCCGCCTCCTGCGGGACCGCCTCGGCGTCGGCCCTGCTGCTTTCCGCCTCCGTGGCGGCAGTGGGTTCTATGATCGCGGCGAGCATGGCGGCGGCGTCGGCGTCCGCAGACTCGTTCGGCGTCCGCTCCGGCGCGTCCTTCAATCGCTTCTTGGCTTCTGCCAGGAATGCGGCAAGCGCCGCCCGCTCTGCGATCATGGGGGCCTGCCGGCAGATGTCGGCCGAGGTCGGATCGATGCGGCTCACGCTCCCGCGCATCGACGTGGGACCGCTGCCGCACTTCTCGATGAGTGGCAAGTTCGACGCGCAGACGGGCTCGGTCCCGTCGGTCAACGTTAACTGGTACGCCAGCGGCGCGGTCTTCGGGCCGAACAGCCCGCGCGTCATCGGAATCGGCGACAACCGGCGATACGACGAGGCGGCCATCCCGCTGAGCCCCAAGGTGCTGGGCGGGATCGGCAGGGGAGTTGCCCAGACGATGGATGTCGGCGGCGGCTCGGACGGCGGCGCGGTCATCGCGTGGCTCGACCGCAACCTCCCGGCGATCATCCAGAAGTACACGCCGGTCACGCTCGAACGTGACCTTGACAGGCACATTAGGGCGGTGGCACATGCATAGGATGCACTACGTGTCGTCCTCGGGCGAAAGCGTCGACCTCGACGGTGATGGCGCCTTCGTCGGCACCGCTGCGGGCGTGCGCTCGCGCGAGTGGAGCTACGACCTCTCATGGCGCGGCGTCTACGGCATCTCTCGGGACGCGAGGGAGGCGACGGTCGATGCCGTGCTGTCCTCGGCGGCTGCCGACAGGCTCAGGCGGCTCGCGGACAGGGATATCTCCGTCCGCGAGCCCGGCCGTCTCGTCGTCGACGGTATTTGGTACCAGCGCGCCTATATCGCGAAGTCCGAGACCTCGCAGGTCTACGGCAGGCGGGGTATCGCCGCCACGCTTACCGTGCTGCTGCTCGACGGGTCCTGGCGGCGCGAGGTCGCCCAGGAGTTCTACGCCCGGGAGGACGAGGACCAGACCGGCCTGGACTTTCCCCACGACTACGAGCACGACTACGGCGGCTCGGTTGCAAGCCGGACGGTCACCGTCGACGGGCTGGTGCCCGCCGACCTTAAGCTCACGATCTTCGGTCCCGCGTCGTCCCCGCGCATCACCGTGACGCAGGGGGACTTCATCAACGTCTACTCTGCGGACGTTGAAGTGCCTGGCGGCTCCAGGCTCATCATCGACGGCTCGAGCTTCCCCAAGACGATCAAGCTCGTCGGCATGTACGGTGAGACCGAGGACCGCTTCGCCGACGGCATGCGCGGAGAGGGCACCGGAAGCGGTTCCTACTGCTTCGAGCGGCTTCGGCCCGGCACGTCCTCTGTCGCGTGGGACGGCTCGTTCGGCTTCACCATGACCCACTATCTTGAGGAGGGGGAGCCGCCTTGGAGCTCATAGTCGCCGACAGCGCCGGCAGGACGCTCTTCCCGATTTCGGACTTCGAGCTGGATATGGACTCGGGCTGGGGCGACGGCGTCGACAACTCGTTCGATCTCGTGGTGCGAGACTCGTCCGTACCGTTGCCGGAGGCCGCATGGCGTGTTTTCGCCGACGGCCTGGAGATCGGCGGGCGCGTCGAGGGCTTTGAGCTCAAGACGCGCCGCACTTCGTCCGAGCTGCACTGGACCGGATCGACCTGGACTGGAGTGCTCGAGAAGCGCCTTCTGTGGCCCGATCCGGGTCAGGACTACCTTGTCCTCTCTGGGGACGCAAACGCCGTGCTGCGGTCCGCGGTTAAGCGGCTCGACATCGGCTCCCTCTTCACGGTTCCCGATGCCGACGCCGGGGTGAGCGTAAGCTACCGATGCAGCAGGGACGTACCCGACGCCTGGACCAACCTTAGGCTGGCGATGCGCTCAGCAGGCCTTCGCCTCGATGCGAGGTGGGTGGGCGGATCGTGCAGGCTCCAGGCGGTGAAGGTGACAGACTGGCGCGGCAGGGTCGACTCCGATCTCGTAAACTTCGACCTCAAGAGCGACTTGCTCGTCACCAATCACCTCAAGGCGGCCGGCAAGGGCGAACTTGCGGCCAGAGATGTCGTGGACGTCTACGCCGACCGGGAAGGCAGCGTAGGCACCGTGAAGGCGATGACCGGCGTCTTCGAGCTCGAGGAGTACTACGACGCCAACAACACCGAGGGCGACGATCTCCGCGATCAGGCATCCAGCCGACTCGAGGACAAGCAGTCCGAGGGCAGCGTGACCGTGACGGTCAACGAGGGCGTCGAGTTCGGTCTCGGCGATATCGTTGAGGCCAGGCACTATTCGCCAAACGTGACGGTCTCGGTCGAGATCAGCAGCAAGATCGTAAAGGCCGCGGGGTCGGGCTACAGCGCCACGTATGGCGCATCGCCTGGTGCGGTGGGGAGATAGGAGGCTGCCATGAAGCAGATAAAACTCATCGGCCCGCCCCTTTACCAATGGGATACGGGTCGGCGCGTTCACATCGCGTTGCAGGGGGTGACGGAGGCACATTTCGCCGTCGCCGGATCGGAGCGCGCATTGGTCGTCCCGGTCGTGGGCGGCGAGGCCGTGGTGCCCTCGCTCCTGCTTACTGCGGGCGTCGACATGGCCGTTTGGGCGAGCGATGGGCGCGACACGCACGCGCGTGCCGTGCTCAAGGTGCGCCCGAGGGCCAAGCCGGACGGTTACATCTACACAGATGACGAAATCAAGACCTGGGCTGATGTCGAGGACTGGGTGCGAGAGCAGCTGAAGTCCGCGGGCGATCCCGGCACGAAGTGGTATGTCGGTGGCGGCACCCCCGCCATCGGTGGCCGCGTCGGGGACCTCTACCTCGACAGCGAGACGGGCACCTATTATCGCTACGGCGAGATTGGAGATACGAATGGCTAACGCATGGAACCAGGTTGGAACGCTCATGGGCCCCAAGGGCGATAAGGGCGCGACTGGCGACGCCGGCCCCAAGGGCGGCAGCGTCCGCGTGGCGAGCATCAACATCCCGCCGGAAGGCGAGGTCGCTTTCTCTGCGCTTTCCCCGTCTGACGGCGTGCAGGTCGGCGACCTCGTGCTCGATGCCAAGGGAAGTGTCTATCCCATATCGGCGGTGGATCAAGGCGGGTCTATCGCCCGAGTCGGTTCCGCCATCAACGGCGTGAGCCTCAAGGGGCCCAAGGGCGAAACGGGCGCCACTGGCCCCAAAGGTGCCGACGGCACGTCCATCACGGTCAAGGGCGCGGTGAGCAGCGAGTCCGCGCTGCCGTCTGGTGCCGCCATCGGCGACACCTACGTCACGAGCGACAACAGCCACATGTGGGTGAAAACCGCCGAGACCGGTGATGCGCAGTGGACGGACCTCGGCGAGATGAAGGGACCCAAGGGCGACAAGGGGGCCACGGGCGAAAAGGGTGACAAGGGCGACACTGGCCCCAAGGGCGCACAGGGGCCGGCTGGCCCAGGCATTACGTTCGGCCAGGGGGCGCCTACGGCAGCGTCGCAGGAGGGGGCCGTCTACATTGATACGGCAGACGGCTTTAAGGTCTACCAGTACGGTGCGAGTGCCTAGTGAAGGGGGAGCGATATGGCATGGACTAACATCGGATCGCTGAAGGGTCCCAAAGGCGATAAGGGCGATACCGGCGCCAGGGGAGCGCAAGGGGATCAGGGGCCGCAAGGGAAGACCGGCCCGATCGGGCCGACTGGACCGACCGGGCCCAAGGGCGAAACCGGCGCAAAGGGGCCGCAAGGTATTCAGGGTCCAAGGGGCGAGACCGGCGCTAAGGGCGCTGACGGCACTTCCGTGACCGCTGGGACCGGCGCACCGACAGGTACTGCCGTGGTCGGTTCGGTCTACATCGACGCGAGCACGGGCAACCTGTACACCTACAAGGCCTAGCGGGTGACGGCGAAATGGCCTGGATTAAGTTGGGCAACATAAAGGGGCCTGCCGGGGAGACGGGGCCACAGGGTCCCGCGGCCTCGACCGCCCAGACGTTCCTCGCCGCGCACCCTGTGGGCTCCCTCTATATGGAAAGCAAGGGCAAGAACCCCGGTGCCACCTATGGGGGAACGTGGGCCATGCGAGACAGCCAGAACGGCTTTATATGGGAAAGGACGGCTTAAATGGAGATTGTGACCGGCAAAGCGGGCGTGCCACACGTCAGCTCGGCCGACGACGGGCGCCGCATTGCGGGCGAAGTCGGCACTGGCAGCTATGTGCTGCAGACGGGCGGCAAGCTGGCCCCATCTCTCGTCGATGCGAACACCGTACGTATCGCGACCGGCGACATGATCGTGCAGGGTCGCCATATCGGTGTCACCGCGCCAGAGGACGTCAAGGTGGCGAGCGGCTCGCAGGGCAAGAAGCGCATGGACTACATTTGCGTCCATTACACCCGCGATGTGAGCGGGTCCAGCCCGACCCTTGTTGAGACGGTTGAGTGGAAGGTTCTTCAGGGAACCCCCGGCTCGAGCGCTGCCGCGCCGTCGGTGCCGAAAGGCTCCATCCTGGACGGTGACGCCGACGTGACGGTCCCGATCTGCTCGGTGACATTCGACGGCCTGACCACGGGTCAGCCGAAGCTTCTCATTCCGACCCTTACCCCGCTCGCGACCCTCGGGGATTCCGTATCCCACGGCGACCCGATTACGCTTTACGGAGCCCCGGGCAAGCCGTCTTACGTCTACGTGCAGCGCATCGGGCGCACCTGCATGCTCAATTGGAGCGTCAGCCAGTCGAATGCTGCATATTGGCAGGTGGACAAACGCATCCCGGAGGAGCTGCGGCCAGCTGGCAACCTCTACATGCCGGCGTGCGTGACGAACAGTGACGGCTACGTGCTCAACGTCTGCGCGTACTGCTTCATCAGCAAGGACGGCGCGGTCGGCTTCAAGGTCGCCAACGCGACGCCCGGAGCCCTCAACAGGGGCACCTGCTCATGGGCTATCGGCTAGCATTATTATGCTGTTGGATAGGATAGCGATCCCTCAAAATACGACCAATATAAATTGCTTTGATTATATTGGTGGTATATTGCAACCTCTCCGTTCCTGGTCACTGTCAGCATTAGCCATGCTGCGTCCTGCGTGCCAATATATTGGGCATAGTTATGAGAAGGCCGATATTCTCGTCTTATTTTGCCTATGATTATAGGCAGGTCGTTTTTAGTAAGAGACATATTGGAATCGCTTTTCGCGCGGTAAATATTTACGCACACGATTCCAGACCGCATTTGTGCCGATACCTCGATATTTGAGAAAGTCTGCGATTCAAGCACATTGATTGTCTGGGATACGGAATGCTAGCCAAGCACAACGATGTAGTTCACTCGGAATGGGCCAGTGTGTGCGCCGCTGATTGCGACGACGAGCTGCTCGTCGCGCGGGTAGAAATTCACGGCGGAAACCATGAAGTCGTAGCTCGCATCACCGTTCATCGCGTACACGGAATCGCGGGAATTGTCGAATCTTCGCCCGAACTCCCGCTCAAAGTCCGCCTTGTCCCAAAGCGTCGTGTAATCCGCATTGTTGAAGTTCACGATCTTGTTGCCGACGAACACTCTGGGCGCCCGGGATACGGAATCACCCGGCTAGTATCAGCCGCTCGACCTCGCGTTGCGCATCCTTGCAGATGCGCGGCCTCGGCACGATGTAGTGCTCGTAGGCCGTCCCGATGTCGGTATGGCCGAGCATCATGGCCACGGTCTCGATGCCGACCCCGGCCTCCACGGCGAGCGTCGCCCACGTGTGACGGCATTCCGTCATCGAGGTCCAGGCGGCTCCGGCTTGGCGACATGCGGATTTGATGTGCCGCGCGATGGCGTCGGGCGACAGCTCGCACAGCCAGCCCGAGCGGCCCTTTCGCAGCGCGCGCAGGCGCTTGACGGCGAAGCGGGGGAGCCAGCAGGACCTGGCCGAGCGCTCCGTCTTCGGCGCCTCCACGACTTCGTGGCCATGGACCACCTGCCGGGAGCGGCGGATGCGGACCTCGCCGGTGCGCAGGTCGATGTCCGACCACTTGAGGCCGCACGCTTCGCCGCGGCGCAGCCCGAGGGTCACCGAGCAGATTGCGACCGCCTCGCACTCGTGTCCCCACAGCGCGCGGAGGTAGGCACGGACCTGGCTCGCCTCCATCGTGCGTGGGCGGTGCGCCGGCTTGTGCGGTAGCTCGACACCGGCGGCGGTGGGGTCGTACATCCGCACACCGAGCCTGCGTATGGCCCAGCGGATAACCTGTCGCAGGGTCTTGTATGCCTTTTCGGCGGCCCCCGGCAGATCAAACGAATCAATCCAGCCCTGCACGCCCTCGGGCGTTATCGCCTCGAGTTCCAGCTCGCCCCAGCGAGGTAGGACGTGCAGCGCTAGCGCGCTCTCGTATCCGGCCAGGGTGCAGGCGCGCAGCCTGCCGCGCTTGTCGTCCATGTACCTCGAGGCGGCCTCTGCAACTTTCATCATGGTCTCCAATCACGTAAATCCCAGACGCGTGGGCTCTCAAGGAGAGGATACGCGCGTGGGATTTCTGCCACGAGAGGTCGAGAGAAAGGAGTCTAAATGGCATTGATCGGGACCCTTGTCGGGCCCGCAGTGCGCCTGGCGACAGACGGGAGAGGTCTCCCGATTCTCGCGTCTGATGAGCCTGAAGTCCCCGAGGGTTTCAAGGCGGACATGGCGTATGAGCAGCGGGGCGGTTCCATCTACCAAGTATGGAGTGTCGTGCCAGACGGGATGCGCGATGACGCGGTGCGGCTTGCTGCCATGTCCGCCGAGACTCTCGGTGATGAGGATGCGCTGAAGGTGCCCCAGCTCATCCGGCCGTGGTATGTGGGCGAGGCCTCGTATGCCGCTGGCGCGCGCGTGGCATATGGAGGCGACCTGTACAAGTGCCTGCAGACGCATGCGCCCCGTATCGGATCTGAGCCCGATACGGCTCCGGAGCTTTGGGAAAGAATCAACCATTAAGGAGAAAAATGTTTTACGGACAATTTGTATCTGGGTCTGTCTACCTGACCACGGACGGCTCCGGCCTGCCGATTCGCGAGGCGGCGGAACCCAACCCCGACGCCGGTTACCACACGGTGCTCTCCTATGAGCAGCATGACGGCGCCATCTGGCAGGTGTGGACTCTCGTTCCCGATGCCGGAACGCCTCAGGACGCTGCCCTCATGCTCGCCCAGATCCAGGCGGCCGCCCTCTCCGACGATGATGCGTTGAAGGTTCCGGCGCTCTATCCGCTCTACGCATGCGGTCACGTCTATGCGCAAGGAGACCGCGTGCTCTGGCAGGGCACGCTCTACAAGGCTATTTCCGGCCACACGGCGACTGCGGCGGATCCCGTTTCCGACCCCCAGCACTGGGCGAAGGTCGTGGCGTCCACGGCCGGCGGCGAGAGCGTTCCCGAGTGGGTCAGCGGCAAGTCATACGCCAAGGGCGACCGCGTCACCAAGTACGGAAGCGTCTACGAGTCTCTGATGGACGGCAACACCATCGAGCCGGGCACGTTCGGCAGCGACGGCGCGTGGAAGCAACTGACTGCCTAGTGGAAGCGCGCGAATGGAAGAACTAGCCCGCGTGGCCGTCCAGTGGGCCGTGCCGGTTGTCCTCGCGGCCCTCGCGGGTGCGCTCATGCGCCTGTACCGGCTCATGGACGCGATGCAGGAGGGCACTCGGACGATGCTGCGAAGCCGCCTCGTGGACCTCCATGAGCGCTACGTGGTCAGCGGCAAGGGTTGCCCCGACTGGGTCAAGCAGGAGGCCTCGCAGGTCTACGGGGCCTACCACGGCATGGGCGGAAATGGCACCGGCACCCACTACTACCAGGAAATCGTCAACGCCCCCATCAGGGGAGAATCGGAGGACTAGCATCATGGAGAAGTACGAGGAGTGGGCAATCGCGGCCCTCACCCGCGCCGTCAAGACGGCTGCTCAGACGGCGGTGGCGCTCATCGGTACCGGGAGCGTCGGATTCACGGACCTCGACTGGGTTCAGGTCGCGAGCGTGGCGGGCGTCGCCGCCGTCGTGTCGCTGCTAACCAGTGTCGCGACCGACCTGCCAGAGGTTGGCGGCGCGCAGCCGGGACCGTCTCACGAGGGCGGCGAGGAATAGCGTGGCCAAGCTGTTCGTCATCTGCGGGCACGGCGCCGGCGACCCCGGCTGCTGCGCCGGCGGCTACACCGAGGCCGAGCGCGTGCGTGCGCTCGGCAGGCGCATCAAGGAGCTTGGCGGCGATCAGGTGGTGCTTTGCGACACTTCGCGCAACTGGTATGCGGACGGCGGGCTGAACAGCCTCAAGGCTGACGGTCCCGTCGTTGAGCTGCATATGGATGCCAGCGGCCTCAAGACACCTCACGGTGCCCATGTGATCATCAGCTCGAAGTTCAGCCCGGACTCCTACGACAAGACGCTGGCGGACAAGTTGTCAGCATTTATGCCGGGACGGGCGCAGAAGCTCGTCAAGCATTCCGACCTCGCCAACGTCAACAGGGCTGCCGCGCGCGGCATCAACTACCGCCTCGCCGAGAACGGCTTCATCGACAACGGCGGCGATTTGCAGAAGTTCAATGAATACCTCGACGACCTGTCCCGAATCTACCTCGAGAGTTTCGGAATCAAGGTATCGAATTCCGCACCCGTTCAGCAGGCTCCCGCGAAGCCGCCGACCCAGCAGGCGACTGAGACCGAGAGCTTCGGAGGCCGCTACCGCTGCACCGTCTTCAAGCTCAACGTGCGCTCGGCGCCGTCCCTCTCCGGGTCCGTGGTGGCCTCCTACAGCAGGGGGCAGACTGTCGTGCTCGACGACTGGTATAAGTCCGCGGACGGCTTTATCTGGGGACGCTACACCGGCGGCAGCGGGAAGATCCGCTATGTTGCCGTGGGACGCGCCACCGGCAAGCCCGAGGCCGACGACTACCTCGTCAGGGAGTGACATGAAACCGAGAGACAAGATGCTCAGCCTCGCCTATGCGATCGCGTGCCTCATCGCAATGTCGGCGCTCATCATCATCGTCTGCTCAGTCTTGGCGCCCAAGAATGCCCAGGCGGCATCTGACATGACTGTCATGGACCAGTCGGAAGGTCCCCTGTACGATCTGCCTGGTGGAGCCAATTCGTACATCGCGACCGAGCGCTCGACGAATCGAGCCTACATCGTGGTCGAGAGCGACCGCGGCATCGCCATCACGCCGTACCTCGACGAGGGCGGCGATCAGGTGGTTATCGACAGACCTTAAGGGCAGGCCCCTCCCCGGTATTCCGGGGAGGGGCCTCTTTGCGTTAATAAACAGGGATGTTTCGAGCGCGCATCCGTGCGGCTTTCGTATCCCCAAATTATCCCAAGTGCGCGCGCTAACTCGTTTTTACGCGCTTGTGCCGTTGTTGTCGTACTTAAACCCGCAGGTAAACGGCGTGTTCGTTTTTGTCGTTCCTACAAGTCAGTACTGCCACATGTGGTTGACGGGGCCGGAGCCTTTGCCCATGTCAAAGCCGGCGGCCAGAGCGCCCGTTAGGTAGGCCTTGCCGGCGTTGACGGCATCGGCAAGATCCATGCCCTGGGCCAGCGCGCAGGCGATGGCGGACGAGAGCGTGCAGCCGGTGCCGTGTGTGTTATTGGTATCGATACGCTTGTGGCGGAACCACGTGGTGAGTGGATCTCCCAGATGGTTGCCCTCGTCATCGAGCGGCGCGGGTTCGGCCAGTACATCGTTGGCCTCGTTGACAAGATGACCACCCTTAACGAGGGATGCACAACCAAAGCGGCGGGTGAGGAGCATGGCAGCATTTTGCTGCGTGCGCTCGGAGTCGACCTCGTAGTCGAGCAGGGCCATGGCCTCGGGAATATTGGGCGTGATAACCGTCGCTAGCGGGAACAGGCGGCGGGTGAGCGCCTCGGCGGCATCTTCGGCAATCAGCCGTGCGCCCGAGGTGGCGACCATGACGGGGTCGACTACCACGTTTGTCGCGTTCCAGGCGCTCAGGCGGTCGGCGATAACATCGATAATCTCGACAGAAGAAACCATGCCGATCTTGACGGCGCTCGGGCGGATATCGTCAAAAACGGCGTCAATTTGCGCGGCTACGATATCTGGCGAGATATCCTGCACGGCGGTAACGCCCAGGGTGTTTTGCGCTGTGATGGCGGTGATGGCCGTCTCGGCATACAGGCGGTGCGCCGTGATGGTCTTGATGTCGGCCTGAATGCCGGCGCCACCGCTGGAATCGGATCCCGCGATGGACAGGACGGCAGGTACCTTACTGCGATCCATGTTCGCTCCCTTGTTCGGTCGGAATCAAATGGGTCTTTAAGCCAGCATTATAAAGATGCCCGGGCCGACTCTATGCCGAACCCGGGCGGGCGATGCAATCTCTACGCAAGTGTAAGTAAATGTTCACAAGTCAACAATTGACAGGCACCAGCTCGCCGCCAGAAGCGGCCGCGGCGACAGGGTTAGTCCTCCATGCCGAGGTCGATCGTGGTGCCCTCGAAGATCTTGTTGACGGTGCGGACGGCGCACATCTTCCCACACATGGTGCAAGTGCCCTCGGTGGCGGCGGGGGATTCTTCGTAGCGCTTCTTGCCCGTAACTGGGTCGAGCGCGCACTTCCACATGGCGTCCCAGTCGAGCTTGCGGCGTGCCTGGCCCATCCTGTCGTCCATGTCGCGGGCGTGGGGCACCTTCTTGGCGATATCGGCGGCGTGTGCGGCGATCTTGGTGGCCATGAGGCCGTCGAGCACATCCTGGGCGTTGGGCAGGCACAGGTGCTCGGCCGGTGTCACGTAGCACAGGAAGTCGGCACCGGAGCTGGCGGAGATGGCGCCGCCGATGGCGGCGGTGATGTGGTCGTAACCCACGCCGATATCGGTTACCAGCGGTCCGAGCACATAGAACGGAGCATTGTGGCACAGGCGCTTCTGCAGTTTCATGTTGGCGGCGATCTCGTCGAGCGCCATGTGACCCGGGCCCTCGACCATGACCTGGACGCCGGCGGCCCAAGCGCGCTTGCACAGCTTGCCCAGCTCGATCATCTCAGCGGTCTCGGTGGCGTCGTTGGAGTCGTAGAGGCAGCCCGGGCGGCAGGAGTCGCCGAGCGAAATCGTCACGTCGTACTCGTGGCAAATCTCGAGCAACTCGTCGTAGAACTCATAGAACGGGTTCTCGTTACCGGTGACCTCCATCCAGCCAAACAGCAGTGAGCCGCCGCGGCTCACGATGTTCATCAGGCGGCCGGTCTCCTTAAAGGTCTTGGTGACCGACTTGTTGATGCCGCAGTGAATGGTCATAAAGTCCACGCCGTCCTCGGCATGCGCGCGCACGACTTCGAACAGGTCGTCCTTGGTGAGCTTGACCAGCGGCTTTTCCATGTAGCCGATGGCGTCGTACATGGGGACGGTGCCTACCATGAGCGGCGTCTCGTCGATGAGCTGCTGGCGGAACTGGCGCGTCTTGCCCGAGTTGGAGAGGTCCATGATGGCGTCGGCGCCAAAGTCCTCGGCGATCTTGACCTTCTTCCATTCCTCGGCGGCATCGGCCTTGTCGCCCGAGATGCCCAGGTTCACGTTGACCTTGGTGGACAGGCCCTCACCGACGCCAAAGGCGCGCATGCCCTTTTTGATGTGCACGATGTTGGCGGGAATGGCGATGCGGCCGTCGGCCACGCGCTCGCGGATGTACTCGGGGTCGCGATGCTCGCGCTCGGCGACCTCCTTCATCTGCGGTGTGATCTGCCCGGCGCGGGCGAAGTCGATTTGCGTGACGAGCTTGGGCTCGGTCTGTGTGCTCATTGGCACGGCTCCCTTCGTTGGCATTACCCATATCAGGTTTGCGGGTCAGGGCGGGCGCGCCCAGTCTCAGCCTGCCGTCTTGTCCTGCAAGCTCCCCGTTTATGTAATGGGCTCAAGTATAGCTCGAATGGGTACGATTGGCCTAACGAGCGTGCCTGTGGGGAGGCGTACATGGAAGACAAGCATCTATATCGAGAGACGCAATGGGATGTATCGGCCGAGGAAAGCCGTGCGCACCATGGGTTGGTCGCGATTGGTTTTGCGGTGCTTGCCGTGCTGGTGATTGCCTTTTGTATTTGGACGTTCGGCGGTCGTGGCGGCGCCGCCTGGGAGTTTGAAGCCGACGAGGGCCTGCCGATTATGACCATGAAAGTTTCTGGTGGCAACACGGTTGCCGCACCCGGCGACTATTGGTATCCGTGCGACGAGTTTGTGCAGCTGCAGCTGAGCGGCGGGTCTATTCCGGGCGAAGAAATCGAACGCGTGACGTTTGATGCGGCAATCAAAACACTCACGGTGAAGCTCAAAGATCAAGGGGGCGTGCCCACGACCATGGATATCGCTCTGACGGAGTGGCGTCTGGAACCTCCGTCGGGCGTTACGGTATCCGACGTAGAGCACGTTAAGATTACCTACCAAGATGGCTCGACGAGCGAGATTGCAAAGGCCGATGGCTTGGCGGAGTAATGGGGTGTTTGGAAACGGCGGGCCTATTGTGCCTGCGCGTTCATGAAAACCAGGGTGTTTTTGTCTGAAAGCTCGGGGATGTGCCGATAGCCGATATTGAATGCGGTGAGTTCGCTTGCATCCTCGAGCTTGTTTTCTGCCATCCACCGCACCATGGAGCCGCGCGCCTTTTTGCTGGCGGTCGACCGTTGGATGGGCTTCCCGTTGCGGATACCCTCGCCAAAGAGGCATGTGACGGCCGTGGCGTCGCCCGCGAGGTGGGGCAGAACGGCTTTGGCATACTCTACGCTGGCGAGGTTGACGATCGTGGTGTTTGAGCCTGCCGGGGCGATAGCCCGCGCGAGCTTGTCGCTCCAAAACGCGTAGAGGTCTCGGGCATCGTCAACGGCGAGCTTCGCGCCCATCTCCAGCCGATACGGTTCGACGGCATGAAAGGGACGAACGCACCCGTAGAGGCCGGAGAGGATCCACAGATGGTCTTGCAGCCATGCGAGCTGCGCGGAATCCATCACCTCGGGTGCCATGCTCTGGTATTGAATGCCGTGATAGGACATGACGGCAGGGGAGAGGTGGCGAGCGAGTGCGGGATTGTCGAGATCGCCGCTTTTCAGGATGGGCCCGAACTCATGCAGGGTGTTGAGGCAAGGCCCCAGCAGTTTGTCACTCACGTTCCACAGCGCCTGCAGGCCGCCGCTGCCTTCATTCCGCTCGATATCTAGCAGTGCGCGGTGGAGGCGAGCCGTCTCGCGCACAAAGGGTGGGATGCCCAGGACTTCAAAAGCATCTTGGGCCGCGCACATCTGCTTGGCGGGCGAAATGATGACCTGCAGCATGAACTCTCCTCTGCCAAAAAAGAAATTGCGGTGGAATACGGTCTGTTTTGGCCGTTTATGGGCCAGTTTAGTCCGTATTTCACCGCAACTGATGAAGGGTTGGTTAGGCTCGCTCGATGAAGGCCTTGTAGCCGCGATAGGCCTCGTAGATATCGGCCTTGTTGGCGACCTCCCACAGGGCGTGCATGGACAGGACGGCAACGCCGGAGTCGATGACGTTCATACCGTACTTGGCCATGATGTAGGCGATGGTGCCGCCGCCACCAGCGTTGACGCGGCCGAGCTCGCAGGTCTGGAAGTCCACGCCGGCCTCGTCCATGATGTCGCGGACGAGGGCCACGTACTCGGCGTCGGCGTCGTTGGAGCCGCCCTTGCCGCGGCTGCCCGTGTACTTGTTAAAGCACAGGCCACGACCCATGAAGGCTGCGTTCTTGGTCTCGAACTTGCCGGCGTAGCCCGGGTCGAAGCCGGCGGACACGTCGGAGGAGAGCATACGGCTGCGGGCGAGCGCGCGGCGCAGAGCCAGCGGGCTGTCCTCGCCGGCGAGTGTCATGATCTCGGCGACGGTGTTCTCGAAGAAGCGGCTCGTCATGCCGGTGGCGCCCACGGAGCCGATCTCCTCTTTGTCGACGATGAGCGTGATGCTCGTGCGCTCGACATTGGCCACATTGATCTGGGCGAGCATGGAGGGGTAAGCGCAGACGCGGTCGTCGTGGCCATAGCCCAAGATCATGGAGCGGTCGAGGCCCATGTCGCGGGCGGGGCCGGCGGGCACGACCTCGATCTCGGCGGAGAGGAAGTCCTCCTCCTCGACGCCGTACTGCTCCTTGAGGATATCCAGGAACATCTGCTTGACGGGCTCCTTGGGGGCGTCCTTGTCGTCCTCATCGAACTTGACGGGGCGGCCGCCCACGATCACGTCGAGGATCTCGGCGTCGACGGCGTCCTTGGCGGGCTTGGACATCTGCTCGCTCGAGAGGTGAATCAGCAGGTCGGAGATGGTAAAGACCGGGTCGTCGGCCTTGTCACCGATGTTGATGTCGACGGTGGTGCCGTCCTTTTTGCAGATGACGCCTACGAGCGCGAGCGGGGAAGCGACCCAGTGGTAGCTCTTGACGCCGCCATAGTAGTGCGTGTCGAGATAAGCCATGTCGCCGGCCTCGAAGGCGGGGTTCTGCTTAAGGTCCAGGCGCGGCGAGTCCACGTGGGCGCCCAGGATGTTAAAGCCCTGCTCGAGCGGGGCGGTGCCCAGGTTGACGAGCATAAGGTCCTTGCCGTGGTTAGCGGCATACACCTTGTCGCCTGCCTTGAGCTCGTGGCCTTCGGCGATTACGGTCTCCAGGTCGACGTATCCCGCCTTCTCGGCCATCTTGATGCCGGCCTTGACGCACAGGCGCTCGGTCTTGTTCTCACTCAAAAACTGCTTATAGCCGCGGCAAAGCTCCTCGAGCTCCTCGATTTGCTGTGGCGTGTACTTTTTCCATGCGCAGGGACGCTCCATGACGCAGGCTCCTTTCGGATCGATCGTGCTGGTTGATGTACCGTGAGCCATCGTATCACGCGCGGGCTCACGGTGGCGGGGGAGCTTGATGTGAGGTGGCCGCGGGGCGGGGAGCGTGTAAACTGGAGTGAGCAAACCGTGCCCAGCCTAAAGCGAGGTATTCAATATGTCTGACAAGCGCCGCACCTTTGCCGTTATCGACGGCAACTCGCTCATGCATCGCGCCTTCCACGCCGTGCCGCCGACCATGAACGCGCCGGACGGTCGCCCCACCAACGCGATTTTTGGCTTTCTGAACATGTTTCTTAAGATGATCGACGCCTTTAACCCCGACGGCGTTGTTGTGGCGTTTGATAAGGGCAAGCCGCGCGTGCGCATGGAGATGCTGCCGCAGTATAAGGCGCAGCGCCCGCCCATGGACCCCGATCTGCATGCGCAGTTTCCTATGATCAAGGAGCTGCTCGTCGCACTCAACGTGCCGATTCTGCAGTCCGAGGGCTGGGAAGGCGATGACATTCTGGGCACTATGGCGCGTCTGGGTGAAGAGGCCGGCTGTGACATGCTGCTGGTGACCGGTGATCGCGATATGTATCAGCTCGTGACCGAGCACGTCAACGTGGTCTCGACCCGCAAGGGCCTGTCCGACGTGGCGATCATGACGCCCGAGAGCGTGGACGATCTGTATCACGGCATCACGCCGGCGCTCGTGCCCGACTTTTATGGTCTGAAGGGCGACACGTCCGATAACATCCCCGGCGTGCCGGGCATCGGCCCCAAAAAGGCGAGCGCGCTCATTGCGCAGTACGGTAGCCTGGACGAGGTCATCGCGCATGCTGACGAGGTCAAGGGCAAGATGGGCGAGAACCTGCGCGCGCACATCGACGACGCGCTGCTGAGCCGCAAGGTCGCGACCATCCGCACCGATGCGCCCGTTGAGCTCGATTTTGAGGCGACGTCCTTCCCGGCGTATTCTGCCGATGAGGTTTCCGCTGCGCTGGGCACGCTTGGTATCACCGCCATGCAGAACCGTTTCTTGGCGCTGATCGGCGGCGAGGGCGGGGCTGCTGCTGTCTCCAGTATGTTTGAGATGCCCACGATTGAGCGCACCGCTGCCGGCGATGCCGAGGCGCTTGCTGCCGTGGCGTCCGAGGTTTCGCGTGCGATCGAGGCGGGCGAGTGGGTCGCCGCCGTGGTGGACGACGATAAGGAAGAGGGCGCGCTCTTTGGACTGACGCGCACGCTGTGGTTGGCGACGTCCAAGGGCCTGTTCGCGCTCGAGGAGGGCGACGGCGCCTCCACTGCCGTAGTCGATGGCTTCAACTTCGCTCACGGTGTGATCGCCGGCGTGCTTGCGCGCCTGTTTATGGAGGGCCGCGTGGCGAGCCCGGATACGAAGGCGCTGCTGCACGAGCTTTCGCCCATCGATTCTTCTGAGCCCGAGCTCATGGATCCGCTGTCTGCCGATTCCACGCGTATCTTCGATACCGTGGTCGCTGCCTATCTGCTGGATTCCGATCGCTCCGAGTTCGATGAGGCATATCTTGCCGATACGTATCTGCAGATGGCGTTGCCTGCGGCGCGCGGCGCAGAGGGTGCTGGTGAGGACGCTCCAGCGCCTGCCGCCCGTACTGCGGCTCTGACGCTGGCGCTCGTGACGCCGTTGCGCGAGTGCATGGCCCGTGAGAATGCCGCCAACGTGTTCGATGGCATCGAGATGCCGCTCGTGCCGGTGCTTGCCAAGATGGAGCGCGCGGGAATGCTCGTGGATCCCGACCGCCTGCGTAATCTGTCCGAGGGCCTGGCGACCCAGATCACCGAGGTCGAGCGCAGCATTCGCGACCTGGCGGGTGACGAGACCTTTAATATTGGCAGTCCCATGCAGCTGTCGCATGTGCTCTTTGATGTGATGGGGCTTCCGACCAAGGGCCTCAAGAAGACTAAGCGCGGCTACTATTCGACCAACGCCAAGGTGTTGAGCGACCTTGCCCGCGACCACGAAATCGTGCGTCTGATCTTGGACTGGCGTGAGAAGTCCAAAATCAAGTCCACCTATCTGGATACGCTGGGCCCGCTGCGCCGTGGTGACGGTCGCGTGCACACCACGTACAACCAGACCATCACGGCAACGGGGCGTCTGTCCTCGAGCGACCCGAACCTGCAGAACATCCCGACGCGCTCGGAGCTGGGTCGTACCGTCAAGACGGCGTTTTCGGCAGGCGAGGGAAGCGTCTTTTTGGCGGTGGACTACTCGCAGATAGAGCTGCGTCTGCTGGCACATCTCTCGGGTGACGAGCACTTGGTGCGCGCCTTTAACGAGGGCGAGGACTTCCATGCCGAGACGGCGGCGCGCGTATTTGGTGTGCCGGTGTCCGAGGTAACGCCCGACCTGCGCAGTCGCGCCAAGGCCGTGAACTTTGGCATCGTGTACGGCCAGCAGGCTTATGGTCTGTCACAGTCGCTGCATATCTCGATGGCCGAGGCGCGTGACATGATCGACCGCTACTACGAGGCCTACCCGGGCGTGCGTACATTCCTCGACAACGTGGTGGCGCGCGCCAAGCAGACGGGCTACGCCGAGACCATGTACGGCCGCCGTCGTCATATTCCGGAGCTCAAGGCCAAAAACCCGCAACTCCGCGGTTTTGGCGAGCGCACGGCCATGAACCACCCCATGCAGGGAACCGCCGCCGACATCATCAAGATCGCCATGGCCCGCGTAAGCCGCCGCCTGGAAGAAGAAGGCTTTGCCGCCCACATGATCCTGCAAGTGCACGACGAACTGGACTTTGAGTGCCCCGTCGACGAAGCCGAGCGCCTAACCACCATGGTCCGCGACGTCATGGAGCACGTCGTAGACCTCCGCGTCCCCCTAATCGCCGAAGCCAGCACCGGCATAACCTGGGCCGACGCGAAATAGAAAAACAGCCACAGGTCCAAAGCAGCCAAACCAGAAGGGAGTCCCTTTCAGCAAGGAACTCCCTTCATCCATAATTATTCAGCCAAGTATCTAGACGCCAAGACGCCATCTAGGCGGCAAGCAAGTCACCCTAGGACCTGGCCGGGCGAGGCGGGTAAGTTTTTCGTAGATTCCGCACGAGCCGGAAAGCACTTAATGTGCTTTCCGAGCGAGCCCAGG
>OLSC01000463.1_pt1 | contig 50601 bp, 34 predicted proteins | sample 1672881 | NCBI WGS metagenome assembly OLSC01 (sample SAMEA3136733, study PRJEB25190) | human gut metagenome | biome: human gut; feature: human-associated habitat; material: faeces | place: Austria | collected 2013 | reverse complement strand
CCGCGAGGTGTTTTTTGTGAGCGAAGGTCACAGAAAACCCGAGACATACCGCGCGGATTTATGCGATTAGCATAAATCCTGTGCATCGCGAAGCGTGTTGCCGAGAACGGAGTGAACAGTAACTTTTATTTATAAGCAGTGAATCCCAGATCATTCATTGTCAGGTTTAAATTCTTTTTCAGATAAGCATTTGCTGCTATCATTGTCGCTTTCATCATAATGTTGGAAGTATCCTGCAGATCTGTCATCGCTTTTTTTCCGTTTGTATACAAGAAAGTCAGATTCTGACCTTTATAAGCAGATGCTTTTGTGGAAGAAGTCAGCAGCACAAAGACTCCATCCGAAGACAGGGCGGACTTCACACTGACCGTATCAGATTTCACACAGTTTCCGATAATATCCAGTCCGGCAAGTACTCCATCTGAAGGCACAGAAATCAGCATTCCAATATCTATCTTATCTTCTTTCTTCAGATAACCGATTATCAGAGTACTTTCTTCATTTACTTTGACATTTATAAACTGACTTCCGTCTTCGGTATATCTGCCTTTCTGATTGATATATTTTTTCAGTTTGGCATAATTCTGCGTCAGTTTTGCGTTAGCCGATGCAGGATTTTTTACAGTAACCTTGCAGGTGAATTTTCTGCCGCCAAGGATCGCTGTGATATTCGCTGTTCCTGTTTTTACTGCGGTGACCTTTCCGGCTGAAGTTACACTGACAACCTTTGTGTTGCTGCTCTTCCATGACGGTTTCAGACTGGTGCCGTTGATCTTCAGTGTATAAGTTTTTTTCGGTGTCAGTGTCAGGCTGGTCTTATTCAGGGTAAGAGAATTCAGCCCTGCGATCGCTGTCAGGCCTTTTTTATTATAACCGCTCCAGATTATATTTTTTCCGGATTTCCGGTAAGCTTTTACCGTATAAGTATAACGTGCTCCGGTGCTTACTTTTGTGTCGGTAAATGTAACATTCTTACTTCCTATGATGGTTTTTACTGCTTTCCATCCGCTGTTTCCGGTCTTGCGGTATACACGGTATCCGGCTGCTCCTTTTACCTGTTTCCAGCTGAAAATGATCTTATTCCTGCCGGAGATTTTAATAGAAGACATGGCCGGCGCTGCTACAGTTACTGCCGCCTGTACTTCTGCCACGCTGATCAGCTCCGGAACCGCAGCTGGTGCCGCCGTCGCAAGCATAAAACCTGTCAAAATGCCACATAAAGCTTTTTTCCAATTTCTTTTCATACGCTTTTTTCCTTTCTGCTTTGTGGTGTATCTGGATTTCCTAACAAATATAGTATACATTATAAAAAATATTCCTGCTATGATATTTTTCGCCAAATCGGAGCTTTCGGTGAAATTCGGCATTTTTTTATATCACAAGCCAATCCTCAACCATAGCTGTATTATGTAGCAGCACTGCCTCATTTCCCTTCGTTACAAAAATCCTCTGCACAAACACATCCACAACTTCGCCCTCCAGGACAGGTTCTTCGTCAAGGCTTCTTCTGGCGCTGAGTATGGTGTTTCCTACACGGACTTTCAATTCCAGGCTGCTGCCGCGGAATGATACTCGTTCTACGACGCCCTCTGTTGCAGAGCTTTTATATTTCTGTTCCTCGTTCTTCTTTGTCACTTTTACAAACTCCGGACGGACGATGGCTTTTTCGCCTCCCGGAACTTCCTCGAAATGATTGAACACCTGGTAATCATCGATCACGGAAGTCTGCCCAAAAAATCCCGCCGTAAACGCAGTGTCCGGATTCTGGTAAACCTCCAGCGGCGTTCCCTTCTGCTCGATACGTCCCCGGTTGGTAATGATGATCTCATCTGCCACTTCAATAGCCTCATCCTGATCATGGGTAACAAAAATGCTGGTGATTCCCAGTTTCTCGATCATATCCTTCAGCCAGCTTCGAAGCTCCGTACGAATCTTCGCATCAATAGCCGCAAAAGGCTCATCCAAAAGAAGCAGCTGTGGATTGGGAGCCAGCGCCCGGGCAAAAGCAACTCGCTGTCTCTGGCCGCCGGACAGCTGACTTGGATATCTTTTTTCCAGGCCTTTCAGCCCGATCAGCTCTACCAGCTCCATAACCCTCTGTCTGATATACTTCTTATCCGCCTTCTGTACCTTCAGGCCAAATGCAATATTATCATACACCGTCATATACCGGAAAAGAGCATAATTCTGGAACACAAATCCAATGCCTCGCTCGCTGGCAGGCACATCATTGACCACTCTTCCGTCGATGATGATCTCTCCGCTGTCCGGTTGCTCCAGACCGGCGATCATACGGAGAATCGTAGTCTTTCCGCTTCCACTGGGACCCAGAAGACCGATCAGCTTTCCCTTTTCGATACCAAAGCTTACATTATCAGATGCCTTGTAATCCCCATATGTTTTATTGATATTTTTTAACTCAACGTACATCGCCTTTTTCCCCCTTTCCCTTATGCTCCAGAACATTTCTTGCGATCAGAAGGATCACCGCCAGGATCACCAGGATCGAAGAAACCGCAAATGCCGGAACATACTGGAATTCGTTATAAAGAATTTCCACATGAAGCGGAAGTGTATTTGTTTTTCCACGGAGATGTCCGGACAGTACAGACACGGCTCCAAACTCTCCCATAGCTCTGGCTGTACACAGCACAACGCCATAGAGGAATGCCCACTTGATATGCGGAAATGTCACTCTGGTAAAAATCGTCCAGCCTTTTGCTCCCATCAGTGCTGCCGCCTCTTCCTCATCGGACCCTATGGATTCCAGAACCGGTATGATCTCTCTGGACACAAATGGAAACGTGACAAAAATCGTTGCCAGGATAATTCCCGGAACTGCAAATACAATCTGGATTCCTGCACTTTCAAGAACAGAATAAAGAAGACTCTGCTTTCCAAAAACCAGGATATAGATAAGACCTGCGATAACCGGTGATACTGTAACCGGAACATCGATCAAAGTGGTAAGAAGCTTTTTTCCCCGAAAATGAAATCTGGTCATTGCCCATGCCGCACACAGACCAAAGATCGTGTTGCATACAACAGCCGCAGCCGTCGCCCCAATGGTCAGCTTCAGCGCTTTCAGCGTGTACTCATCTGTCAACGCCTGCACGTAGCACTGCCAGCCCTTGCTCAGCGCCTGGGTTACAACGACCACCAGAGGCAGTACCAGTATCACAAAAAGAAAGATCACGGAAATCCCGATAAGGATCCATTTCACCGGCCCGGAAGCCTGCTTCTTTTTTTCATCCATTATGCATCCCTCCCTCTGATACGTTTCGTATTTCTTGCCTGCACCAGATTCACACCAAACAGGATCAGGAATGATACTGCCAGTGTAACCAGTGCGATAGCTGTTGCGCTTTCATAGTCAAACTCCTGAAGCTTTGACATGATGATCAGCGGCGTGATCTCTGTATAATAAGGCTTGTTTCCTGCGATAAAAACAACGCTTCCGTATTCTCCCAGGCAGCGTCCGAAGGCAAGTCCCGCCCCGGAAAGCATTGCCGGCAGAAGTTCTGGAAGAATAACCCTTCGAAAAACGGTGAATGGTTTTGCACCCATAACACGGGCCGCCTCCTCATAGGAACCGTCCAGCTTCTCCAGAACCGGCTGAATGGCCCGGACTACAAAAGGGATTCCCACAAAGATCAGCGCCACCGTGATACCGATCCTGGTATACGCGATCTTAATGCCAAACTTTGCAAAAAAGCTTCCCACCAGACCTTTATCGGATGTCAGGGATGTCAGTGAGATACCGGCAACCGCAGTCGGCAGTGCGAAAGGCAGCTCGATCATTCCATCCATGATCCTTTTTCCCGGAAAATCATATCTTACCAGCACCCACGCAAGGACCAGTCCCATAATGGCAGTCACCACCGTGGCCGCAAATGCGGTAATAAAACTTACGTAAAATCCGGACAAAACTCGAGGTCTCGTGATCACCTGGATAAATTCCCGAAATCCCAGCCGCGCCGAATAAACTGCCAGAGATGCAAGGGGAATCAGAACCACGATACTCAGCATCGCCAAAGTCACTCCCATTGTCAGCCCAAAGCCTGGTATCACCCGTTTACTCTGTTGTTTCTTCATTTCTGTCTCCCCTCTTTTCTAAGTCTCTGATCTGTTACAAATTCCCGATCTGTTGCAAACCTCTGACTCTTCTGCAAATCTCTGATCTGTTACAAAATCTCAGACTCTTCTACAAATCCCGGATCTGCTGCAAATCTCTGACTCTTCTACTCTTCATAGATCTCATCAAACACTCCGCCGTCTGCGAAATGCTTTTTCTGAACTGCATCCCAGCCGCCGAAATCTTTGATCGTGGTCAGCTTCACTTTCAGGTTAAAAGTATCTGCATGCTTTTTCAGGATCGTCTGATCAACCGGTCTGTAGTAATTCTCAGCGATCAGCTCCTGAGCTTCATCGGAATACAGATATTTCAGATATGCTTTCGCAGCTTCTGCATTATCATGCTTTTTCACATTTTCATCTACAACAGCAACGGATGGCTGTGCCAGGATACTGATGCCCGGCGTTACGATCTCGTAATCATCCGGGTTATCCCTTACAGAAAGAAACGCTTCATTTTCCCAGGCGATCAGCACATCACCCTGCCCGTTTTCCACGAAAGAGGTTGTGGCACCTCTTGCACCGGAATCCAGAACCAGGACATTTTTGTAAAGCTTCTTGATAAAGGCTTTCATCTCTGTCTCATTGCCGTTATATTTCTCATTGGCATAAGCCCATGCTGCCATGTAATTCCAGCGGGCGCCACCGGATGTTTTCGGATTGGGAGTAATCACCCCCACACTATCCTTTGTCAGATCATCCCAGTCTTGGATATTCTTCGGATTTCCCTTCCGAACAAGAAATACAATGGTGGAAGTATAAGGAGCACTGTCATCCGGATATTCATCGATCCATCCCTTGTCGATCAGACCGGCATTCCGGATCGCATCGATATCATATTCCAGCGCAAGTGTCGCCACATCCGCAGGAAGTCCATTGGAAATCTCAAGAGCCTGCTTTCCGGAACCGCCATGAGATTGGATCACATCCACACTCTGACCTGTTTTCTCTTTCCAGTATTTTGAAAAAATCTTATTATATGCTTCATAAAATTCTCTGGTCGGATCATAGGATACATTGATGATCTCCACGTGATTTTTATCCTTTGTATTGTTTCCCGATACTGCAAAAGTTCCTGCCAGTACCACTGCTGCCAGTGTGATACAGACACCTGCAATGCGTTTTCTTTTCATGATCTGTGTACTCCTTTACAACCACATTTTTATTTAGAAATCTTTTTCCCAACAATGTAAATGCTTCATTTCGCTGTCAAATCATACCTGTTCTTTCCGTTTACTGTGGTTCTGTAATTTTTTTATTTGAATTGAATACATTAAACCATATTATTCCCATTAATTAAATAGGAATATTTGAAAACGTTTTCACAGAAAATATTCTGGCCATAGCGCAACCGCATCCTGTCTGTCATTATATCTGCGTATCCGCAATCCTCAGATACAATAATCACTCCACATACTGTCCTCCACACTGCTGCAGCTGTTCCGTATCATCAATCTGCCTTCCAGCTCCATTCGCACAATACCGGAATGCCCGCCCTTCAGCCGGTCCAGCAGCAGGTATAATGCAAATTTTCCCATATCTTTCTTAGGCAGGCTCACCGTTGTCAGCATCGGCCTGGTAAACTGTGCCTCCTGGATATCATCACTGGATATGATCGAAGGCATATAATACCGGTTCCGAAATTTATTCAGGCACTTCAGCATTCCGATCGCCGAAATATCATTGGCACAGTAAATTCCGGTCGGCATGTCGTCCGACTGAAAAAACTTTTCCATAGCTTCATATCCCTCGGCCTCAGTCTGCTTTGTTTCGATAACATATTCAGGTATCACATCCAGATCATGCTTTTTCAGTGTTTCCAGATATCCGTTATACCGGTCTTCGCTGTGGCACTGGCCAACATATCCGATATTTTTGTGACCCAGGGAGATCAGATATTCCACTGCCGCTGCTGCGATCTTTTTCCCATCACAAAGGACCTCATCCACTTCATAATTGGTAGAATTCCGGTTCACCGATACCACACTCTTATACTTCTTATTCAGCTTCTTCAAAGCCTCTTTATTACATCTGCCGATAATGATCAGACCATCCCTTTTCCCGTCCACCTCGTCATACATTCCGTCAATCAACCGGTCCAGATTCTCTCTTCGGCACTTCCGGTCATCGGAAAACACAGACATATACCACACTTTGGAAAGAATGCAGTTTTTATCATGGATCTCACTTTCGATCACCCGAAGGAGCTCCGCAAAAAACGGATCGGTCGTGGAAGAATCGGTTCTTGTCATCAGGATATTGATGTACCAGGTTTTCTCCTGCTTTGCGGAAACACCTTTTTTCAGATTTCGGGCCGCCTCGTTGGGTACGTAATTCATCTCGATAGCTGTTTTCCATATCTTATCCCGGAGTCCGGGAACGAAACATTTATAATTGGGATTATTCAAAACTCTGGAAACCGTCGCCGGTGAAACCCCTGCCTTTTCTGCGATCTTCTTGATGGACATGTACCCGTCCCCTCCCTCTGAAAAAAGTCTGCCCGCTACCAGTCCTGTAAGCTGCTCAGCATCATCTGTGTAACAGAACTTTTTATCATTCTTTATTTCATAGTAATTAAATATGTTTTATATGATAATAAGAGTTTTAAAAAAAGTCAATCTTATTTTGTGAAAACGTGTTCTTTTTTTTGCTGCATCTTCCAGTAGACCACCCGGATTCTGCGCCTTGCCCATCTCATTTAGCATTACATTACCAAGCAAGGCACACTACAAAAAAATACCTTACACAGAGTTACTGTGGAAGGTATTTTTTGCGATCATCACTTATTATTGTCCTTTAATTTTCTTTTGATATATTCTTCTATCAATTCCAATAATTGTTTACCCGTTTCTATCTGTTCTTCTGCTTCTTCTCTTGTTGCAATATAAAAATCATCATAATCGCTGGCATGTCTGATTTCTTCTGCTTCTACGATTTTTCGTCCAAGTTTTCTGGGAAAAATCTCTGTTTTAATATAATTCTTATTGAAATTTGCTAATGCATCTTTATGACGTTTATATGCATTTCCATCTAGTGCATGTATTGCTGAAATTGCATGATAAATACCATAATATGCCCGATTATTAGCACCTCGAAATTCTTTTGCATTCAAAAGAATTTCCGCAGCTTTAATATCACTTTGGGCAGTTTCAATCCGCTAAAAAATAAGATCTTTCTGCGTTCCTTTTTCATCAGGCTGCATCAAATAATTTTACCCCCTCTTTCTTTACATTTGCATAAAATGGATAAACATCAACCCAATTCAGAAAATGTTTTTCACTTTTTGCAATTGGCTTAATATCAAGATCATGATCCATATTAAAATCAAAAGTTTCTCCTGCCAATCCATGACGATACTGCTTAATATCTATATCAGACAGATCAAGGAGAATCATAATATCGATATCAGAATCTTCTCTATAATCTCCTCTGGCATATGAGCCGTATAAAATAACACTTTTCAAATGTTTCCCATATATTTTCTGTAATATTTTTGTGTATTGTTCCAACAATGTCTTCATCGATACCGGCATAATCCCGCCCCCTTCTATCTGATAAAACATCTTTATTCGATAACCACTATTTCTTCCATTTAATTATACGCTTTTATATCATTATTCTTCAATGAAATTTTTTCGACATAATTCTCCAGACATACAAAAACAGACTGAGAACCTGATATATATTCTTATCAAGCTCCAGTCTGTTTTGCGTGCTCAAATATATAAGATATAACTATGAGCAAATAACAAATGCGGATTGCTAATATCCCTTGAATTATTTAACCGTTACCTTACAGGTCAGTTTTTTAGAACCACTCTGAACGGTGATAGTTGCAGTTCCTTTTCTGATGCCTTTTACAACACCTTTGGATGTGACAGTTGCGATTTTTTTGTTGGATGATCTGTAAGTGACCTTCTCATCAGTATTTCTTGGTGTTGCAACGGCTTTGATGGTGAAGGTTTTTCCTCTGTTCACGGTCTTTGTTTTTGGTACACCGGTGAGTTTTGTTGTTTTGACTTTTGGCATTACCTTGATAGTAACAACTGATTTTTTGCTTCCGGCTTTTACTGTAATCTTTGCAGTTCCTACCTGTTTTCCTGTGACAACACCTTTGGAATTTACAGTTGCGATGTTCTTGTTTGAAGTGCTGTATGTAACCTTATCCTGACTTGTAATCGGGTCAAGAACTGGTTTCAGAGTTACTGTTTTTCCTTTGTAGATGCGGGTGGATTTCAGGTTTGTGATGTAGCGGGTAGATACCTTGCCTTTCTGAACGGTTATCATTACAGCAACTGATACTCCACTTTTTAAATTAATATCCACATACGTTTTTCCGGATTTGTTTTTTGCAGTAAGTTTGAATGTACCATTTTTGCTGACATTGGACACTGTTACAAGATTCTTATTTCTTGCTGTTACACTCTTTACATAATCTCCTTTTGTAAAACCGGAAGCACGGACTGCAGTTGTGGACTGGCCATATTTCAGGGTGGTCTGATCTACATTAACATGGACCGTATAAGTCAGAATTTCTCCAAATTCTATCTGTCCGCACCGCTTACAAGTTCTCTCATTCTGATAAGCCTCTGATGCATCTATCGGGTAGCTTTTTCCAATCTGGTATCCATGAGCACCTGTTGCAATCTCCCGCAATTTCCATTCTGACCATTCATGCCCCAGTATAGGAGTAATCAACTCATCATTCGGATCAGAAATCTCCTTTTTTGTCTCTTTGTCCAAAAAACACTTTCCGCATTTCATGCACTGATAGTATTCACGTCTGCCTGAGTTCCAGCAATTGGCAGCTAATCCCGGAACTAATTCCAGTTCATGGCCTGTTGCAGGATATACTACAGATTCTAATTCATTTCCATTGTATGTATCATCATAATTTTTTCCGCAGGATTCACAATGCCAGTAACCTCTGTTTCCATCTTCCGTACAGGTTGCTTCTTTCCAGTCAACCCAGGTAAATTTATGTTCAAGCTTCTCGATTTTTGTCTCACCGGAAACTACAGTTCCTGCCTCATTGCTGAAATCTTTTCCGCATACATTGCAATGCCAGTATTCAATATTTCCCTCGTTGATACAGGTTGGCTCAACACTTGCATAATGTGTCAACGGATCTGTAACATTGTGGAATGCGAAGTTTTCTCCTGCTGCGTAGGTTTCGGCTGTGGAGCCTTTATGGCCTATGAGCACAAGTGTACTGTTCTTCTCGGTATCTGAATTGTAGCCGATCGCACGTTTCTCGATTTTTACAGAATTCCCTGGAATGTAAACGCTTCTGAGCGCCTGGCAGCCTTTAAATGCATCGGTGTCAATATTAGTTACATTTTCCGGGATGGTGATGTCTGTAAGTTTACTGCAGTCTACAAATGTACCATATACAACATTTGTCAGCCCTTTTGGCAAATGAATTGTTTCGAGACCATAACAGGCTGAAAATGCATATTCCCCAATTTCTGTCACACTGTCTGGAATTTCCAGACTCTTAATGCTACGACACCAGGTAAATGCATGCTCACCTATTGTCTTCAGGTTCTTCGGCAGTTTTATGCTTTCAAGATTATAGTCATCATAAAATATACTGTCTTTGATCTCGGTGATACTGTCCGGAAGTTCAACAGTTTTTAAATTGTCATTCCTTGCAAATGCATATTTTCCTATATCTGTTACGGATCCCGGAACTATCATCGTACTGTATTGATCACTTGAAAATGCACTGTCTCCGATTGTTTTCAGACCATTCGGTAATTTAAACTCTGTTACGCCAGTGCTACTAAATGCGCCAGCTTCAATCGTTGTCACTCCAGCTGGCAGATTAATTTCCGTCAGTCTTCCACAGCCTGAAAAAGCCGCTTCTCCAATTTCTGTGACACCGTCTGGAATTACAATACTGTTCAATCTTCCGCACCCTGAAAACATAGAATTATTTATACGTTTAAGTCCGGATGGAAGTTTAACACTTCTCAAATCTGAACAGCCGGAAAATACTCCTGTTCCTATATCTGTCAGACTATCCGGAATTTCAATAGCTGTTAAGCTGCTGCAATTATAAAAGGTATTCGCTTCTATACTTTTCAGATTTTTGGAAAGTGTTACACTACTGAGCTTCTCACAATATGCAAACGCATTCTCTCCTAAGGTTGTCAGGCTGTCCGGTAAAACAATACCGCCTCCTAATTCACTGCAATTCGCAAACGCAGCCTTTCCAATTGATGTCACACTGTTTGGAATATTGATGCTGCTCAGGCTACTGCAATTATAAAACGTACCTTCTTCAACAGTTGCAAGACCTTCCGGTAATACAATATTATTCAGTTTTTCACAGTGGTCAAATGCTCTCTGTCCTATTGATGTTACACTTTTAGGAATATTAACACTGCTCAGGTTACTGCAATACTGAAATGCGCTCTCTCCAATAGTCGTTACGCTCTCTGGTAATACAACATTCTGTAAGCCACTACATTCAGAGAATGTATAACTTTCTATCGTTGTTACTCCCTGAGGAATAGTGACGTTATTTAAATTATTACAACAACGGAATGCATATTTTCCAATATTTGTTAAACTTTCCGGCAATACGATTGTACTTAGGCTTTCACAGTTTGAAAATGTCCAATTACCCAAGGTCGTTAAACTTTTCGGCAGTGTCACAGTGCTCAAATCACTACAATTTTCAAATACTCCTGCTCCCTCCGAAACCTTAAGAGCTGTAATTCCTTCCCCAATTTCCGCACTTTTTATTTTTTTATCGTTACTGGTGATACTGTTAAAATATTCATCTACAATTCCACTACCCTCAATCACAAGCCGTCCATCCCCATACAGCGTATAAGTAGCGTTACTTCCACAGCTTCCACTGTCAACAATTTCCGAACTGTCGCCCGCACCAGCTATCACAGCTTCTCCACCCGAAAAAACATTTTCCGCTTCTGCTTCTGTCTCTACATTCAGTTCCTCTGCATTGTCGTCAAACATCTCCAGATTACTGGCATCGTCAGCCTGCGCATTCTCATCGGATACTTCACTTTCAGTTTCTTCCTCGCCTTCTGCGTCTGACGCTGTAGCGACAGTTTCCTCACTTTCATCCGCTCCTGCAGTTTCATTTTCCGCTGCATCTACTGCAATTTCCGCTGTTGTCTCTGTCGCTGTATCTCCGTTTTCTGTTCCTGCTACTTCTGTTTCATCTGCCTGAAATTCCTCAGCCGCATACACAGACACTGTCTCCACCGGAGCCGCCGCTGTTGTCAGGATCATAGCCGCAGACAGCAGCCATGCAATATTCTTTTTCTTCATAGATTTCCCCCATTTTCAAATTCACATTTATAATAAAATTATAAATTTCCCATCACATTTAATCAAGCTTTGTTTAGAATATTTTTGTCATATTTTGTCTGTTTACAGACATTTTTTAACATTTTTTCTACTATAAAAACCCGGCAGCTGCACATGTGAAAACTCTCCATGTTTCATCTGCCGGGCTTCTGTTTTTATTTTCTTTTGTATTCTTTCACTGTTATGGCTATTTTACGTACGCCTGCTTCATCGTTACTTCACCGTTATCTTACAGTTCAGTTTTTTTGCTCCGCTCTGCACGGTGATCACGGCCGTCCCTTTTCGGATTCCCTTTACAACACCTTTGGAATTTACCGTAGCGATCCTGCGATCCGAGGAACGGAAAAGAATCTTCTCGTCGCTGTAATACGGCACAGTCACTGCCTGGATCGTGTATGTTTTTCCACGAAGTATGGTTTTTGTTTTGGGCACGCCGGTCATCTTTGCAGTCCTTACTGCGGCAGTATTGTTCAAAAAACGGAACCCATTTTTCTTTGCGTAAGTCTGAGCAGTAGAACCCTTTTTTCCGGCAATGACAAAAGTTTTATTTTTTCCACTATTGAAATTATAGCCGATTGCTTCTTTTTCTATCACTGTTTTACTGTTGAGGATCGTAATCTTTTTCATTGCCAGGCAATCATAAAAAGCATGGCTTCTGATCTTTTTCACACTGGCAGGTACTGTAATATTCCCCAGTTTTCGACAATTACTGAATACACCGTTCCCGATCTCTGTAAGCTTCTTCGGCAACGACACCTTTCTGAGATCTGCACAAAAAGAAAACGCATCTTCACCAATAACCGTGACACTGTCCGGAAAGCTTACTCCTGTCAAACCGCAATGCCGAAAGGCCGCTCTTTCTATCCTGGAAACGCCCTGTCCAAGCGTAACCTTTTTCAGCTTCATATCCGCCTCAAATAACGATTCCGGTAATATTTTCACACTTCCCGGAATGCTGACAGATTCCAGATTGTTACAGTAACTGAAAGCATATTCATCAATTTTTGTCACAGTTTTCGGTACATCCAGGCTCATAAGCTTACTCTGGTAAAAAGCATATGCACCAATGCTTTTCAGTCCATCAGGAAGCTTGATCCTGGTGATCGCAGTATCTCCAAATGCTCTTACTCCAATACTCCGCAGAGTTCCCGGCAACGTAATCCTCTTCATATTTCTGCAGCCTGAAAAGGTTCTGTCACCGATTCCCGTGATCCCAGATGCAACGGTTACTGTTTTTATCATTGCTGATCTGTATGAAAAATCATCGGTAACCTTAACCTCCCCTTTTCCCTGTATCTGCAGGTTTCCATTGGAGTACAACCGGTAAACAGCTTTGCTTCCACAGGAGCCCTTCGCAACAAGCTTTGCAGTGCTCTGCACACCTGCTGCCGATGCTTCCTGTGCATATTCAGCCGCATAACCAGTCTGTGCATGTACAGCCACAGAAGATACACAGGACCCTGTCAGGATCATTGCCGTTGATAACAGTATTGCGATTTTTTTCCCAAACATAAAAGCTCCCTCCCTGAGAATCGATCGGATATCCACGATCTTCTCCCATGCAGCAACAAAAGGACCGACATACATCCGGTCCTCATGTTCATCATTTAGAATCTGTTGGTTAATCCAACCACATACATATCTTCTTTATATTCCGGGATCTTCACAAGAAGTCCCTCTGCAGTATCCTCAGTTTCTACCTTCACTGCCGGGTCAAATGGCCTCAGCGCTCCGTGATAGCCCTTGATCAGGAATTCATTGGCGCCTTCCTTCAGATGATCTGCAAACACATTCAGATTTCCGTCTTTCTGTGTATAATGGAGCTCGATTCCACTCTCAAGCAGCTCAGATTCACGGTCACTGCAGCGTGTTCCGTAAATACCGTCATGGTTTACCTTCAGCCATGCACCCAGGATCTTCAGTCTTCTTACCTGCTCCTCCGGGATAGTTCCATCTGCCTTCGGGCCGATGTTCAGGAGAAGATTTCCGTTATTTGCCACTGTTCCGACAAGAAGTGAGATCAGATCCGGAACAGAGATCAGCTTGTCATCGCCTTCGTTGGCATTATAACCGAAGGATAAGCCCATTCCACGGCACATCTCCCATTTCTCATTTCTGTTTACAGAACCGGATTTATATTCCTTAGTAAGGAAATCGTGATAACGTCCGTTGAAACGGTCATTTACCACACCCTCCGGAACCTTATTGTAATAATGTGCAAAGAAATACGGCATCATCTCTTCACTCTGTGTCGGCCATCCGATATCATTCCAGAACACACTCGGTGCATAATCATCAACAAGCTCTTTCATCTGATTATAGGAATAATCTGCATATGCAAATGTCGGGCTGGCTGTTCCAAACAGATCATCATCCTCAAAAATAGGATCGTTTGCATACTGCCAGTCGATCAGTCCGGAATAATACAGGCCCATGCGGATTCCTGCGTCACGGACAGCTTCTGTCAGCTCACCGGTGATATTTCTCTTCGGTCCCATTTCTACGGAATTGAAATGTGTATATTTACTTGGGAACAGGCAGAATCCGTCATGATGCTTGGTTGTCAGAACAACATACTCCGCACCTGCTTCTTTAAAAATCTCTGCCCACTGCTTCGGATCCCAGTTTTCAGCTTTCCACATAGGAATAAAATCTTCGTATTTGAAATCTTTTCCGTATTTTTCTATATGATGCTTATATGTAGGGCCTTTTCCAATGTTCAAAGAATTGTAATACCATTCTGCATACGGATTATCCGCAAACCATTCCTTGGAATCAACCTCTCCCAGCTCCCATGTATGCGGTGCAAATGCCGGCACGGAATAAATTCCCCAGTGGATAAAAATTCCAAATTTACAGTCCTCATACCATTTTGGAACTGTGTGTGCATTTACAGAGTTCCAGTTTCCTGTGAATCTTACATCTCCCATAATTTAAACACCTTATCCTTTCTGTCCTTTCAAAAAGACATTATAATTTACTCGCTTCCCCCAACAGCTATTCTACTGTGATCTTCAATACCACCGGCATATCTCCCGCCTCAATAACCCCTCTTCCGCAGGAAATATCCAGTTCTTTATTTCTCGCAAATGCCGGATGCAGATCTGTTCCGAGGATCTCAATATCCCGGATCGTGGATTTCAAAAGCTTCATATCATTGCCAAGAGCTTTGATATGGATCTCTCCATCCTCCGGCCAGTGCAGAACAGTCGCATAAATATGATTGCTCTTACTTGTAAAACGGATATCCTCAGAAGTAAAGTGCTTATCATAGGTATCCGTGAAATGTCCCTCCGGAACCACCGTCGGTCCCTCTCCGAATATCTTCCAGTATCTGGTTCCGTATATTGCCTCTCCGTTTACCTTCAGCCATTTTCCCATTTCTCTCAGGATATATGCATCCTCTTCCGGAATTGTTCCATCCGGCTTCGGTCCGATATTAAGAAGAAGTGCACCATTTTTGCTGACTACATCGATCAGATCCAGCACTACATCGGAAGGCTTCTTATAATCATTTCCAATGGTATAGCCCCAAGAGTTCTTAGCTACAGAAGTATCATTCTGCCACAGATCCGGTGTGATATGGTCTAACTGCCCTCTTTCCAGATCATTGACTGCGCTGCCGTAAACATATGCGTCAAATTTGGCATCAATGGCTGTTTCTTTTCCCCACTGTGCAGAACGGTTGTAATAATATGCTGCAAATTTACGAAGATACGGTTTCCATGCATACTGCTGGATCCACCAGTCAAAATACACGATAGATGGCTGATATTTATCCACGATCTCGCAGGTGCGGACAAGCCAGTCCTGCATATGCTCCTCTGTCGGAGGATTGTCATAAATATCACTCATATCTCTGGTGATTCCTGCTGCCGGCCCATAAAGATCCGCATATTCCGGATCATTGACATCAGCCTCCGGGATCTGACGACCTCCATTAAAGAACCAGTAATGCTCTGCTCTGTGAGAAGAAGCACCGAGAACCATTCCCGCTTTCTCAACCTCTGTCTTCAGCTCTCCGAGAATATCTCTTTTCGGTCCCATCTCAGCAGCGTTCCAGCGACAAAGGTCACTGGCATACATCTGAAATCCATCGTGATGCTCCGCTACCGGAACTACGAATTTCGCCCCCGCCTCTTTAAATAAGGCCGCCCATTCCTTCGGATCAAACTTCTCAGCCTTAAACTGAGGAATAAAATCCTTGTAGCCGAATTTATCCAGAGTTCCGTATTTCTCTGTATGATGCAGGTTCTCCTTAGAGCCTTTCAAATACATATTTCTGGGATACCATTCGTTTCCGAATGCCGGAACACTGTAAACACCCCAGTGGATAAAAATTCCGAATTTATCTCTTGCATACCACTTCGGCGTAGGATGCTCACAGAGAGAATCCCAGGTATCCGTGTATGGTCCCTGTGCGATCACCTCATCGATCCGAGAAAGGTATTCTTCTTTTTTCATCTGTTCGTCCTCTTTACATCTTTTATTTATATTGTATGGATGTCTCTATGTTATCATCAAACCTTTTGGTTGTATATGCCCAACAATTCACAAATAAAACGTTTCGTTTTTATACAAAACATACAACAAAAAAAGGCCTTGATGATGTTTTTGTTTCAACTTCATCAAAGTCTTTTCTTTTTTACATAATATTCTCTTCGATCACCTTTTCGATCCGTCTCTTCACTTCTTCTGCGAGCTCTGTGGTATGCATATCTTTGTATTCCTCATAATACATCGGAGGAAGGATATGCACCTGTACGGTGATCCTCTCTGTAGAGCCGGTATCAAAAGCCTTAAAGGAATCGATCAGTGCAACCGGAACGATCGGGCATTTCGTCTTGGTGGCAGTCTTGAAGCTGCCGCCCTTGAACGGCCCCGGATGATTTCCGTTTTTACTTCTGGTTCCCTCCGGAAAGATCAGATAATTACGACCAGCCTTCACTTCCCGTATTACATTGACAATGACCTGCATGGACTGCTTCAGGTCTTCCCTGTCAATGATAAAAGCCTTCATACAGGCAAAAACCTGCTTCAGAAAAGGAATCTCTCCAACTTCCTTCTTGGCAACTACCGAAAAAGGAACCGGGCATGCCCGGATGATCGCCAGCACATCAAACAGTCCCTGGTGATTCGGAAAAAACATAAATCCCTTTTCTTTTGGGATATTTTCAGCTCCATGCACATCAATATGGATATTTCCGCCTTCAATGGCATGCTCATCTACCAGTCTCAGGAATGCGTATTTCTTCTCTTCCGGATAATCATCTGTATGCGCTGCATACCAGCAAAGCTTGATCCACCAGTAAGGAACAAAGACTATATTTCTGAGCACCATCAGCAAAATCCGCTTCATTCTTACATCCTCCCGCCTCTGCTTTATCCGTTCAGTTTCCCTGCGATCTTATCCTCGTATCCCGGATTCTTTTTCAGAAAAACCTCATAAGCCTTTGTATAATCTGTATAGGTTTTCGTAGTCATAAATTTCTGATAATCCTTAGCAGCCTGCTGGCTGATCTTATCTGAAATCTCAGAAGGCGCATACAGATAATACTTTTTGTCCTGGACCTTTACAAGATAGGTACTGATACATGGATATTCCTGCTCGTTCTCCAGAACAAGATTATAGCGGATATAAACATAAGAATAATTTTTGTTTTCAGAAATGGAGCCACAGCTGTCGATATTTACATCCTTTACTCCATGGGCCTGAAAATATTTTATCGTGGAGGAAATCTCTGTTTTCGCCTCATCCGATAACTTATCCGCACTGTAACAGCCCTGCATCTTTTTATTCTTGCCTGCTGCTGCCGCTTTGATGTAGCCTTCCACAACCCCCTCCGGAGTTCTGTGGCTGATCTTTCCGCAGCCTCTGGCCGCCAGAACGATCACCAGCAGGATCAAAATGATCCCCGCCAGTGTCGCAATGTGGACAAAATTCAGTTTTTTATTAGAGTATTTCAGCTTCTTTACTGATTTTTTTCTGCGTTTTTTCTTTGTCGTCGTCATGACTTATCCTCGACCTTATTCCTCTTCACTGCCTGTGACAGCTTCCTCTGCAGAGCCTTCTTCGTTATCGCCGGTTTTTCCGTCAGCTTTTTCGGTAGTTGTATCTGCTTCCGGATCTTTATCTCTTACCTTGGCGATACTTGCAACAGTTACACCCTCTGTAAGATTGATCATCTTCACACCGGAGGTGATCCTTCCAAGAACAGAGATATCTGCACACTGCAGACGGATAATGATACCCTCTGTAGTGATCATCATGATCTCGTTCTCTTCGTTGACAGCCTTGGCGCCGACAACATTTCCGGTCTTCTCGGTGATCTTGTAGCACTTCACACCCTTACCGCCACGGTTCTGGACAACGAACTCACTCATAGCTGTACGTTTGCCCATTCCGTTCTCGGAAACTACAAGCAGATAATCTCCCTGAGTGTTCAGCTGCATGGCAACAACTTCATCACCGTCAGTAAGATTCATACCTCTTACTCCCATGGACGCACGGCCTGTGCTGCGGACATCTGTTTCCTTAAAGCGGATACACTGTCCGTCCCTGGTCACAAGAATAATATCTTTGTTATTATCAGTAGACTTAACCTCGATCAGCTCGTCATCATCACGGAGAACGATTGCTGTAAGACCTGTCTTACGGACATTCTCGTAATCCTTGATCGGAGTTTTCTTCACAAGGCCTTTCTTGGTGGCCATCATCAGATAACGACCCTCTTCATATTTACGAAGCGGGATCACAGCTGTGATCTTTTCTCCCGGTGCAAGCTGCAGAAGATTGATGATCGCAGTTCCTCTGGCTGTACGACCGGCCTCCGGGATCTCATATACCTTCAGTCTGTATACACGTCCTGTATTGGTAAAGAACATGAGATAATGGTGCGTTGTCGTCATCAGAAGCTCTTCGATATAGTCATCCTCAATCGTCTGCATACCCTTGATTCCTCTGCCGCCACGGTTCTGGCTGCGGAAGTTGTCAACGGTCATACGCTTGATATAACCAAGCTTTGTCATTGCGATCACTGTATTTTCTCTCGGGATCAGATCCTCTGTAGAGATATCATATACATCGTATCCGATGGAAGTCTTTCTGTCATCGCCGTATTTCTCTGCAATGGCAAGGATCTCCTCACGGATCACCCGGAGAAGGAGCTTGCGGTCAGCAAGGATTGCCTGGAACTTGCGGATCTTCTCCATAAGCTCTGCATACTCAGCCTCCAGCTTCTCTCTTTCCAGACCTGTCAGTGCACGGAGACGCATATCCACGATTGCCTGTGCCTGCACATCTGTCAGCTCAAAACGGTCGATCAGCTCCTGCTTGGCGATCTGTACGTTGCGGGAACCGCGGATGATGCGGATCACTTCGTCAATATTATCAAGTGCCTTCAGAAGACCCTCCAAAATATGGGCTCTCTCCTGTGCCTTATTAAGATCATACTGTGTTCTTCTACGAACTACATTCTCCTGATGCTCCAGATAGTACTCCAGCATCTCTTTCAGATTCAGAACCTTCGGTTCCATACTTCCATGATTTGGAACAAGAGAAAGCATGATCACACCAAAAGTATCCTGCAGCTGTGTATGCTTGTAAAGCAGATTCAGGATCACGTTGGCATTGGCATCCTTACGAAGATCAATACAGATTCGCATACCCTCACGGCTGGAATGGTCGTTCAGGTCTGTGATCCCGTCGATCTTTTTGTCACGGACAAGCTCTGCGATCTTCTCGATCAGACGTGCCTTGTTTACAAGGTACGGAAGCTCGGTAACTACGATACGGGATTTACCGTTTGGCAAAGTCTCGATATTCGTCACCGCACGGACACGGATCTTGCCACGTCCGGTACGGTAAGCTTCCTCGATTCCTCTCGTTCCGAGGATGGTCGCTCCTGTAGGGAAGTCCGGTCCCTTTACGATCTCAAGAAGCTCCTCCATAGCTGTTTCTCTGTCTTCTTCTACAATGTTGTCAATGATCTTAACAACTGCATTGATAGTTTCACGAAGGTTATGCGGCGGAATATTGGTTGCCATACCTACCGCAATACCTGTAGTACCGTTTACCAAAAGGTTCGGAAAACGTGCCGGAAGCACAACCGGCTCACGCTCTGTTTCATCAAAGTTCGGCTGAAAATCAACCGTATCCTTGTTGATGTCAGCAAGCATCTCCATGGATATCTTGCTGAGACGTGCCTCTGTATATCGCATGGCAGCCGCACCGTCACCATCCACGGAACCAAAGTTTCCATGTCCGTCAACCAGCGGATATCTTGTGGACCATTCCTGAGCCATATTGACCAGCGCACCATAGATGGAGCTGTCACCGTGCGGATGATATTTACCCATGGTATCACCGACAATACGCGCACATTTTCTGTGTGGCTTGTCAGGACCATTATTCAGCTCGATCATAGAGTACAGAACTCGGCGCTGTACCGGCTTCAGACCGTCTCTTACATCAGGCAAAGCTCGTGAGGCGATAACACTCATGGCATAGTCGATGTAAGATTCCTTCATCGTTTTTTCCAGATCCACTTCGTGGACTTTGTCAAAAATATTATCTTCCATTCTTCTTTATTCTCCTAGATATCAAGATTCTTAACGAATCTTGCATTTTCTTCGATAAATTCACGTCTTGGCTCTACCTTGTCTCCCATAAGAGTGGTAAATGTCAGATCGATCTCAGATGTGGCAGCTTCGTCCATGGTCACACGGAGAAGGATTCTCTTCTCAGGGTCCATAGTAGTCTCCCAGAGCTGCTCGGCATCCATCTCACCCAGACCTTTATAACGCTGGATCTTATTGTTTCCGTCACGTCCGATCTCGGTAAGGATATTGTTCAGCTCATCATCGTCATATGCATACCATACCTTTTTGTTCTTCTCCACTTTATAGAGAGGAGGCTGCGCCAGGTATACATATCCCTGCTTGATCAGCTCCGGCATGAAACGATACAGGAAGGTCAGAAGCAGTGTTGCGATATGCGCACCGTCAACATCGGCATCGGTCATAATGATGATCTTGTGATAACGAAGCTTGGAAATATCAAAATCCTCATGGATTCCGGTTCCGAAGGCAGTGATCATTGCCTTGATCTCTTTGTTTCCGTAAATCTTATCCAGACGTGCCTTCTCAACATTCAGGATCTTACCACGCAGCGGAAGGATTGCCTGTGTGGCACGGTTTCTCGCTGTCTTGGCAGAACCGCCCGCGGAATCTCCCTCTACGATATAGATCTCACAGTTCTCCGGATTCTTGTCAGAACAGTCTGCAAGCTTTCCCGGAAGCGACATGCTGTCCAGTGCGGATTTTCTTCTTGTAAGGTCACGGGCCTTTCTGGCTGCCTCTCTGGCTCTCTGTGCAAGAACAGATTTCTCAACGGTAGCCTTGGCAACTGCAGGATTCTGCTCCAGGAAAATCTCCAGCTGTTTACTTACAACACTGTCTACCGCACCTCTTGCCTCACTGTTTCCAAGCTTCTGCTTGGTCTGACCCTCAAACTGCGGATTCTCGATCTTAACACTGACGATCGCAGTCAGACCCTCACGGATATCATCACCGCTTAAGTTCGGCTCGCTGTCCTTGAGAAGCTTGTTCTTACGTGCATAATCATTAAATGTATTGGTGATCGCATTACGGAAACCGGTAATGTGTGTACCGCCCTCCGGTGTATTGATATTGTTTACAAAGCCATAGGTGTTCTCTGTATAGGAGTCATTATGCTGCAGCGCAACCTCTACAGACACGCCGTCTTTCTCACCCTCACAGTAAATGATCTCCGGGTAAAGAGCCTCCTTGCTTCTGTTCAGGTAGCTTACAAACTCACGGATACCACCCTCATAGTGGAATACCTTCTCGCGCTCCTGTCCCTCTCTCTTATCCTCCAGAACGATACGAAGGCCCTTAGTCAGGAAAGCCATCTCACGAAGTCTCTGTTTCAGGATATCATAATCATAAACAGTCTCCTCAAAGATCTCCTTGTCCGGAAGGAAATAAACCTTCGTTCCTGAAAGCCCCGGATCACAGTCACCTACCACCTTCAGCGGGTACATAGTTTTGCCACGCTCATATCTCTGTTTGTATTCCTTACCCTCTCGGTAGATGGTAACCTCCAGCCATTCGGAAAGTGCATTTACAACAGATGCACCAACACCGTGAAGACCACCGGAGACCTTATATCCTCCACCGCCGAACTTACCGCCTGCGTGAAGAATGGTAAATACAACCTCAACTGCCGGAATACCAGCCTTATGATTGATACCAACCGGAATACCACGACCATTATCTGTAACTGTAATGGAATTATCCGGATTGATATCTACATGGATCTCCGTACAAAAACCAGCCAGTGCTTCATCGACTGCGTTATCCACGATCTCATATACGAGATGATGAAGTCCACGGCTGGAGGTACTTCCGATATACATTCCAGGCCTCTTACGTACGGCTTCCAGTCCTTCCAGGATCTGGATCTGATCCGCGCCGTATTCTGTATTCTCTGCGCCCATGTCATTCCTCCTGTTCTTGTCGTCCGGACGTGTTTGAAAATTCATTTCTGCAGAACCATAGCAGCTTCAGAAATCATTACATCAAATCCTAAGCAAGATAAACTGATCTGTTAATTTCAGGAAATACTGTATTTTCATTTTGCAGAAAGCAATTCTCAAACCCGCTCCGGAAGTGTCATTTATACCTGTAAAATAAATATTTTTTACATACGAATACAGAGTTTATTATAGCACAAAAAAGCCTGTATTTCCACGCAAAATCATAGGAAATACAGGCAAAAAAGTATCTTATTAAATGCAATCCCAAAACACAGCACAATATGCTCTTAAAACATATGGAATATTCAGCTACTCCGGCAAAAGCCCAAATTCCTTTAACAATTTCTTCTGGTATTCCGGATCTGATGCCGATTTTATAATATCAGACGTCCTGCCAAGCTCAGCAAGGCAGAGGATCAAACTGTTAATACTATGTTCTCCCTGCTGCATTCCCTGCTGTATCCCCTGCTGCATCCCCTGTTGCATCCCCTGTTGCATCCCCTGCTGCATCCCCTGCTGCATTCCATCCTTTATTCCATCCTGCATTCCAATTCCATACCCTTCATCATAGCCAGCCTGTAAACTTTTTCTTATCTTTTCCTCGATCTGATCCTGTATGATCCGATTTAATGCTTCACACATACAATCCGCCTCCCTGAATTTTTCTTCATTAGCCCTTACGATCATCTGCATGACTGATTCGTACAAAGGATTTTTCTGCTTTTCTCTGTATTCATTGAGAAGTCGTTTCATATCTTCCTTATCTTTTATTCTATCAGTCAGACTTCTCAGCCACAGATTTTTCTTCTTCGACAACTGTTCCGTTACAATAACCTGAATTGGGATCTTAGATCCTGTTACGTAATAAATTCCTTCTTCTATCTTTTTTATCCGGCATTTCCAAAACTCCCTCAAATGCCGGAGCATCTTCCGGGGATATGCCCTGCTTACCAAAGAGATCGTAATCTGCTCAATTGGGATTTCATCCTCAGTTACCGTATCTGCTTTATAAAAAAATGCATATCCACACACCTTATAAAAATCATTGATGCTTATATAATCCGTCGGACTCTTATATTCAATGATATTATATTTTCGGAAGATCCTTCCTATGTTTTTATTAATGGGGATATCTGATTTCTTTTTGATCACAAGCGCATCGATCTCCATTGGTTTCGTCCCAAGCTGATGCTCATTCTCAAAAATCAGATTCTCCCTTTCTGCCTCCAGTTCTATCTGGATATCAGCAAAAAATGCAGGATGCCACTGCCGAAGATTAGAGCTGTTTGTTCTGTTTTTGTTTACGATCATACACGACTCCTCTGTTTTGATCTCAAGGAGCCTCATCTGAAAACTCCTGCTGAAAAATGGAAAAAAGCATGAATTTTCTGAGATGACAGGCAATCTGCCTGATATATGAAATGTAATAGAAAAATAAGATTATTTTTAGAAAATATGCTTTTACAGCATTTCCGTAGAATCCCGGAACTGCTTTTTATTTTTGATAAGATCAGCTTACCACAATATGGTCTATACTGCAAGCAAATCATTTCGACAAAATCCGCACAGTACTTTTTATTACCACAATAAAAAAAGCCACATACGTTCCCAAAAATCCTTGGTCACAGTATGCAGCTTATTCAATCATCCACGATCACGTTATTACGATCCGTACCGCAATTTACACCTGATCATTCAGCAGAACCTTCTCCATCCAGAAGCGCCTTATAAATATCCCGCTTGGAAACACCACGATCCTTGGCAGCAAGCTTCATGGCATCCTTCCTGGGATTCCCCTGCTGCTCATACATCGCCACATGCTCCGCAATGGAAATCTCCTCCCAGGAAGCACGCTTCTCCGCCTCCATCTCACTGCGGCTCCTGCCTTCGATCACAAGAACACACTCACCCAGCGGCTTCTCATCTTTATAAAAATCCATCAGATCATCGATCGTAGTCCGGAATGCCGTCTCATGCTTCTTGGTCAGCTCTCTGCAAAGAGTCATCCGGCGGTTGCCAAGCGCCTCTCTGAGCTCACCAAGAGTCCGTACAAGTCTGTGAGGTGCCTCATACAGGATAATAGTCCTGGTTTCACAGGAAAGCTCCTCCAGGATCGTTTTTCGTTCTTTCTTATCCGCCGGAAGAAAAGCCTCGAAAGCAAAACGCCTGGTATGCAGGCCTGACAAAGTCAGAGCAGTGATACAGGCAGCAGGACCCGGAAGTGAAGTCACTTCAATTCCGGCTTCATAGCACATGGCGGCAAGCTCCTCCCCGGGATCTGAGATACCCGGAGTACCTGCATCTGTGATCAACGCAATGTTTGTACCTGCCAGCAGCTTTTCCACAAGGACATGGCCCTTATCTATCTTATTGTATTCGTGGTAGCTGGTCATGGGGGTTTTTATATCAAAATGATTCAGAAGTTTTATGCTGTTGCGGGTATCCTCCGCAGCGATTAAGTCCACTTCCCGAAGGGTTCTTAGTACTCGAAGGGTGATGTCTTCGAGATTTCCTATGGGGGTGGCACATAAGTATAGTTTTCCGTTTTGTTTCATAATTTGCCTCTTTTCTCGCTTGACCGCGGGGAGTTGTTTTCCACTTGGCCGTGGGGGAGTTGTTTTGCTTGACCGCGGGGGATATTCCACTTAACCGTGAGGGATATTCCGCTTGACCGCGGGGGTTTGTTTAAGTTTGGAAACTTTGAAAACCGCAAAGGGGCCGCAAAGCCGCGCCCCCTCTGCACACCCCTTGGGCTTTTTTTAAGTAGTGCAAGGGATTCGCTGTTCTTATTTGTTGACTTGTGTCTGTATGCTTCGGTATTCAGCGCGCTACGCTGTGCCGATGTTGTTTTATTTCTTCACTTTCTCTGTGGTTCACTTCCGGCAAGGCGTCTGTATGCTTCGCTACTCAGCGCGCTACGCTGTGCCGATGTTGTTTTATTTCTTCACTTTCTCAGTGATTCACTTCTGGCAAAGTGCCCGTATTCTTCGATACTCAGTGCGCTACGCGTTGCGATCTCTCGCTTTGAATCTCAGGCGAGGGGAGGCAGGCTGCTGGTGGTGACATTAGCGGAGCCCCCGTCAGCGAGGTGAGGATAGCTGCTGCCACCGAGCGCACTGTTTGAGCGAAGCGAGTTTGCGCGAATGGCAGCAAACCGGCGCCGCAGCCGAGCAGGGGGCGCAGCGTGTCACCACCAGCAGCCTGCCTCCCCTCGCCGTCCCTTCACCAACAGAAGCCCCACAGCCACCATCACCTCCCAGCCATCCAGCGCAGCGCCGATGGCCCAAAACCTCCCGAGCAGCCACCCCAAGCCACCCTAAGCCACAACATCACACCATCCGATACAACTCCAAAACATCCTCCGTATAAACCCCCGGCCGCTCATAAACCACCAACGGCCGCTCAACCCGGATCCTGGAATTCCCGCCCTTACAAGCCTCGATCAACACCATATTCGGCTCCTTATCAATAAAAGGATACACCAGCTGCATCCTCTTAGGCTCCAGCTTATACTTCGTCAAAGTCGCCATCAGCTCCACAAGCCGAAACGGCCTGTGCACCAGAAAAAAACGCCCCCTGTCCTTCAGGACCCGGGCAGCCTGACAAGCCACATCATCAAACGAACACAAAATCTCATGCCTCGCGATCGCCTTCGGAAGATGCGGATTCGTCAACCCATGCTGCCCGATCATATACGGCGGATTACACGTCACCACATCAAAAGAAGCCGCCCCAAAAATCCCGGCAGCCTCCTTGATATCACCCTCAACGATCCGAACCCTGTCCTCAAGACCATTATACCTCACACTACGGTCAGCCATCTCCGCACACTCATGCTGGATCTCCAGCCCCGTGAAATGCTCCCCATCCGTACGATCAGAAAGCAAGATCGGAATGATCCCCGTACCGGTCCCCATATCCAGAGCAACCTCACCCCTCTTCACCCGGGCAAAGCCAGACAACAGAACCGCATCCATCCCAAAGCAAAACTTCTTCGGATCCTGGATCACAAACAACCCATTCTGAAGATCATCCACACGCTCACCGCAATAAACCAGATCACTTCTCATTCGGCTTCGAATCTCCCTTTTTAACCTCTTTCTCCTCGTGGTCAGCAGAACCACCCTTACCCTTTTTTCTCTTAGGGCGGAACCTCAGATCACGGACCGGAAACTCCTGGATCTCCTTCTCGTCATTCACCTCAACCACGATCTTAACCATCTGCCGGAGAACATTCACACTCTGGACCGTACCCGAAACACCCTGCGGCGTCGTTACCATATCACCGATACCCGGAAGATTCCGGTTCAGCTCCTCATAAGTCTCCTGCTCATTCTTTAGACAGCACATCAGACGACCACAGACACCGGAAATCTTCGTCTGATTCAGAGAAAGATTCTGCTCCTTCGCCATCTTGATGGAAACCGGCGCAAACTCCGAAAGATACGTATGACAGCAAAGCGTCCTTCCACAGATACCAATACCGCCAAGGATCTTCGTCTCATCACGGACACCGATCTGACGAAGCTCGATCCTGGTCTTAAACACAGACGCCAGATCCTTAACCAGCTGCCGGAAATCAATACGGCCATCCGCTGTAAAATAAAACAGCACCTTGTTATTATCAAAGGTATACTCCGCATCGATCAGCTTCATATCAAGCCCATGCTCACGGATCTTCTTCTTGCAGATCTTAAAAGCCTCTTTCTCCTTCTGGCGGTTCTCAGCCTCATGATCCTCGTCCTCCTTCGTTGCAACACGGAGAACCTCCTTCAGCGGATGGACCACCTCGTCCTCCTTCACGCTGCGCGGCTCCAGGACAACACGGCCATACTCCACACCACGGGCAGTCTCCACGATCACATGATCGCCGACCTTCACCTTATAATTCTTAGGATTAAAATAATAAATCTTACCAACGTTACGAAATCTGACTCCAACTACCTTTTCCATTCTATTTCTCCCTAATTGTCAGGAACAGGAGCTCCAGGGCAAGTTCGAGATTAACATTGGCACGGAGACGCACCTTCGTCTTCTCCAGTGCCTCAAGGATTTTTTCGATATTCTCATAAGAACGCTCGCTGGCCTGCTCTCTGATAAAATTAATCTCCTGTTTAAAAACCAGGTTGTCAATTTCCCTTGTTGCCTTAAACATCAGAACATCGCGGAACCAGAACTGGAAAATATCCAGATAATCATTGATATTATTCTTATCAGCAGTCAAAGTCTTGATCGCCTCTGTCAGCTCATAAACCTCCATGGAATTGGCATATTTCAAAATCTTCAGGGCATTGGCAGTCATATCTGCAAACTCCTGAGAAGTCGCAGCCTCCTTCGCCTTGCCGATACTGCCCTGCGCATAAGACGCATCGATCTCAGCCTGATAATCCGGCACCTGAAGATGCTCCATCAGATATTCCTTCACAAGACTGTCATCCACCACTTTCAGATCCAGACGCACACATCTGGAACGGATCGTAGGAAGAAGACTGTCGATATTGCTTGTCAGCAGCATGATCACCGCATATTCCGGCGGTTCCTCGATAGTTTTCAAAATGGCATTCTGCGCCTGCACCGTCATCATCTCCGCATCCGGAATGATATAGATCTTATACGGACTGCAGTACGGCTTGATATCCACATCACGCACAACCTGGTCACGCACCTCGTCAATGCTGATGCTTCCAGGCTTCTCATGAGTTACTGTAATGATATCCGGATGATTCTTGCCGATCACCTTCTTACAGGAATCACAAGTCATACACGGTTCAGACTCTCCCGATTCGCACTGCAGCGCTGCTGCAAAAGTCCCCGCAAGAAGCTTCTTGCCGGATCCCGGTTCCCCTGTAAAAATATAAGAGTGGGATACCTTCCCTGTCTCTATCGCATTCTTCAAATGCCTGATTATATCGTCATGGCCGATGATGTCATGAAATCCTGCCATAAGAATCACCTCTTTCTGCCTTTTGTGCCCTCCGTTATACCCGGCGGACATCTTTCAACTAATTATAACATAATCTTCTGTATAAAAAAAACTATTTTTCCTTATTGTACAGATTTTATATAATTTACGATCTCCTTCACACATTCATCCAGATTATGATTCTCAAAACGCTTCCATATACCTGCTTTAAGAATATTTTCCTCGGAAAAATCATTCTGGTCTGCAAGAAAACGCCTGCACATCTCCTCGTACTTCGGCACCTCCTGAGTCTTCTCCCTGGCAAGCGCACGCTCCAGACGCTCTCCGTCTTCCACCTCTATATAAATAGGCCACATCACTTCATTGCCGTAATACTCCCGGAGCCTCACAAAAGACTCCAGTGTACCGATCCCCAGATAGCTGTCGTTACCCACAGACACCTGCCCGTCATCCGCAGTAAAATATGTCCACGGCCCGTAAACCGTCTGATAAGTACGCGCCTCGATCAGCTTCCCGTTTCTTCGGAACTCCTTCAGTTTATTCTCATCCGCAAAAAAATATTCTCTCCCATTCACCTCTCCATCCCGGATCGGACGGGTGGTATAGATCACAAGCCGCTTAAGCCCCAGCTCCTGATTCCCCTCCAGCTGTCTGTAAATACTGTCCTTACCGGAAGAGCTTTTTCCCATAATGTAAAAAATCTTTCCCATATGTCTCCTCTGCTGCATATGCGTTACTATACACGCTCTGCTCCGTAATACACAGAGCAGTCTGCTGCCACGCACCTCACTCATTTCTCACAACACACACCGTCTCACTGGTCTGGTCGCTCAGGCCCTGGACCTCAAAGCCCTGTTCCAGGTATCTTCTCACATTTTTTACGAAATGTCCAGAAATCTGTTCCCCCGGAACGATCAGCGGGATCCCCGGCGGATAAAGATACGCAAACTCCCCGGACGTCCGTCCGATACACTCATCCAGCGGACACCGCTCACTCTCCGCATCCATAGCCTGGGAGATCCGCATGACCTGCTTCATTTTTCCGTTTTTCAAGGGCGCTCTCTCCACAGCCTCTTCTCTGTATTTTAACGATTCACGACGGTCGATCTCTTCAATAGCATCACAAAGCCGCTCAAAACCCTCCGCAGTATCACCCACAGCCGCCAGCGCCAGCACATAATTCTCCGCCTCCATCTCCATTTCCAGATGAAACTCACTCCGGAGGATCTGATGCAGCTCCCGGCCGTTCAGCGAACTGTTCACAGTAGAAAGCAATATCTTGGATCTGTCAAAATCAAAAACTCTCTGGCACTCACAGGCCTGCGGCGTTACCAGCCGGATATACTTACACTCGGAAAGACGCCTGCGTGCTTTTTCCAGATTCTCCGTAAACACACGGAACATCTCATCCCCCTCACGCTCCAGCTTATCCATGCACGCATCAATGCTGCTCATAAGAATATAAGAAGGACTGCTGCTCTGATAGATTCCCAGAAAACGCTTCAGTTTTTCCCGGCTCACCCGCTCACTGCACAGATGGATCACCCCTGTCTGAGTCAGACAGGGCAGCGTCTTATGTACACTGTTGATCACCACATCCGCACCAAGCTGCGCCGCAGACACCGGAAAATAATCCGAAAACCGAAAATGCGCCCCGTGAGCCTCATCCACGATCAGCGGCACACCATAGTGATGCGCGATCTCCGCGATCCTCGCCACATCCGACACGATCCCGTCATAAGTCGGCGAAGTGATCAGCACCGCCTGGATCTTCGGGTTTTCCGCCAGATACATTTCCACGCGGCCAGGTGAAATCCCTCCGTTTATCCCCAATTTCGGATCCTCTTGTGGATAAATATACGTGGCACTCAGCTCCCGCAGATAAATCGCATGGTAAACCGCCTTATGGCAGTTCCTTGCCACCAGGATCTGTCCCCCCTTATCCACAGCCGCAGACACCGCCGCCAGGATCGCCCCGGAGCTTCCATTAATACTATAAAAACTCTCCGGCACACCATAAAGCCGTGCGACATCCTCCTGCGCCCTTTTCAAAATATCCTCAGCATGATGCAGGTTATCAAACCCGTCAATCTCCGTAATATCCCTCTCCACCGGAAAATCCCCCTCCACAGCCAGCGGATTCCTCTTATGCCCCGGCATATGAAACGGATAAAAATCACTCTTACCGTACGCTTCCAGTTTCTTGTATAATCTGTCTTCCATAGTTCGTCCTTTTCATCTTAAAAACAAGGAGGGGCTATCACCAGACGATATTCCCCTCCATTTTTATCACATCTCAGCAAAATCAATCCTCAGATCCTCATTATAGATCCCCACCTTGATCGAATCCTGAAATGTATACTGCTCCGTATCCTCATTTTCAAAATCATACACCATTACCAGCTTCTTCACAGGATCCACGATCCAGTACTCTCTCACACCGGCAGTCCTGTATTTAAACAGCTTGGTATAATAATCCATACGCCTGCTCGCCGGAGAAACGATCTCGATGATCCAGTCCGGAGCCCCCTTGCATCCCCTGTCATCCAGCTTATCCGGATCACAGATAACAGAAACATCCGGTTCCACATAAGTATTCGTCTTCTCATCCAGATACACCGCAAACGGTGCGGCAAACACCTCACATTTCCCCTTGTTAGAATCTATATAGTTACCTATCTTTCTGGACAAGATACTTGAAATCCTCTGATGCATCGTATTCGGCGGCGCCATATAATAAATATGTCCATCGATCAGTTCCGCTCTTTCACCCTCCGGCAAAGCATAAATATCCTCTATCGTATAAATTCTTTCCCTCAACAGCGGCATATCTCCACTCCTCTCAAAAGCACCCGACAGATCATACACCATCATTCCGATCTGCACTCATACCCCTGCAGCAGCTCCATCCGAAGCCTTCCCCGCAGGCTCACACCTTAAACCGGTACCCCACACCCCAGATCGTCTCAATATACTGCGGCTTGGCCGTATTAAACTCGATCTTCTCACGGATCTTCTTGATATGCACCGTAACTGTAGCGATATCCCCCACAGACTCCATATCCCAGATCTCCCGGAAAAGCTCCTCCTTGGTAAAAACCCTGTTCGGATTCTCAGCCAGAAAAGTCAAAAGATCAAACTCCTTGGTAGTAAACGTAGTCTCCTCACCATTGACCCACACACGCCTGGCCGTCTTATCGATCTTAATACCACGGATCTCGATCACATCATTCTTATGCACATTGGAACCAACCAGCCGGTTATAACGCTCCATATGCGCCTTCACACGTGCAACCAGCTCACTTGGGCTGAACGGCTTGGTCATATAATCATCCGCACCAAGACCCAGTCCGCGGATCTTATCGATATCATCCTTCTTGGCAGAAACCATAATGATCGGCGTATTCTTCTCCTCACGGACCTGCCGGCAGATATCAAAGCCATCCACCTCCGGAAGCATCAGATCCAGGATGATCAGATCAAACTCCTCCTTCATGGCACGTACAAGACCTGTATCACCACGGTTCTCGATCTCCACTTCAAACCCCGAAAGCTCCAGATAATCCTTCTCCAGATCCGCGATTGCTTCCTCATCCTCTATGATCAAAATTCTACTCATTCAGCTGTACCTCCTGATATTTTCTGAGAACAAAATACATGATCGTTCCGATCCCCAGCCGGCTTGTAGCCCAGACCTTTCCACCATGATCCTCCATGATCTTCTTTACGATGGAAAGTCCGATACCGCTTCCTCCCTTGGAAGAATTTCTGGAAACATCGGTACGGTAAAAACGGTCAAAAATATACGGCAAATCCTTGGCGGCAATACCCTTACCGTTATCCTCGATCTCCACCTGGATAAAATCACCCACATCCTTCACCCGAAGCTGGATGATCCCCCTTGGCTTCTCCATATACTTAATGGCATTACTCACAATATTATGGATCACTCGGCGGATCTGCTCACCATCCGCAATAACCTGCACACCCTTCTCCACATAATTGGCATACACAAGCTCGATCCCCCTGGTCTCCATCTCAAGCCCAAGCTCCTCCGCACAATCCGAAAAATAATCCTCCACATTCAGCTTGCTGAACGTATACGGAATACGGTTGGTATCGATCTTGGAATAAAAGGTCAGCTCATTGATCAGATGATCCATCTCATTGGTCTTATTATAAATGGTACGCACATACCGGTCCATCTTCTCCGGCGTATCCGCCACACCATCCATGATTCCCTCCACATAACCCTTCACCGCAGTGATCGGCGTCTTCAGGTCATGGGAAATATTGCTGATCAGCTCCTTATTCTCCTTATCCATCAGGATCTTCTCTTCCGTGGACTCCTTCAGACGCTTACGCATCTCCTCAAAATCCTGGCAAAGCTGGGAAAATTCATCATTCCCCTCAACCTCCAGCACAAAATCCAGATTCCCCTCCTTGATGTTCTTGGTAGCCTTCTTAAGCTTCACCAGCGGAACCGCAATACTCCGATAGATCCACAGCCCCACGGACAAAGCAGTAAAAACAAGGATGATCGTTGCGGTCAGGATCATATCCTTGGCCATCAGCTTCACCTGGCTGCTGGAAGACTGCGCCAGAGAAATATCATAGACCATCTGGCTGGAATCCGAAGCCTGGCTGCTGCTCTCCTGCACATGCTTCGCCTGCGTCTGGCTGAACCCGTACAGACTTGCGGAAAAAAGAAGCAGCGGCAGCAGGATGATCGCAACGAAGCCCACAATAATACGTGTTTTTAACTTCATCTGTATCTCCGTCCTTTATAAATTCACACATTCGCATACACGTATTATAACATAAACTATATTCCCTATCTCTAAATTTTCTATAAAAAACCCCATCTCACCATGCAAGAAGCCCCCGGTATTGGCACTACCGGGGGCTTCACTCTTTGTTCTTTTGGAACTATTACTATCTCTTTTGCCTAATGGCATTATATCATATGCAGTTCTTAAAATCAATATTCCTGCCAAAAGGATATATAAATATTTTTTTTGACTCTCTTACAGATACTTCTTCAAAGTCTCAACCTTGTCCAGATGCTCCCATGGAAGATCAACATCTGTACGGCCGAAATGACCATAAGCAGCAGTCTGCTTGTAGATCGGACGGCGAAGGTCAAGCATCTTGATGATACCAGCCGGACGAAGATCAAAATTCTCACGAACGATCTCAACAAGCTTAGTCTCAGAAAGCTTACCTGTTCCGAAGGTATTCACACTGACAGAAGTCGGATGCGCAACACCGATCGCATAGGAAAGCTGGATCTCACACTTGTCAGCAAGACCGGCTGCAACAATGTTCTTTGCAACATAACGTGCAGCATAAGCAGCAGAACGGTCAACCTTTGTGCAGTCCTTACCTGAGAAAGCACCGCCGCCGTGACGTCCTGTTCCGCCGTAGGTATCAACGATGATCTTACGTCCTGTCAGACCACTGTCACCGTGAGGTCCGCCGATAACAAAACGACCTGTCGGATTGATGAAATACTTAGTATCCGCATCAACCATATCAGCCGGAATGATCGCATCAAAAACATACTTCTTAATGTCCTCATGGATCTGCTCCTGAGTAACATCCGGATCATGCTGTGTAGAGCATACGACAGCATCGATTCTCTTCGGCTTGCCGGCCTCATCATACTCAACAGTAACCTGAGTCTTTCCATCCGGTCTTAAATATTTCAGAGTGCCGTCCTTACGAACCTTTGTCAGCTGCTGAGCAAGCTTGTGAGCCATGTTGATGGCATATGGCATATACTCCTCAGTCTCATTGGAAGCATAACCAAACTGAAGACCCTGGTCACCGGCACCGATGGAATCCAGCTCGTCCTCATTCATATCGTCCTCTTTCTGCTCAAGAGCCTTGTCAACACCCATAGCGATATCTGTGGACTGCTTGTCAAGTGATGTGATAACCGCACAGGTATCTGCGTCAAAACCATAATCCGCATTATCATATCCGATCTCACGGATAGTATCACGAACGATCTTTTGGATATCAACATTAGCCTTGGTTGTGATCTCACCCATAACAAGTACAAGACCTGTTGTAGTAGCAGTCTCGCAGGCAACACGGCTCATCGGATCCTGTGCCATCATAGCATCAAGGATCGCATCGGAAATAGAGTCGCAGACCTTGTCAGGATGACCCTCAGTTACAGATTCAGACGTAAATAAAATTTTCTCCATAATCTTCTCCTTTTGTAATAAAACAACGGTTATACACATAAAAAACAGCCCGTACAATCCGGACTGTTTAAGTTCTGTAAACAATCCTCTTATTGTTCGATTGCTCGCTCAGGTTGGCACCTTCCTGGATTCTCCGGGGTTGCCGTGGCTTCACAGATCCTTTGTATCTCCACCACTCTGAATAAAAGGCTATCTTTTATGAAATTTACTGCAACACATACAATATACTTATCATACCAAAATGTCAAGAGCAATTTTCGATAAAAAATATCACCCGTTACCTTTTGAACCGGTATTTTCCCTTTCCATAGCCAGGGACTGCTCCAATAATATCTGCATGTACCAATTTGGAAAGAAACTTTGAAGCACCGGAATCCTTCAGTCCGATCAGTTCTTTAACCACAGTCTTATTAAAAATCCTGTCATACCCGACCACCTCAAACAATCTGAGAATATGCCCTGTAGTTTTTGCAGAAAAAGCTATCCCCTTTTCCAAAAAAAGCTTCTCTATCTCTGCATTCGGACCGCCCATATATCCGCTTTCACATCCAACCTCTGCTTTTCCATCCTCAATATCTACTTTTTCATTCCCAATATCTACTTTTCTATCCTCAATATCCACTTTTCCATCCCCAATATCCACTTTTCCAATATTCAGTACTCCACTGATATGCAGATTTCGATTATGAAGCTCATTCCTCTCGCCCAAAAGCAGATTTCTCAGAAAAGCTTCCAGATACTCTGTTGTCTCATAGATCCCTTTCTGCAGATTCGTATAATTGGCACGAACAAGCGCATTTCGGAAATACCATGCATTCTCCGCAAAAATATCATTAGTTGCCGTAAAACCAAGCATTCGCAGATACTTGATAAAAAATACTGCCGTGGTTCTCGTATTTCCCTCTTCAAAAATATGGATCTGCCACAATCTTGAAATAAAAACAGCAAGATGATGAATGATCTCCTCCATGGAAAGCCCCTTATAGCTGAACGCCTTCTCCTGAGAAAAATCATATTCCAGCGTGGCTATCAGTTCTGAAGCACTGCCATACATAACCGTTGCACCATCCAGCACCCATTCCTTTTTCGTAATATTATAATCTCTGATCTTCCCTGCATGACTGTAAATCCCCATAAAAAGCTTTCTGTGGATTGAAATATATTCATTAGGTGAAAATGAAAATGCTGTCTCAGAAAGCAGTCCTGCGATCCGCGAAGATACCTTATCTGCTTCCTCCGTCCGTTCCTCATCGGAAAAATGTGCCGGACGTTCCTCATAGTAACTGTTGATAAGCTCCTGCGCTTCTCTCATTGTGATCTTACCTTCGATATTCTGAATAGCAGTATCGATCAGATATTCCGATGTTTTAAGACCATCAACAGCCTGAAGACCGATTGCAGTACTCCACGCATACCCCTTATTTGCCTTATCCGGTTCCGATTCTTTCAGATACTCTTCAAACGGGTCCCTTTTCATATCATCCACCTCTCTTACATTATCACTCACTATCAGTTCTGCGATTTGCATAAAAAAAATTATTAACCATTATAACATTTTACAGTCCCAACAGAACGTAAATATTCCAAAAAAAGAACCGGGCATCCACATCGCCCGGTTCTTCCATCGATCATCCTTCAGAACGATCCGTTATTTATTTTTTCTTCTTTCTCTTAACTCCATAAGCTGCACCACCGCCAACAATGATCGCTGCTGCAAGGATTCCAACCCATACGCCGATCGGTGTATCATCGCCGGTCTTTACAGAACGTCTTGCTGTACCGCTGGTATCGTTCGGAGCAGTTCCGCCCGCTGTGCCGTTATTCGGGATCGGAGTGATCCGATCATTTCCACCATGATTTCCACCAGGTGTAACAGTCGGAATCGGTGTCGGCTCGGAAGAAAGACTGTTGGTGATCTCTTTTGTTACAGTATATCGGTTATCATTATTCAGTGTAACCTCACCCTGACCGGTAACTGTATACTTAAAGGTATCATCATCAACCGGATTTCCATCCTTATCCGTCTCCAGAACAGTATAAGTAACACTGTTGATCTCCTGATCCTTTGGAAGATCCAACATTACCTGAACACTATCATTCTGTTTCAGAGTCACTACCTTCTCAAGCGTCAGCTCACCGTTACTCTCAGTGGAGAACACACCTGCATAGAACGTATCATCCACAGTAGAAGCAACACCATCGATCATCACATTCTTCTTAATGTTGATAAATCCGTTACGGCTGAATATATCGGAAATCTTTGTATAATAGTTATTTACATAAGCCACTGCCTCAGCAGCACCACTATCTCCACCGATCACAACCTGATTGGACTTCTCTTCACTCTCACCATTCGGCTTCGTTACATTGTAATAGTAAAGATTCTCCTCATCCACCTCGATCTTCGTATTCTGCTGAAGAAGCTTTCCGTCCTCATCCAGCTCAAATACATAATAGGTACCATCCGGAACATCCGTCCATGTAGCTGTACCACTGGAAGCATTCTGGATATGGATATCCTTTAAATAATCATCACGGAACGGGATCGTACCTTCCTGATCCGAAAAAACACCAACCTTATAAGTTACATCCTCCTTCGTTTCCAGAGGAATCACATTGTCGTTCTCATCAACATTATAGATCCTCTTCGTAACCTGGATCTGTGTATGCTGTTTCGTTGAAGTCTTCGGATATGCCTGCACATCATACATCCAGCCCTGCTCCTGATCTGCAAAAGGAACGGAGATCAGCATCGGTGAAACCGCAACACTGCTGTTCGCATCTGTCTGCACCACCAGGTACATACCCTCAGCCAGATCAGCGAAAGTCATATTCCCCTCTGCATCAGAGGACTTGGACATACCCCACACATCCACGCTTCCGCTGACGATCATAGCCGCCAGCTTCTCTGCCGCTTCATACCAGCCATCAGCCGTCGTGATGGAATCAAAATCGATTGCTGCGGCAGCCAGTGCCTCATCCAACACGAAATGCACATTACCATCAAAATTCACACTGCCAACCTTGTAGATCGTCAGCCCTACATCCGGCAGCGGAGTCTGGTTGCCCTCCTCATCCGCCTGCTGAACCGTCAACGTCAGATTACCTGTTTTTCCAGCTTCATAATCCCCGGCGAAAACCGGCTGCAAAACACTCGTGACCAGCATAGCCGTCAGCATCAGAACAGCCAGAAGGCTCCGGAATATTTTCCCTTGCTTTCTTCTATTTTTCATCGCTCTCTGCCTCCTCTTTCCTTTCTGAAAGCTGCTTCTTTTTCCGTTTTTTGTCCCTATGACGGACGATCAGATAAATCAGCAGGATCAGAACAACAAGCACTGCAGCGCCGCCGGCCAGAACCCTCTTCGGATCCACAACAGCAAGCTTCTGCGGTATCGTTTCGTCATTCTTTGTATCTTCCACCACATATTTCGTCCGCACTCCCCGGACAAGAAGCCTGTGGGTGTTAACTCCATAAGGGGTACACGTGATCAGAGTCACATGATCTTCACCCTCGATAATATCCAGGTCACTGGTCTCATCCGGAAGCACCGTCTTGATCTGATCCACCTTGTAGGCCAGATGCTTGCCAAGAATGTGCAGGATAAAAATATCTCCCTTTTCCATCTGATCCAGATCTGTAAAAAGCTTTGCGTTAGGAAGACCTCGATGCGCCGCCAGAACCGCATGGGTGCTCTTGCCTCCAATGGGAAGGCTGGTACCCTCCACGTGGCCCACACCCTTTTCCAGCACGGTCTTGCTCAGTCCGTGATAGATAGCCAGCTTCGCTTTGATCTTCGGGATCTCGATACTGCCCATCAGTCCGTCACCGTTAGGATCCAGGACTTTGTCATAAGGATGACTCAGCTCATAAGTATCCTCTTCCTCAAAAGCATCTACAATGGCATTCACCGGATGCTCGGCATTATACTCCTTCGCCTCTTTCCACAGCCTGTCATAGTCGTTGTCCGAAAGCTCCGTTACCGCTTCCTCGTACTTACTGACCAGCTGGGCATTTCGATACTGGTTCCACATATCACTGATCGTAGGATAAAGGAACACACCCGCACCCGCCAGAAACACCAGGGCAATAATGATGTTCAGGACAACATTACTCTTTTTCTTTTTTTTCTTTTTAGCCATAAACTATTTCCTGCGTCGTTTTTTGTTCTGAACAGAATTGATACCGGCAACCAGGATCACCGCGATCACAATTCCGATCACAACACAGAGAGCAAGCATCGGAAGCGTCGGATTGGTGATTCCGGTAACCTTCTTCTCTGCTTTCTGAACCGCCTTCGCAGCCTTCATCGGAACTCTGTGTCCCCTCACCAGAAGTCTGTGCGTATTCACCGCATAAGGCGTACACGTAACCAGCGTTACATAATCATCCCCATCCGTGATACCCAGAGACTCTGTCTGCTCCGGAAGAACGGTAAGAATCTGATCCACCTCGTAGGCAAGAGTCTTACCTAGCACATGCAGGTAAAAAACGTCTCCCTCTTCCACAAGATTCAGATCTGTAAAAAGTTTCGCACTTGGAAGTCCTCTGTGTGCCGACAAAATACAATGAGTACTCTTGCCGCCAACCGGAAGACTGCTGCCGAACAAATGACCGGCACCCTTCTCCAGAGACTCATCTGTCGTGTAATGATAGATTGGAATGCTCACATCGATCACAGGAATCTCCACATACCCCATCATTCCATCACCATTCAGGTTCAGAAGAGACTCATATGTACTGTCCGTCTGGCCATCCCTCACGGAAAAAGCATCCGGCACACTTTCCTGCTTGATCTGTTCGTTATATTCCTGTGCTGCCTTCCACATGCTGTCAATCTTCTCCGAATTATCATCCGAAGAAACACTGCTGCTATAATTACTGATCAGCAGGCTGTCCCTGTACCGGTTCCAGGCATCACTGACCATTGGATACAGCAGTATGGACAATCCTATCAGAAACAGCAAACCAAGTCCAATATAATTTTTCTTCTTATTCTTTCTCATAGGTTTCTCCATACTGTTGTATTTACCACTCCCGGCCCCCGAAAGGGCCGGGCGGTAAAAGATTTACTACATTATTTTAATACTTGCTTTGTCGTTGCTTATAAATAATTTTTGAATTGAATCGATCCGGCAATCAAACGATTACTCCTCAGATCCTTTTCTGCGGCTGATGAAGAAAGCACCAGCAGCGCCAGCCATAACTACAACACCGATGATAGTGAAGAGGTATGTTCCCATGCCACCTGTGGATGGAAGGGAGTTGAGTTTTGTGTTAAATTTAGTTAATGGATCTGAAATAACATCTGTTGTAGCCTTTGCTTCAGTCACGTTGTTAAGTACTACTGTGACTTTCTCTGGGCTTGCATCCAAACTATATCCTGTAGGCGCTTCTACCTCTTCAAAGTAATAGTCTCCTAAATCTAAGCCTGATACTGTTGCCTCACCTTTAGAATCGGTTACAATAATTCCAATATTCTTTGTATTACCGTTTTTAATATCTATCTTTACATCATCTTTATTAACAGCCTCTGTCCAACCAGCAAGTTTACCATCGTCTGTCAATTTCGCATATTCTTTTTTACCATCATTCATTCTGTATACTACAAATTTAGCATTTTGAAGTGACTTCTTACTGTTAGTGTCCTGCTTAATAACTTTGATTGTACCTGTGTACAGATTAACTGAGGTACTGGATTTTTCGCCACTACCTACATTTCCATAGGCTGTGTTTGTTGCTGTAACATCTGTAATTTTTGCCTGATAAGTTACTACTAATTTTTTTGCATAGTAGCTATTTGAATCATTAATTACCGATTCATTATTTACTTTAGCATCAACTGTTGTCTGACCATCTCTATTATCTTTTAAGATAATTGTAAAAGTTCCCTCTCCCATTACAATACTATAACCAGAAACTTCTTTACCATCAACCTTTACATTAACTGCAACATCATTACTATTTTCTGCTTTTACATACTCAGCACCTTTAATGCTATCTTTTACTGCAAAATATTTATTTGCATCTATAGGAGTAAATGCTGGAACTTCAGTCTCTACAGTATATGTTTTAATATCACCAATAGCAACTACATGATCTGGATCTTCTTTAACACTTTTATTTATAACTTTAGAACTACGTTTAGCATCAACATCAACATTACCCTCAACAACCATGTTGTCACTAAAACCAACATATGCAGCCATTTCTTTGTAAGTATACCCACTCTGCGCTACTTTAATAGCATAAACACCTGCTTTATTTACATTAATTGGGTTTTTCTTAACTTTATTAGCATCTGTAACATTAACTGCTGCTAATGCATTTTCAAACTGTGCACTTGTTGCAGCAGCTACATCAGCATATTTCAAAGTCTGTCCGTTATCCTGTGCTGCTTTATTAGCTAACATCTTAATTGCTGTCTGAGCCTCTACATTATTACCATTATTACTAAAGCTAGATGTAAAAGCTGACTCTACACCATTTGAGAACTTCCATCCAGTCTCTGTTGTCGGATCTGGTTCAATAACCTGTACGCACCATATTGTTGTATTATCACTCCCACCAAGAACTAAATCACCGTCTGGCGTTTTCACTGTAATGGTTGCCTTCGTTGTATCATCTGCAAATACCGCTGTGCACATAGACAACACCATAACCGCTGCCACTAATAATGCACCAATCTTTTTAAATAAATTTTTCATAAGGTTTGCTCCTTTCTTTCTCTGCATTTTTCTTTTTCGCCCTTCATCGGCCATTTACAATTAATGTGTTACGATCTCTTTGCTTCTTCCTCCCTTCGTTTATTATTTATAAACAACAGGAGTGCAGTTGCAAGAATCGCTACACCACTGATTGTAAATCCATAGGTTCCCGGACCACCGGATTCTGGTAATGAATATACCTTCGCGTTGGTAATCTGATAATAAATTGTATCATTATCTTGTCTTAATGTTACATCCTCACCATTATAAGTTACCGTTACTGTTCTGTTATTTTCCACTACAATATTCCACGGTTTTGCAGATACCATATAACCTGTTGGTGCTTCTGTTTCAATCAATACATACTGCCCAATTGGAAGATTCTCTATAGAAATCGCTCCATGCTGACCTGACGTATAAGAACGAATTACTTGGCCTGTTTTTTCGCCATTTGCATCTGCCTTATATAAATCAAATTTAGCACCAGACAATTTTGTATCGGCTGTCTGACTATCAACCTTCTCAAGATTAATATTCACAACTGTTTTCTTATTTGTAAATTTGGCAATTCCAATCTGTCCATTAATTTTGTCTATATTTCCATTTTTGAGAACTACTTTATTATCAGTATCTGTTCCCATGGTAAACGTAATATCTGTAGCCTTCTGCTGTTGATTTCTTGCAATTACACTGTGGCAGTTTGTTTCATCAACTGTTGCAATCTCCTGCAATTCATAATGAACATTTGCGCCAAGAGATTCTACAACCTTATAATCACCTCTGGATAACTCACTTAATTTTGTATTATCAGATTCAAGTTTTGCATTGACTCCCTTTGTAAGCGTAAATACCGCTTTTGCTTCTTTTTTGTCTTTTTTAATCACTGCAGTTGCAGTTGCAACTGTTTGATCATTTTCATCTGTAATTGTGAAATTAAATGTTTCGTTCTGCTCAGCCTCTACGTCCAGTTTTTTAATAATCTGAATATTACCGGCTACTACATTTACTACATAATTACCAGTTGCTTTCAGATTTGAATTAACCTGTGTTCCACCCTTTTCTGCATCTGGCTGCTGAACTTCTGTTCCAGACAATATAGTGCTTCTATCAGATTGGGAGTACGGATGATAAGTGACAGTCAGTTGATACTTTTCCACTTCATTTCCAACCGCTGTAGCAACATGATTATCAGCATTATCGCCTTTAGCCAATGTATAAGTATAAGTGAAATATCCTACAGCTTCATTAGAACCTGGATAGGTATACCCATATGACTTATCACCACCAATAGTTAATGATTTCTCTGTTGACAATGTTTCAATCTGCTGAGGTGTCAGAACCGGTAATTTCACTAAATTCTGCTCCTGGGTAGTCACAGCTGTTAATGTTTTTGTCGTATTATCAAGTTCTACAACACGTATCGTTTCAGCAAGCTCATTTTCAAAATTCTGAGTATTAATGCTGTCGCCTTTAAATAATGTCTTTTCTTTATCGTTAATGCTCAGACTAAGAAGCTTAACATTAACAGATGGTTGCTCAAACTTTTTAATACCACCACTATCCAGATAAATGCCGGAATCTGCACCATTAGTAGGAATCATATTTCCACCAATGAAATCATCTTTCGCCTGAATCTGGAATTCTGTATTCCATCCACCATTCTCATCCTTCGAATTACCAATCAAAGCCGCCTGGTCCGTCCAGGTAATTGTAGTTGTACCATTTTTGTTTTCAACAATCGTTACTTTTCCCAGTTCTGAATTTGTAGTCTCATCTTTCCAGATAATTTCCTTCGATCCGTCCTGCTTATTAATTTTTCCTTGTCCCAGATTACAGTTATTTGCCAGAGCATTTAAACCATCATCTGTAAGTTTGAATCTTGAGTCAATCGTATCTACGATACGTTGAGGCTGAGTCCTAAAAAGTTTTCCAACCTGACCTGCGATTTTCTCAAAAATGCCGTTTAAACCAGATATATTCTCTGTAGCATAAGCACAGCCCTTCGAAGCAATATAAGTTTCAAGAAACGAATTGGCTGACATGGGGCCATGGACATGGTAAGAATCATAATACCAATGGTGATAATAATCTGTAATCCCTGAGTGATCCCTGCTCCACCTAAATGAATCTTTTACATTACCATATCTCACAGTATATATAATAGCTTTTTCTTTTATTTTCGAAGCGTTATCTACTGCACGATTTGCCACACGACAGTTATATGAATCGTTATCAATATATCCAGGCATTCCATCTGTGAAGAAGATAACATATTTATTCGAATGTTTTGCTGAACCTAATTTTTCATTTGCAGCTTCCAAAGCTGCTCCCATTGGAGTTGCACCAGCGGCAGTTTCAATGTTTATGATCCTCTTCAACCTATTAATATTCTCTTGGCTATCTAGATTAATGAACTCGCTGCTTGCAGTAACAACATTTGTCCCGCTGCTATCATATCCTTTATACCATATCACAGAAATTTGACTGATTGAAGATTGCCCAGCTGCAGTATCAACAAAATTAGCCGCCGCTTCTTTTATTTTCGCTAACGCCGTTCCTTTCATTGACTCACTGGCATCCATTACAAGTACAATACTGGCTCCCTGTGCAGCAACTCCCTCTGTCTCTCCTGTTGTCTCCGCATGCAGTTTAATCTTATAAGTCCTGGAATCATACTCATCTACTTCTGCTTTTTTATTACTGGAAAGACTCTTTTCTGCCTCCTCCTTTTCTGTATAGTTGACAATTTTATTTCCCTCAACTTCAGTTTTATCATCTGCTTTATAAAGTTTAGCAGTTGCCTTATCTCCACTGACTGTTACTTTCACCTTATAAGCTTCTTTAGATGCTACATATCCATCAGGTGCTACTGCCTCTGTTAAAGTATAAGTTCCTAAAGGAAGATTCTCAAATTTTATGCTTCCATCGTCACCTGACTCTGCTGTATAAGTTTTAGAATTGTCATCCAGAGAAGTAAGAGTAAATCTTGCTCCGGATAAAACCTCACCTTTTGTATTGACTTTTTTGAGATCAAGTTCTGCAACACTGGCAAGTACATTGGTAACCACTACCACTGGTCTACTGCTAACTGTAGCTTCACTAGAAGTAACATTTCCACTCTGCTTTGTTGCATCATCTTTCCCATTGATTAAAACCTGAGCATATTTGTCATCTGATACATCAAGTTCTCGAACCTTATAATTCTTATTTTCCTCAAGTCCAGAGAAAATTGCCTTCTGACCAGGTTTCAACGTAAACACATTATCGTAGGAAACGCCATTTATTTCTTCACGATTGAACTCAACTTTGCTATCATCGCTTAAAGTACCTGCAGTATTTGATGGAACATACTCCCCTTTGTCATCCTGAAGAAGTAACTGAAATTTAAACTCTACATTTGCATACTTCTCCTTATCCGTATTACTCAACTGTTTTTCAACCGTAACCGACTGCTTCGGAACTGTTGGAAGATTGAACTTAAGCTTACAGTTGGAATCACCCTTACCTCTTTCGAGATAATAGAAATTAATTGTATGCACTGTGTAATCTTTGAAAATATCCTTTTCGCTAACAAAATCTCCTTCTTTTTCTGCTCCTGCCTCTTTAAATAAATTTTTTAAAGTATAATTGTTACTACCAACTTTAACTTTACCATCAGCAAAATTAATAGAACCAGACACTACATTATGAATACCACCAATATCCAACACCAAAACGCCATCGATGTAAACCCATACATCATCATCTCCAGAAAACTCAAATACCATATTATTACCCTTAATTTTTCCGTCTTTTGGCTGAATGAATTTAGCTGACATTGTCATACCAAAATGGAAATCTGGAGAATTTTCTGAAATTTGAGGAATACGATTGTAGTATTTATCACCTAATGTATTGAATGGAAAGAAACTTCCATGGTACGGACCTGGTTGTTGTAGGTCTATTGGATCTTTACTACTTCCTGGTACATTATATACAGTAAACTTTTTTGTATTTTTATTAAACTGTGCAAAATTTTTAGCACTATCATATTCATAGTAACCATTTGCATCTTGTTTAAATAAGTAATTTGCACCAGAATAAAACTCCTTGCCCGTACCTTCCTTCGTTGAGAATAAATACGAACTACTCTCTTTATTACCCTTATCTACTATCGGATATGAATCTTGTCCCAATTTCTTTTGCATAATGCCAGTAGAGAGATCAGCTGGCCCTCTATACTTATTATAATCCTCGCTTACTCCATGCGTTCCATCACTAAACTGCAAAGGATGACCTGCATTTATTTTATCAGTATCGTAATCAAACATATTGATAGTAATACCTCTTTCAGCACTATCAACAGTTGTCTCCTTATCATAACTACTAGTTGTCTGTACAGAAGTGAAATCATCTGCCAACCATACAACTGAGAAAGTAGAAAAACTCTCTGTTTCAAAGTTTGCACTTTCAATTTCTCCATTGTCGGTTGTACTTACTTTAGCCTGTCCATCGTTGCTCATATTAACAACTTCTGTGACATTACCATTTGCATCCTCCACAAAATGTACCAGAGATACATTCATGTTTTCCTGTGCTGTATCTGTTTCAGCTACATCTTCTGGGATTTCTGCTTCTTTGTAGGCTATAGATACCCTGACACTTCCGTTCTGCGGTTCGATCTTAGTTCCATCGTCATTCAGAAAACTAATATCGTATGCAAGAAAACCTGCTACTGTATAACTCTCATTTTCTGCACCCTCGTGAAGCTGTTTCTCGATATCTGCATACTGGTCAGAACCTTTCTCGATCGGAGTCACAACAAACTGTGCACCTTCCGGAATAACGCCCTTCGCTGCTGTTGCAGTTACAACTACATTACCAACTTCTTGGGAATAAGAAACTTCTTCGCTTTCCAGAACATCCTCGACTTCTTCTGCCTCATCACTGCTGTCAACAACCTGTGCCATATCACTTCTTATGTAAGCCTCGGTTCCTTCCCAGGAAACCTTGTACCAGGTTGCTCCGTCCTCTGCTGTTACGGTATCCAGAAGTGTGAGCTGTGTTCCTGCGTTTACAGTTGCCAGAACTTCTGCCTCGATAGATGGGCTGACACGAAGATTCGTATCGTCTCCCTGAACCTTGATCAGGCTTGTCTCACCATTCTCATCTGCTGCCGGAACATCCTCCGGGCTCTCAATATCCTCTGCCGGTTCTTCCACCACATCCGGATCCTCTGTCGGCGCTTCGGTAGGTTCAGCATCCGGATTCTCCGCCGGAGCCTCAGAAGGCTCTGCCTCAGGAGTTACCTCCGGATTCTCTGCTGCCGGTGTCTCAGCTGCATCCTGCTCAGGCTCGTCCGAAATATCCACTCCGTCCGTAAGCTCCTCTGATGCGATAGACACCTCGTCCTCATTACCGGAAACAGCTTCTGCCTCGACATCTGCTGTCTCAGGAGAATCCCACATAACGGCAAAAACAGCTGCGTTGCCAGTCTCAACCTGAAGTGTCTGGATCTGTTTGCCCTCGTTGACATTCAGAACCTTCAGATCCTCGTTGGCCTGTAAGGTGTTAACATCAGTATCACCGGTACTGCTGTTATAATGAAGCTTCTCAACGGTTACACTCGTGCTGGCTGCATCGGTAAGCTCCGGTGCTGCCGGTGTCTTGTACTCAAAAGTTACTCTGACTCTGCCGTTCGGCTCGACTCTGTTTCCGTCGCCATCAGCAAAATACACATCATACGCAAAAAAACCTCTCAGGCTGCTGCCCTTGTCTGTAGCTGCTGCTGAAAGCTTCTGAGAAACTGTATCATAAGATACGGATGAATTCTCGTTTACGCCGTCAGCCTTCAATGCTGTATTCTGCGGAAGAGCTCCGTCCTCCAGTGCCTCTGCTGTTACTTTAACAGAATCATTTTCATATGTAAGCGTCGATTGCTGCGCCTGTTCCGTTTCCTCCTGGTCAGCGCTGCTTACATCCGGTGTCGATTCTTCGGCCGCTGGTTCAGATGTAATTTCGCCATCTGTAAATATATCCTCCGTTCCATCTCCGAACGCTTCACTCGCGGAGATCGTATATGCACTCGGCATACAGGATACCATCAACGCCAAAGCCACCATAAATGCCAGGAGTTTTCTGATCTTATTATTCCTTAATTTTTTCATACCTTTCCCGCTTTCCTGTGTGTGCATTAACGTGTACTGTATTTCTTATTACTTTACTTCTGTTTATATTCCTTTCTCTTAAAAAAGCTTCATGTTTTTAGCCGGTGAGTAAACAGGTTACACCTTTACAATATTCTACCCTTATGTGATTGTAGTGTCAATATACCAGGCATTTTTGGTAAGGATACTGACATTATCAGATGCTATCGAAAATCAGTCTTCAACTCCTCCTTCTTAACTTACTCGTTCACTGGTTCTTTTCGCCTGATTTTTCAATAAAATCTGACTATTCGTGGTATTTATTATACAACACTAATAGTTGTTTTGTAAGGCACTTTTTTTCATAAAAAAGTGCCTCTGTCACTATTTTAACATGAATTTCTTCAGCTCATCCCGCTTCTTGACATTCAGCTTGCAAAAGATATCCGTAAGGTAATGCTTGACAGTATTAATGGAAATCCCCAAATGCTCTCCGATCTCCTTATTGCTCCATCCTCCACTTGCCAGCATGGCAATAGAAAACTCCATCGTCGACAGCTCCCCCGTAACCTTTCTCCGGTTTTCCGGATTATGAAGCGCCATCCAGCCCCTGCTGAAAGAAATCACCCCTTTCGTGATACGCTGATATGCCTCCGGATCCCGATTCCGGATACAAGCCTCGACCAGCCCCCGCAAAAGCCCATGATGCTCAATAAAAGGCTCCAGAAACCCATCCATCTTCGCCAGCTCCCAGCTCCGGAGCATCTCCTCCTGCGCCTCCTGCTTATGCTTTCGGTTTATCGCACACACCGCCATCATACAATGGATATACGTCATACTGATCGGATACGGCCTCTCCGCCATAAACAAAGCAGCCTTACCCATCCCATAAGCACTCCATATCTCCCCGTTAAGATAAGTATGGTGAGCCATCACATACGTAGCAAAAAGCCTCAGCCCCTCAGGAAGCATCCTGCTGTACTCCCCAAAAGCAGGCATCCCATCCGTAGGCAGATGAAGCAAAACCGCCCCCACATACCCCGCCAGAAGACAGGACGCATAAACATCCGCAGGAACCTTTTTCTTCATAGCCAGCTTCAAACAGGACTGGATTCCCTCCATCCCCCGCTTAGCCGCCGCCACATTCCCCAGCGTCAGATTAGAATACCCATACAAAATACACGCCGAAAGCCGCAGCTCAATAACCCTGCTGGACAGATACCCCCTCGTGATCTCACAACACTCCTCCGCCCGCCCCGTAAAATAAAAAAGCTCAACCCGCGCAATATTCCTCAAATCCACATCCACAAACCCCTCAACAACCTCCCGAGCCCTCCCAGGCTCAAAAGACGAATTCAAAAGCGGCAAAACCATATAATCACACAAACAACCCACTCCCCTTCCAAAACCCAGGCAGCCCCAAAAAAGACCACCCTCAAAACCAGACCAACACAAACCTCCGAAGCCCTTCACCCAAGCCACATCAACACACATCCGAAGCCCATCACACAACCCTCATCAACACACATCCGAAGCTCACCTCTCAAGTCACATCAACATACATCCGAAGCTCATCTCTCAACCCTCATCAGCACACATCCGAAGCTCATCTCTCAACCCTCATCAGCATACATCCGAAGCTCTTCTCTCAAGCCACATCAGCGTACATCCGAAGCTCTTCTCTCAAGCCACATCAGCACACATCCGAAGCTCATCTCTCAAGTCCCACAAAACAGTCACCAAAACTCCGGATATCAATCAACCATTCAACCAGTCAACCAATCAGGCCAACCATCTTTTTCCATAATTATAATCCAAAATCCTCCAAAAATAAATTTAAATATTACACAAAAACACTACAATATATCCAAACCAACCTCTATTCCCCAATCCCCTCACGACAAACCGCAAAAAACTCACCCCACCCACATCCAACGCAGCGCCGATGCCCCACCCCGCTGGCAGACTGTCCGTTCGTCCCTCCCTCCATTCATCCCACAAAAAAAGAGCCCCCAGGCCCAAACACCCAGAAACTCTCCCAAAACCAAACAACATCATCTCCCCCTCCGCAGCTTTCTCAGTTCCCTCTCCAACCGATCCGCACGCGCCTTCTCCCTCAACGTATTCGCCCTCTCTTCACTCCGCCCCTGTTCAATCCCTTGAGTGATTCCCTGGCTGATTCCCTGGCTAATTCCCTGTTCAATCCCTTGGGCGATTCCTTGACTGATTCCCTGTTCAATCCCCTTATTAATCCACATCTGCTCAATCTCAAAACTCTTCATATATGCCACCGTAACCTTTCCATCCTCAAACATCTCTTCTACTTCTCCGTAGCTTCCGCAACTTCCTCAGCTCCCTCTCCAACCGATCCGCACGCGCCTTCTCCCTCAACGTATTCACCCTCTCTTCACTCCGCCCCTGTTCAATCCCTTGAGTGATTCCCTGGCTAATTCCCTGGCTGATTCCTTGGCTAATTCCTTGGCTAATTCCTTGGCTAATTCCCTGTTCAATCCCTTGGGCGATTCCTTGACTGATCCCCTGTTCAATCCCCTTATTAATCCACATCTGCTCAATTTCAAAACTCTTCATATATGCCACCGTAACCTTTCCATCATCTTTAACAACCCTGACCATCTCCAGCAACTCCCTCAAAACATCATTTACCGCATTCACCTCCCTGGTATCTTCCATAAACCGAAGCAGCGCCACCAGCTCCTCAGGCACACCCGCACCATCTCCCTTCGTATTCAGAAAAACCGTCCTCAACCCATCATCATACTCCATCTCCGGAATCTCCTCACACATATTCCGGATCGTATACACCATCCTACCCCGATCAAACGGATCATACGAACAGACAAAAATAACAAAAACCCTCTTAAGCTTCCCGAAACCCTCACCCTTCTTCAAACATCGGCTATCAATGATCGCATGGTAAAACCTCACCCGCTTCGGCAGATCCTTCAGACTCACAACATCACCATTATTATCCGGCTCAATATCAAAAACAGAAGGATCCGCCAAAACATTCATCAGCTCCTCCTCAGCCAGAACATCAAGCCGCGCCCCGCGAAAACCCTCATCCCGGCCACCAAAAGCCCTCTGCGCAACAACCCGCAGCCTCCCGATCTCACGCCCCAGCACCACCTGCAGCAGCAACCTGCAAAACCTCTCACCAATACCAGGAAACGTCATCACCGCGTTAAACAAAAAATCATCCAGAAGATTCATATCCTCAAGCCGCTTCCTCTGCATAAGACTCCTCCTTTCACTATGATGGCAAAAGAAAAAACCTCACACAACCAACCGGCTCCTCCCCGCCATATTTATACAACCAACCATATGGGGATCAGATAGCCGAACGGCCCAGAATGTTCCCAGATATGTACCTTCAGTATAACCACCCCACCATCAAAAGTCAACAAAAACCCTTCGACAAAAACCGCCAAAACCTCATTCCACTGCATCCACCACAGCGCCGATGCCACACTCCCCCCACAACGCATCCACCACAGCGCCGATGCCACACTCCCCCCACAACGCATCCACCACAGCGCCGATGCCACACTCCCCCCACAACGCATCCACCACAGCGC
>OLSC01000461.1_pt1 | contig 50670 bp, 51 predicted proteins | sample 1672881 | NCBI WGS metagenome assembly OLSC01 (sample SAMEA3136733, study PRJEB25190) | human gut metagenome | biome: human gut; feature: human-associated habitat; material: faeces | place: Austria | collected 2013 | reverse complement strand
AGGTGCCACAGATGTACGCAATTATTGCAACAGGTGGTAAACAGTACAAAGTTGCTGAAGGCGACGTAATCAGAGTTGAGAAACTCGGTGTTGAAGCTGGTGAAACTGTTACTTTTGATAATGTTATTGCAGTAAGCAATGACGGATTAAAAGCTGGTGAAGATGTGAAAGATGCCAGTGTTACCGCTACTGTAGTTGAGAACGGTAAAGCAAAAAAAGTTATCGTTTACAAATACAAGAGAAAAACTGGATATCACAAGAAAAACGGTCACAGACAGCAGTACACTAAAGTAAAAATCGAAAAGATTAACGGTTAATCTGGTGTCATTATGATTACAATTACAGTTAAGAAGAGAAATGGAAATTATCTGGAATTTGTTTCGAAAGGTCACGCCGGATATGCAGAGGAAGGACAGGATATTGTCTGTGCTGCTGTCTCTGTACTGGTGATCAATACTGTAAATTCTCTTGAGACATTTACAGATGATCAGTTTGAAGTGCAGGAAGATGACGGCTATGTATCTTTTCATTTTACGGCTCCGGTTACTGAGAGGGGAACCCTTCTCATGGATTCGCTGATTCTCGGATTAACAGAAATTGAACATAGTTATAACAATCGATATTTGACAGTAAAAGTCAAGGAGGTGTAACAACATGATGAAAATGAACCTTCAGTTATTCGCACATAAAAAAGGAGTTGGTTCTACAAAGAACGGTCGTGATTCCGAATCCAAGAGATTAGGTGCGAAGAGAGCAGACGGACAGTTTGTTAAAGCTGGAAATATTCTTTACAGACAGCGCGGAACTAAGATCCATGCTGGTGAGAACGTAGGTTGCGGTAAAGATTATACTTTATTCGCACTTAAAGATGGTGTCGTAAGATTTACCAGAAAAGGACGCGATAAGAAACAGGTTTCTATCGTTCCAGTAGAAGCAGAATAATCTGGTTAAGCGAAGGCTTCAAATCTAATATGGGTTTGGAGCCTTTCTTTTATAGTAGAATTGCTATAGATTAAAAGAGTTATATGATATAAAAGAAACCATAGCAATCCATGTAAATAATGCATATTGATCCGACTCATCAGAGCGCGAAATCCTGCTGAACGGTCTCAAATGCATTAATTTAAGAAGATTACTATTACGAAATAATCATTAGTAAAGGACAGAGGTGTGTCATATGTTTGCAGACAGAGCGAAAATCTATATCCGCTCCGGTAAAGGCGGCGACGGCCATGTAAGTTTCCGCAGAGAATTATATGTTCCGAATGGCGGTCCTGACGGCGGCGACGGCGGTCGTGGAGGAGACGTGATATTTGAGGTAGATGAAGGCCAGAACACCCTTGGCGACTACCGACACAGAAGAAAATATAAAGCAGAAGACGGACAGGAAGGTGGCAAAAAACGCTGCCATGGTGCCGATGGAAAAGATGTTGTATTAAAAGTTCCGGAAGGAACTGTTATCATGGATGCAGAATCCGGTAAAGTAATTGCTGATATGTCCGGTGAAAATAAACGCCAGATCGTATTAAGAGGCGGAAGAGGTGGCAAAGGAAACCAGCATTATGCGACTGCAACCATGCAGGTTCCGAAATATGCACAGCCAGGACAGCCTGCGCAGGAACTGGAAGTTCTTCTGGAGCTGAAAGTAATCGCAGACGTAGGTCTGGTTGGATTCCCGAATGTCGGAAAGTCCACATTCCTTTCCCGTGTTACCAACGCACAGCCGAAAATTGCCAACTATCACTTTACAACCCTGAGCCCAAATCTTGGTGTTGTAGATACTGAAAACGGTGGTTTTGTAATCGCTGATATTCCCGGTCTGATCGAAGGTGCTTCCGAAGGTGTGGGACTTGGACATGAGTTCCTCCGCCACATTGAACGTACCAGAGTCATTATCCACATTGTAGATGCAGCATCTACAGAGGGACGTGACCCAATCGATGATATTTACAAGATTAATAAAGAACTGGAAGCTTATAATCCGGAAATTGCTGCAAGACCACAGGTAATCGCAGCAAATAAAATCGACTGTATCTATACAGAAGACGGCGAAGAGAGCCCGATTGACAAACTTAAGGCAGAATTTGAGCCAAAAGGAATCCAGGTATATCCGATTTCCGCTGTCAGCGGTCAGGGTGTCAGAGAACTTTTATTCCATGTGAAAGAACTTCTTGACAGTTGCCCACAGGAACCTGTAGTATTTGAACAGGAATTCTTCCCTGAAGATATGTTGATCGGAGAAAACCTTCCATATACAGTAGAGCAGAGTCCTGAGGATTCGACAATTTTTGTTGTCGAGGGACCGAAGATTGAAAAGATGCTTGGCTACACAAATCTTGATTCCGAAAAAGGTTTCGCATTCTTCCAGAAATTCCTGAAAGAGGGAGGCATCCTGGAAGAACTTGAGAAGGCAGGCATTCAGGAAGGCGATACTGTGCGTATGTACGGATTTGATTTTGATTACTATAAATAGATTCAATAATGAAACAGATGTGGTAAGACGGATGATTTTGTCCGTTTGCAGAGAATAACAGAGGAAAATAAAAATGACAAGTAAACAGAGAGCTTATTTAAAAGGTCTTGCAATGACCATGGATCCAATCCTTCAGCTTGGAAAGGGTGGTCTTACTCCTGAGAACACAGCCGCAGTAGATGAGGCGCTTGCAGCCAGAGAACTGATCAAGATCAGTGTTCTTCAGAACTGCCTGGAGGATCCGCGCCAGATGGCTGAGGTTCTGGCAGAACGTACACGTTCCCAGATCGTACAGGTTATCGGTAAGAAAATTGTTTTATACCGTGAAGGCAAAAACGAAAAGAAAAAAATTGAATTACCCAGAAAATAATACGGAGTTTTTTATGGCTGACATCAAACACAGAATTGGTATTATGGGCGGTACTTTTGATCCCATCCACATGGGGCATCTGATTCTGGGAGAGAAAGCATACGAACAGTTCCGACTGGAAAAGGTACTGTTCATGCCTTCCGGAAATCCGCCTCACAAGAGAAACCGTCAGGGACGTGCCACAGATGAAGAAAGAGTTGAAATGGTCCGCAGGGCGATTACCGGAAATCCTCACTTTGAACTGTCGCTGACTGAAATGCATGAAAATGGTTATACTTACACTTATCATACACTGGAAATGCTAAAAGAGAAGAATCCGGATACTGATTATTATTTTATAATCGGCGCAGACTCCCTGTATGACTTTGATACATGGCGTGAACCGGAAAGAATCTGCAGAAACTGCATTCTGGTAACTGCTGTAAGAAATCATTCCACAATCGCAGAGCTCGAAGCAGAAATGAACCGTCTTTCGCTTAAATATAATGGCACATTTCTGACATTGAATACCACAAACCTTGATGTATCCAGCGAAATGCTCAGAAACTGGATCAGCGAAGATAAAAGTGTGCGTTACTATATTCCTGATCCGGTGATTGAGTATATCAGAGAAAACCAGATTTACAGTCTGGCCGAAAAGAAAGGATGATCTTCCGATGGCAGAGTATGATTTTATAAAAATGCAGAAAAAATTAGCAAAATATCTGGATGAGGATCGTTATGAACATACGTTGGGAGTTATGTTTACATGTGCAGCACTTGCCATGGTTCATGACTGTGATCTGATCACAGCCCAGACTGCCGGACTGCTCCATGACTGTGCAAAATGTATTCCTAACAAAAAGAAGCTGAAAATGTGCAGCCAGCATCATATTTCGGTATCTGAATTCGAACAGGAGCATCCTTTTTTACTTCATGCCAAGCTTGGAGCTTACGTAGCTAAGGCTAAGTATGATGTTACAGATGAAAATATTCTTTCTGCCATCACCTGGCATACTACCGGAAAGCCGGAGATGACACTGTTGGAAAAAATCGTCTATATTGCCGATTATATTGAACCAAAACGTGATAAAGCTCCTAATCTTGCAATTGTACGTAAACTGGCTTTTCAGGATCTTGACGAATGTATGTATAAGATTTTGGGTGATACACTGGCTTATCTGGAGGAAAATCCGAAAGATATTGATAATGCTACGAAAGATGCTTTCTTGTATTACAGGGATTTACACATGAAAAGACAGTCCTGAGTATAAATTGTCTCGACTGGCAGAGTTTTACATATAGGGGACAGCACAACAGGGAGAACAGATTACGGATATAAATATTTATTTAGAGAAGATATATGTAGCTATTCAATAGTCTGTTGATCATGAAGATATTGAACAGTTACAAAAGCAGATAGAAAGAGAGGTTGTTTCCATGAACAGAGAACTTGAAATGGCAAAACTTGCCTGCCGCGCACTTGATGAGAAAAAAGGAAAAGATATTAAGGTAATAGATATCCATGAAGTATCTGTAATTGCCGATTATTTTGTAATTGCAAGTGCTTCCAACCAGAATCAGGTTCAGGCTATGGTTGACAATGTAGATGAAACACTTGGCAGAGCCGGATTTGAAGCAAAACAGATTGAGGGAACCAGAAACTCCAGCTGGGTTCTTATGGATTACGGCGATATGATCGTCCACGTATTTGACGAAGAGAATCGTCTTTTCTATGACCTCGAAAGAATCTGGAGAGATGGTAAGGTTCTTGACGTTAATGAATTTCTTGAGAAATAAGTAGAAAAAATTGTTACTGTTCACTCTGTTCACAGCAACATGCTTGCGATGCACAGACTTTATGCTAATCGCATAAAGTCGCGCGGTATGTCTCGGGTTTTCTGTGACCTTCGTTCACAAAAAACACCTCGCGGGATATTACCAGTGAACAGTAACGAAAAATTTACAGTTATTCGGTGTAGAGCTGCGTAGCGAGGCGGATGATTTTATCCGCCTGACTTTGTGAAATTTGCAAAATAAAATACAGAGGAAATCAGATATCATCATCAAGAGATACCTGATTTCCTCTGTTGTTTTTTTGAATTGATATAGTATAATTTGCAGTGTATGGGGACTTGCTTGATTCGGTGTAGAGCTGCGTAGCGAAGCGGATGATTTTATCTGCCTGACTATTCACGTATCAGTTATATTACTCATACAAACGGAACACACCAAATACTTTGCCAAGAATCTGAAGACCTTCATGTACAAGGATTGGCTCCATTGTATCATTTTCCGGCTGGAGACGATAGTATCCTTTTTCTTTATGGAAAGTCTTAACTGTAGCACCGTCATCGATCAGCGCAACAACAATATCTCCATCCTCTGCTGTGGACTGCTGTTTTACCAGAACCTGATCTCCGTCAAAAATTCCGGCGTTTATCATACTTTCCCCTTTTACTTTCAACAGAAAGCTCTGTGAATTAGGCATAAACTCTGCAGGGATAGGGAAATAGCCTTCAATATTCTCAACTGCCAGAAGTGGCTGTCCGGCTGCCACAGTTCCTATGATGGGAACATTCACAACCTCTCTGCGGACCAGATTAAAATTGTCATCAATAATCTCAATCGCACGTGGTTTCGTTGCATCTCTGCGGATATATCCATTTTTCTCCAGTGCTTCCAGATGTGAATGAACGGAAGAAGTAGATTTCAGGTTGACTGCCTCGCAGATTTCACGAACTGCCGGCGGAAATCCCCGGTTCAAAATCTCATTCTTTATGTAATCAAGAATCTCCTGCTGCTTTGGCGTGATTCTTCCATATGGCATAATTATACCCTCCTTTTTAAGTTATTTTTTGTTCGTACACTCTTCATAACCATTCAGCAGTCTGCTATTCTATGAGATACTGAACAGTTTCTGATTTTTTTATCATATCATAATTCCTGACAAAAAGCAAACTTATATTCTGAAAATGTGTTCTTACTTATGTGCTCCCGTTACTGTTTACTCCATTCTCAGTAACGGGATTATTGGTTACAGTTAACACACCACTATCCTGCGAGGTGTTTTGGCATGAATATGCCAAAATCCCGAGACATACAAGCCAAAATTCCATTGCCGCAGGCAATCTGGAATGAATTTTGGCTACGTTACTGTGAACGGAGTGAACAGTAACGATTATTGTGAATTCTTTATGAATAAACTTGTTTTTAAATGTGCAAAGTGTTACAATATTTTGGAAAATGGTGTAACTATTCAGCAGTCACTGTGAAATCGCTGAACAGTTATAGAATGATTATGAACTGCACAAAAAGGAGACATTCCATTGTCTGATAATAAATCAAAAAAAATGCCGGGAATCCTGGCAAGGCTTCGCATGGTCGTGGGGCTGAATATCGGAACGATCATGTTTGGCATCTTATTCATATATATGGCATTCAGTGCCATATTATATTTTACAACTACTCATATTGAGTCCTATCAGGTTACATCAGGACCTTTATCCCGCAACGAAACATATACCGGCCTTGCCATACGTGAAGAAAGTTTATGCAAGGCAGATTCATCAGGCTATATTACTTATTATGCAAGGGAGGGCAGTAAGATCAATGCTTCCGGAGCGGTGTACGGACTTAGTGATACAAAAACAGCTTCTGCTCCGGCATCTCTTGCCCCGGAAGAACTTTCAAAGGTACGGACTGATATGATGAGTTTTTCCAAAGGATTCAGTTCAAGTAAATTTAACAGCACCTACAGCTTTAAATATGAACTGAAGGGAAATATCCTTCAATATGCAGAGTCTGGCAATACCTCATCTGCTCCTCTTACTTCAGATGAGGACGGTGAAGGAAATGACAGTGGTGACAATGACAAAACAGCAGATATTTATCCCGGAAATCAAACTATCTGCCAGTCCCAATCTGATGGTATCGTTTTATATTCCATGGATAATTATGAAGGAAAAACAGTAGATGCTGTAAAGGCAGAAGATTTCGATCAGAATTCTTACCATGAAACAGATTTGAAAACTTCCGACAAGGTAAAAGCAGGAGATGATATTTATACCATTATCACAGATGAACGCTGGAGCCTTCTGATTCCTTTGAGCGACAGACAGGTTGAAAAACTGAAAGACCGTTCTACAATACGTGTCAAATTTTTAAAAGACGATATGACACAAAACGGAGATTTTTCCATTATTACCATAGATGGTGACAAATATGGACAAATTGATTTCAATAAAGGTCTGATTCGTTATGCATCTGACCGTTTTTTGGACATTGAACTTGTAACCAACACAGTTGTAGGTCTGAAAATCCCTCTTACCTCTATTGTAACCAAGGATTTTTATGTGATTCCATCCAGAATGGCCACTACACAGGATAATCAGACAGGTTTTACCCTTTATGAGGGGAAAAATAAAACAACATTTAAAAATGTGAGCATTTACGCAAGCATTGATGATTCATCTGTCTCCAAACTGGCAGTGGACGAAGCAGAACAACCTCAGATTTATTATGTTGACAAGAGTTCATTTAAGGAAGGGGATGCCCTGATCAATACGGATACCGGTGAAAAATATGTGATCGGAGAGACAGATACCCTGGAGGGAGTATACTGTATTAATAAAGGCTATGCGGTTTTTCGCCGTATTGAAATACTTGATGAGAACGAAGAATATGCTATTGTATCTAAAAACACCACCTACGGTCTTTCCAGATATGATCACATTGTTCGAAACGCTGATAAAGTAAAGGAAGAAGACATTTTATACTAATTAAGGAGGCTTAATATGTTAGCTGATAAACTAAACCTTGTGAAAAAGAATATTGAAGAGGCCTGCGATACTGCAGGGCGTTCTCCCCAAGAGGTAACTCTTATTGCGGTCAGTAAGACCAAACCGGTGGAAATGCTGAAAGAAGCATATGATGCGGGTGCAAGAGTGTTTGGGGAGAATAAGGTTCAGGAGATCGTAGATAAATACGATCAGATGCCATCAGATGTACAGTGGCACATGATCGGACATTTACAGAGAAATAAAGTGAAATATATTATTGATAAAGTATCTATGGTACACTCTGTAGATTCTGTCCGCCTGGCAGAGGCCATCGAAAAAGAGGCAGCAAAAAAAGATATCTGCATGCCGGTTCTGATCGAAGTAAATGTAGCAGGAGAGAAAAGCAAGTTTGGCCTTTCAGTCGAAGAGGTATTACCATTTCTGGAAGAAATTTCTTCTTATGAGCATCTTCAGGTAAAAGGACTTATGACAATTGCACCATTTGTAGCAAATCCTGAAGAAAACAGAGAAGTTTTTCAAAAATTAAAGAAATTAAGTGTTGACATTGCGGCCAAAAACATTAATAATGTTAATATGAGCGTCCTGAGTATGGGAATGACAAATGATTATCAGGTCGCAGTTGAGGAAGGGGCCACTATGGTGCGCGTGGGAACGGGTATCTTTGGCGAAAGAGATTACTCAATAAAAGAAGATTAAAATAAGATTGGAGATTAAAATGGGCGTTTTAGATAAATTTTTAGATGCCATCAAATTAAACGATGATTACGATGATGATGGATTCTTAGATGATGATCTGTTAGATGAGGAAGAAGATGATGACTTTCTCGATGACGATTTCGATGAGAAACCAAAGAAGAAATTTTTTGATAAATTCTCTAAGAAAAAAGAATCCGACGATAATGATGACTTCGATGATGTAGAAGAGAAAGCAGTAAAGACAGCTCCTAAACAGGCATCTGCTCCAAAACAGACCGCTTCGGCTCCGTCTAAGGTTACGGTCAAACAGGAACGCGCCGAACGCCAGACACGTCCTGCAGCATCTTCCAAGATTACTCCAATGAGAAGCAGCCGCAAATCAAATCAGGGCCCAAACATGGAAGTCTGTGTGATCAAACCTTCTTCTATGGAAGATACGCGTGAGATTGCTGACACTTTAGTAGATAATTCTACTGTTATTTTGAATCTGGAGGGAATTGATGTGGAACTGGCACAGAGGATCATCGATTTCACGTCCGGTGCATGCTATTCTTTAGGCGGCAGCCTTCAGAAAGTATCCAGCTATATCTTTGTACTTGGACCGTACAATGTAGATATTACCGGTGACCTTCAGAATATTCTGGGAGGCTCTGCTCCGTCTGTAAGAGCAGGATATTGATCCAGGATGGAAAAAGACGAATTTTTTCTTAAGAGAATCCGGGAATTGGCAAATCTCTCCTGGCAGAGAGATATCGTTACATTTTCGGATTTTCTTAATTTAAATGAACAGAATATAGTCAGTAGCCTGAAACATCAGTTTCCCCAGATTGTTATGGAGACGTCCGGAGGCTATGAGAATGCGGAGCGTCAGATGGTTGCATTTCATCCTGATGCTCTTGCTTTTACATGGGAATATCCCATCGACTGTCTGAGGATTGAACCAAAAGCTCTTAAATTCTCTGAAGAGCTTTCTCATCGTGATTATCTTGGTGCACTTCTCAATCTTGGAGTAGACAGAAGTGTGATCGGTGATATTGTTGTTCAGAAAAAAGCTGCCTGGTTTTTCTGCCAGAACAAAATGACGGAATTCTTTCTTGAAAATCTGTGCCGGGTCCGTCATACCAATATTCTGATCACAAAAGTGGAGGATTCTGATGAATTTCCACGCCCTGCCCTTGAATCTGTCAGCGGTACCTGCGCTTCGGTACGTCTGGATTCATTGATCGCGCTTGCTTTTAAGACATCCAGAAGCAGTATGGTATCTTATATTGAAGGCGGGCAGGTTTTTGTCAACGGAAAACTGATCACCAGCAACGGATATGAGCCGAAAGATGGTGACATTATATCTGTACGTGGGAAAGGACGGTTCATTTTTGACGGTGTTTCTCACCAGACAAAAAAAGGACGCTGCAGTGTGCGTATTATGCGCTATGTATAAATTTTGTAATAAAAGGAGAACAGGAAAATGGCAGAACAGAAGTTACTTGTAAAACGGGAAGGAGATTTCCATTATCCTATTTATTTTAAAAATGACTTTCAGGATCTTGCCGGTGCGATCAGAGAAGAAGGACTTGAAAACCGGAAAATCTGTATTGTGACAGACAGTCATGTTGCACCTCTTTATCATGAGACAGTTAAATCAGCTCTTCAGAAAATTTCCTCTGAAATATTCTCTTTTGTATTTGAAGCTGGTGAAAAGAACAAAAACCTGAATACAGTACAGGAATTATATAAAACTTTGATTGAGAATGAAATGGACAGAAAAGGTCTGCTGGTTGCGCTGGGCGGCGGTGTTGTAGGTGATCTGACAGGTTTCGGAGCTTCCACTTACCTGAGAGGGGTTGATTTTATCCAGGTTCCTACTACGCTTCTGGCACAGGTTGACAGCAGCGTAGGAGGTAAAACAGGTGTTGACTTCCTTCAGTACAAAAACATGGTAGGAGCTTTCCATCAGCCCCGCCTTGTATATATGAATATGAGTACCCTGCAGTCTCTTCCGAATCGGGAATTCACCTGTGGAATGGGTGAAATTCTTAAGACAGGACTGATCTGCGATGAAGAGTTCTTCCGTTTTGTATGTAAGAATCAGCCTGAGATCAGTAAATTGGATCTGAGTATGCTTTCCAGAATGATCCGCAGATGCTGCGAGATCAAGGCAGGTGTGGTAGAGCGTGATCCGAAGGAGCAGGGAGAACGTGCACTTTTAAATCTTGGTCACACAGTCGGACATGCAGTCGAAAAAATGAAAAACTTTCAGCTGCTTCATGGACAGTGTGTTGGAGTCGGTCTGATCGCTGCCGCTTATCTTTCCATGCAGAGAGGATTATTAACAGAAGAAGAATACGAAGAGATCAGAAAAGGGTGCCATTCTTATAATCTTCCTCTTTCTGTTGATTCATTGAATGCCGGGGATGTCCTGGCAGCAACAAAAAAAGACAAAAAAATGGAAGCCGGTCATATTAAATTTATCCTTATGGACGGGATCGGTAAAAGTTTTATAGACAAAACTGTCACAGATGAGGAACTGCTCCAGGCAATCCGGGAGATTCTGATATGACAGCTGTTTCCTCCGTATCTTCATGTATGCACTGGATTAGAGGCTGTATTATTATCCTTTTGCTGACAATCCTGGATCAGGGAAGTAAATCTCTTGTTCTGGCACAACTGAAAGATCAGCCTGATATCTCTCTCATTCCGGGAGTTCTTCAATTACGGTATCTCGAAAATCGTGGAATGGCCTTTGGATTGTTTGAAGGTAAAATTCCGGTGTTTGTGATTTTGTGCCTTTTGTTTTTTGGTGTATTTATCTATGTATATGCCAGAATCCCGAAAAACAGATATTATCTGCCGCTGTCAGTAACTGCACTGGTAATGGTTTCCGGTGCTCTTGGAAATTTTATTGACAGAGTATGCAGAGGCTATGTTGTGGATTTTATCTATTTTTCACTGATTGATTTTCCGGTATTTAATATAGCTGATATGTATGTGGTATGCAGTGGCATATTACTTGTTATGCTGGTGTGTTTCAGATACAAAAATGATGAAGATTATGACTTCTTAAGAATAAAAAAGGATTAGTATTATGGAAATTCTTAATTATCAGGTTTCTGACGGTCAGTCCGGTATCCGGATTGACCGCTATCTTTCTGAAAAGAACGAAGAACTGTCACGTTCTTATATTCAAAAGCTGCTTAAAGAGCAGGAAATAACCGTCAATGGTTCTGCTGTAAAAGCCAACTACAAGGTCCAGGAAGGAGATGAAATCTCTGTAGCAGTTCCTGACATGAAAGAGCCGGACATACTTCCGGAAGATATCCCTCTGGATATTCTTTATGAAGATGATGATGTACTTATCGTAAATAAGCCAAAGGGAATGGTGGTGCATCCCAGTGCCGGACATACTTCCGGAACATTGGTAAATGCTATTATGTTTCACTGTAAGGACAATCTGTCGGGGATCAATGGTGTTCTGCGTCCTGGTATTGTCCACAGAATCGATAAGGATACCACAGGTGCACTTCTTGTATGCAAGAATGATAATGCACACCGCAACCTGGCAGAACAGTTAAAAGAGCATTCTATCAGGCGTAGATACCGGGCAATCGTAGCAGGAGTACTGAAAGAAGACGAAGGGACGATCGAAGGTCCCATCGGGCGCCATCCGATTGACCGCAAAAAGATGGCTGTCAACTATAAAAACGGCAAGGATGCTGTCACACATTATAAAGTTTTGGAACGTTTCAAAAATGCCACTTATGTGGAATGCCGTCTGGAAACAGGCAGAACGCATCAGATTCGTGTGCATATGACAAGTATCGGTCATCCACTTCTGGGTGATGAAGTGTACGGTTCCGGTAAGAATCCTTATCATCTGCAGGGACAGACGCTTCATGCAATGATTCTTGGCTTTGTTCATCCATCAACGGGCGAATATATGGAGTTTACAGCTCCTTTACCTGAATATTTCGTTAAATTATTAGAAAAATTACGAAAGTAGTTTGCATTTTTTTGGAAATATTGTATAATATGTCTATCGAATATGTAACAGAAGGGAGTGCAGACTATGAATAGTACGAGTTCAATTATTACAATTGGTCGTGAGTACGGCAGTGGAGGAAGACAGATAGGTCAGGAAGTTGCCAAATATTTTGGTATTAAATGTTATGATAAAGAACTTCTCGAACACGCAGCAAATGAAAGCGGTATCTGCAAAGAACTTTTTGAGAATCATGATGAAAGACCAACTAACAGCTTTTTATATTCTCTGGTTATGGATACCTACTCATTTGGTTATTCTTCTTCAGGATTTACAGATATGCCTATGAACCACAAAGTATTTCTTGCACAGTTTGACGCAATCAAGAAACTGGCCTCCGAAGGTCCATGCGTTATGGTCGGAAGATGTGCAGATTATGCGTTGTCAGAGTATAAAGACTGTTTCAGTGTATTTGTACATGCAGATATAGACTGGAGGATTAACCGTCTTTCACAGAAACATAATAAAACTGCAAAAGAAGCAAAAGACATGATCAATAAGACAGACAAGAGCCGTTCCAGTTACTATAATTACTACACCAATAAGAAATGGGGTGCTGCTTCAAGCTACAATCTCTGCGTAGACAGCAGCAAACTTGGAATTGATGGTGCAGCAAAAGCAATCATTCAGGCAATTGAGATTTTTGATTCCATAAAAAATAAATAGGATTATATTTTTACAGATACTTTACCACATCCTTGGTAAAGTATCTGTTTTTGGATGAATTTATAACAGTCTTTTCAATTCATTCCAGATTGCCTGCGGCAATGGAATTTTAGCTTGTATGCCTCGGGATAGTGGTGTATGAACAGTAACAAGACTGCTATAATTTTTTTTAATATATATTAAATTTTCATGACATTTGTTAAAATATATGCTATAATCATACCATGTTAAAAAGGAGGACATTATGAAATTTCGTTGGGACAACCGATATTTACACTGGGGTGTAACCGCTTTTCTGGTAATTGCCGCCAGTATGCTGTTTTATTATGGCATATTTCACATGAAAACCCTGATCGTGGGAATCAAAACTTTTCTGGGAATTATGGCGCCTATTATCTATGGTGTAATCCTTGCTTATATTCTCAGTCCGCTGATCAATCTCTTTGAGCAGAAGCTGATCTATCCGCAGCTGGAAAAGCATAATATTAAGTTACAGAAAAAAGGAAAACGGGCTATTCGATGGGGATGTGTCCTTTTTTCCATGTTCCTGTTCTGGATTATCATTTACGCATTACTGATGATGGTGCTTCCTCAGTTGATCCGAAGTATCATGAGTATTATTTACAGTTTTCCGTACTATATAAAAGTTATTGAAAAGTGGCTCAATTCATTTGTTGAGCATGGATGGAAACTGAATCCTGAAATGCTCGATATGATCAACCAGTATTCTGTAAAAGCACAGGAGTATCTTACTACCGATATTCTTCCGCAGATGCAGGATATGCTCAAAAATGTTTCAGCAGGTATTTTTGATATCCTGATCTTTATGAAGAATTTTCTGATCGGTGCCATTGTAGCTTTGTATGTACTTGCAGACAAAGAGAAATTTGTTGCCAAAAGCAAAATGATGGTATATGCTATATTGCCTCATAAATGGGCAAATATGCTTATACGCGTTATGCGTTTTACAGACAAGACTTTTGGTGGTTTCATATACGGAAAACTTCTGGATTCTGCTATTATTGGAATTTTGTGTTATTTTGGAATGTTGCTTTTGGATTTGCCGTATCCAATTCTTATCAGTGTAATTATCGGTGTGACAAATGTCATTCCGTTTTTTGGTCCTTACATCGGAGCCATTCCATGTATTTTGCTTATTTTAGTAGTAGATCCCATAAAAGGTCTGTATTTTGCAATTTTTATCCTGCTTCTTCAGCAGTTTGATGGAAATATCCTTGGTCCGAAAATTCTCGGAGACTCTACCGGACTTTCCAGTTTTATGGTTATTGTTGCCATCATGATCGGGGGCGGTCTCTTTGGGGTTCCGGGAATGATTGCAGGAGTTCCTGTATTTGCCGTACTTTATGCTCTGATCTGGAGATTGATCAATCATTCTCTTAATGACAAAAAAATGCCGGCAGAAGAGGAGACATATATAAATATTGACTGTCTGGATGAACAGACAGGTGAAGTACTTCCTCTTTGCAAGGAAGAAAAACACAAGGTTTCACCGGAAGAACTGGAAGCGAGAAAAAATAATTTCTTTATGAAAATATGGAATCCGCTTTCCGGACTGGTCATAACCATATGGAAATATCTCCTGCGGATTTTAAACATAATATGGGGATATATCAAAAAAGCAGGGATTTTCCTGAAGAACAGATATGTTGAATTAAAGAATAAACGAGAGAAAAATAAGTAAACCTTCACAGTTACAAAAAAACACACACACAGGAGTTACTATGAAGAAAAAAAAGTTATATTTGACAGCTTTTCTTTTGGTTCTGGCACTGGCTCTGCAGGGGGGAATTTTTTCCGGTTTCTCTGTACCGGTTCAGGCTGCAGCAACTTCCAAAAAGCAGACAGGATTTGTGAAAAAAAACGGAAGTTGGTACTATTATGATAAGAAAGGAAAAAAAGCTACCGGCTGGTACAAAAGTGCTGCAGGAAATCAGTACTATTTCGGAAAGACCGGTGCAGCCAAAGCCGGAATTCTGACCATCAGTGGAAAAAAGTACTGTTTTAATGAAAAAGGTAAAATGCTTACTACCTGGCAGACAGTAAATGGAAAAACGTATTTCTTTGATGAAAAAAAAGGGTATATGCATACCGGATGGGTTACTACAGCTGCAGGGAATAAATACTATTTCTGGAATGACGGGGTGATACGATCCGGTTTCCATAAAGTAAATAATGTATATTACTGCTTTAATGAAAAAGGAAAAATGTATAAAAACTGTTTTCGCAAAAGCGGGAATTCCACCTATTATCTTCAGGCCAATGGCACTATGGCAAAAGGGCGTCTGAAAGTAAAGGGAAGCTGGTATTCCTTTAACAGAAATACCGGTCAGCTGGTCAGAAGCGGATGGTATAAAGAAACAGACGGTTCTTATTATTATGCAGCTTCAAATGGTAAACTTGTCAAAGGCTTCTATAAACCGGATTCCTATTATCGGTATTTCAGGAAATCAGATTGTAAACTGGTTACGGGATGGCAGACGATCAACGGACACAAGTATTATTTTAAGAAAACTAATGGAATCCGTTACGATGATATTATTCTGAAATCGTCATCTGGGAAAAGATATTATTTTGAGTCTGACGGAAAACTTGCCAGCAGTAAGTGGATCACGAAAAAAAGTGCTCATTATTATGCGAAATCAGATGGGGTGCTGGCCTCTGGATGGCTGACAGTAGACGGAAAGAAATATTATATGAATCCTTCTACATGTGAACGTGAAAGTGGGTGGGTTACTGTAGATGGAGAGAAGTATTACCTGAGTTCCTCCACAGGTGCTCTGGTTACAAATCAGTGGATTGATGATAATCATTATGTTGGAGAAGATGGTTCTCTTATTCCTGACTATCAGAACGGAGTTTCTTTTCGGTGGCCTTTAAGCTCCGGTTATTCCTATATCAGCAGTTATTTTGGAAACAGGGAATCTCCGGGAGGAATCGGTTCTACCAATCATAAAGGAATTGACATTCCTGCTCCTACAGGAACACCGATTTATGCGGCAGCATCAGGAACCATTGTTGCCATGCTTTCACCGGCAGCGTCAGGCGGTGCCGGATATTATACCAAGATCAATCATGATGGAAAGGGACTTATCACAGAATATATGCACCAGTCTAAATTTAACCCAAATCTGAGTGTAGGAGATAAGGTCAAAAAAGGTGATATCATCGGATATGTAGGAAGCACCGGGAACAGCACCGGTCCTCATCTTCATTTTGGGGTTATGGTTAATGGGGTAAATCAGAATCCTCTGAATTATGTGAAGAGACCGTCATAATTAACCGGTTTCAGACACACTCTAGTACATCGTTTCGCAGACAAGCGAGAGGTATAGTTATTTTCATTTTATAAATATATAAAAAAGGATATATGGTATATGAAGGAAGAATCAGAAAAAACATACACTTATTACAGAAAAGCGCAATATCATGAAACAGACCAGATGGGCATTATCCATCACTCTAATTATGTAAAATGGATGGAAGAGGCCAGGATTGGATATATGAGCCGGATGGGTTTCAGCTATAAGAAAGTAGAAGAGTTGGGAGTGATCTCCCCTGTTGTGGAAATTTCAGTTGCATATAGAAAGCAGGTTTTCTTCGATGATGAAATCCGGATTCGCGTTGGCATTAAGCAGTATAATGGAATTTCTCTGGAATTTAATTATGAATTTTTTAATGCGAGCAGAAATGAAATCTGCACAACCGCTTATTCCAGACATTGTTTTCTAAAAGATGGGAAACTGATCGCTCTCAAAAAAGAGCTTCCGGAATTGAATCGCATTATTACAGATTGTCTGTAAAACTATAGTTTTCCGGGAAAACGAAAAGTGGAGGTATTATGTTACAAATCCGGAAACAATAAATGGATGTACTGGTTGTCAACAATAAGATAACATAAAAACATACGAAAGTAGTGTGTTTTTATGTTACTACATCTATACGACAAACGCGAGTTTTTCATATAGATGTAGGCTGCAGCTGTCTTTGCGCTGTAATCGTTTATTGACAAAGGCATTTTCTCTGCAATTATTAATCATTATCAACTTTGATGATTTATATGTCTTAAATATTCTCAACAATATTCTTAACATTAAGAAGTTATAAAATAATTTTTTTAAGGAGATTTTTTATGGATAAATATATTGATTATTATAATGATAGCAAGAAAGTCACTTATCACGAACAGACCGATATTTCAAATATTTTGAAGCTTCGAGCTGTTTTGAAAACACTGCCTGATTTCTGCAAGGATTATTTTCGTGCTATGGATCCGCTTACTACTACCAAAACACGAATTTCCTATGCGTATGATATCCGAATCTTTTTTCAGTTTCTCCTGGATGAAAATCCTGCCTTTAAGGACTATTCCATGAAAGATTTTACCGTTGATGTTCTGGATCAGCTTAAAGCTATAGATATCGAGGAATATCAGGAATATCTTAAAGTATATAAAAATGGTGATAAAACAGAAACCAATGGTGAACGTGGCCTGAAAAGAAAAATTTCTGCATTGAGAAGTTTTTATGCATATTATTATAAACATGAATTTATCCAGACGAACCCAACTGTTCTTGTAGATGTTCCGAAAACTCATGAAAAAAATATTATACGTCTTGATGCTGATGAAGTTGCCATGTTATTGGATCATATAGAGCACTGCGGTGATGAGCTTACCGGACAGAAACGTGTTTATTATGAAAAAACCAAGGAGCGTGATCTTGCCATCGTTACTCTCCTGCTTGGTACCGGGATTCGTGTATCTGAATGTGTAGGACTTGATGTTGAAGATGTTGATTTTAAAAATAATGGGATTAAAGTCACCCGAAAAGGTGGAAATGAAATGGTTGTATATTTTGGACATGAGGTAGAAAAAGCTTTGAAAAAGTACTTGGAAGTTCGTAAGAATATCGTTCCTGTAGCAGGGCATGAACACGCTCTCTTCTACTCTACCCAGCGAAAAAGGATTGGCATCCAGGCTGTTGAAAATCTGGTAAAAAAATACGCAGGTGCCATTACGACCACAAAAAAAATCACACCACACAAGCTTCGCAGTACTTACGGTACTACTTTGTATCAGGAAACAGGCGATATTTACCTTGTAGCCGATGTATTAGGTCACAGAGATGTAAACACCACAAAGAAACATTATGCAGCTATGGATGATGCAAGACGTCGTAAGGCGGCCACAGCGGTGCATTTACGTGAAGATTAAAAACATAAAAAGATAAAGTATGAAAAATGACAGATATGTCTTATGTCTGGAGTTTTGTATAGACTTTAAATAACAGACATAAGACATATCTGTCACATACTTGATTCTGTTTGGGTTATGATATGTTTTCCAGAATTCTATTTACTAACTGTTAAAGCTATTTTTATTTATCAAAATCAGTTTCAAATACGCCTTCCGGAGTACGTATTGTCAGTAACCCAAGATTGAATTCATCATCCATTACAGTAATATGATATTCAAAAATAACATCATCTTCAACCTTGGAAAGTAAAACGTAAGAGCCATTTTCTTTTCCTTCAATTTGGTCGCAGATATCTCCGTAAACCATTTCACCGGAAATTGCTCTTGAATATCCTGCATCTTTAATTTTTTGCTCAATTATTCTGTATAATTCTTCCATATATCTCTCATCTCCTAATATTTATTGTTTTTCCATGATAACAGGTATGCTTACAAAATGCAATAAAAAGGATATCTGCTGAAAATATCTTAACAGGTATCCTTTTTATTTATGTTATGTAGTTTTTAGTATTAATAATAAAAGATGGTTATAAAGCTACACTGATCTTACCATGGAGCGCTTCAGGAATCTCTTCTTTGTCTAAAGATACGCTAATTACAAAAGTAACATTAAATTGTTTACCAATCTCATCTAACTGTCCCAGAGTACCTGTAATGTCTTTATCTTCCAATTTTGCTACCTTAAGGAAACTGTCAAGATAAATCTGCTCAAGATCGTGATCCTGAGAAAGGATACCACAGATAAATCCTACAAATTCATCTGCATTCTTAATAGGGAATCCGGATACATCAATAAGACGTACTTTATTGTTGAGTTCATACATATGTTTTGTGCTCTTGTCTAAGTAGACAATACTTCCATTTGCCTCTTTTACCGCACCATTTACCTTATCTAACAGTACTTTTGTTTTGCCCTTGCCTTTCTTTCCTACAATCAGTTCAACCATGCTGTTTTCCTCCTTAGACACATATAATATTAATTTAGACTAAAAACTTTAATTAATATGTTTTATATTATAGTGCATATTATTCAAAAACACAAGTGGTATTTATATTTTTTTGTGAAATTTTGTTGAAAATATAAAAATTATATGTTTTTACTGGATTTTTGGAGATAATTATCACTATGGAATACTTCTGTTTGATTTCAGAACTCTTTGTATTTTCTTATATCTTCTTATATCTTGGTATGTGTTTGGTGTAAAATTGGTGTAATAAAGCTCTTTTTGACCGTTTCAGAATCAAATTGGTGTAAGCTTATTGTTACAGAACTGTTAATTTTGGTGTAAGCTAGCTATTTTTTATCTAAAAATGGTGTAAGATTATTACATTACGAAATACGTCTATTATTTAGCTTCTGAATTTCGTTTGTCAAGCGTTCATCTGTAACATGATTATACAATTCCATCGTCATTTTCATAGAAGCATGACCCATGATATCCTGCAATGTTCTTGGATCAACTCCGGCTTCTGCCATACGAGAGCATGATGTATGTCTCAGGAGATGTGGATGTATATGTGGTAATGGCTCTATTGTTCCACCAAACTTTTTGATATCAGAATTATAATCATCTACAATACGATTCAGAATACGTCCAATAGTTTGTGTGATAAATGGTTTATTTTGCCTGTTAGAAAATACAAAATCCTTATATCCATCTATTTCGATCTCTGTTTTCTTATCCATCTCAATCTGATTTTTCATCTGTTCCATAAGAGCATCCCTTGCGGCATTTGATAATGGAACATTACGAACACCAGATTTAGATTTAGGAGTAAGTATTTGATATTGACAAGCATCTTTTCCTACATTGTTGTATTGTAACTGGTGAGTGATATTTACAAAGCCATGTTCTAAATCTACATCATCCCATGTCAAACCACAAACCTCTCCAACTCTCAGAGCAGTTTCAAGTATAAATACAAACAATGGATAATAATATGCATACTTGCTATTTTTAATGTATGTAAGAAAATTATCCTGCTGCACCATTGTTGACACTCTAAGATCAACTTCATCTATGAGTTGGCTCTTACACTCTTCTACTTGTTCACTTAAAGGCTTAATTCCAGAATGTGCCAATGACTTATAATATTCGTTAGCTTCATCATAGGTTGAAAATATATCGCACAAATTATATGGTGGATAACTTATAGCAAAATCGCAGCATTGATCTTCAACCCAAACGATATATTTGCCTTTATATTTTGTCATTACAACATAAGCAGGTATATGATTCTCATTGTACGATGACTCTTCCTCAAAGAATCCATAAACATCACTTTTAATTTCTTCGGTATCTTCCAAATCATCAATATAATCAATGAACTCTGTAATTTTATCTTCCGTATCTAATCCAATTGTCCGAAATTTTTCATTCATATGAATTGATTCTCCTTTTATCTATCCGCATTGAAATCAACAAAAAATATCTGTCTCTCACATTCATCCTTATATTTCGGATATGTATTAGCAATTTTTTCAAGTACCGCAATTTTAACTTCTGGATAAGCTTCTACTGATCCTACTTTTCCATCAATACTGCCAAGAAAATTATCATAACTTACCAAATTATGTCTGATATAGTTTACAATCCAACGATTGATAGTTTCTTCATTGGCTGTATAAGCATTTTTCATATATGGCTCATCAATCCAATCACCATTTAAAGAACATGGATGACATTGATACCACTCTTGTTTTGCTTTTAGTGCCTTAGTCTTTAATTCTTCATCCGATAAAACTTTTATAGTAATTGAATCTATAAACAACTGAACACTATGATTCATATTGCTATACTTAGTTTCGACTGCTTTACTTGCTGATTTCTTACGCTTATTAGCTTTCTCCATAGCATCTTGAAATTCTGATGTTGTCATTACCTGCTTAACGGTATCTTCATCCCACAATCTCATAGGAGCAGCCTTTCTATAATGAGGATTCGCTTTCAATACTGGATCTGGAAGAAATTTACTGATTAAACTTTTCGTCCATCCATACTCTTCAATAATTCTTGACTGAGTAATCATTTTATTATCATTCATAATACATAGCTCTCCTTTCTCTCAGTGGACAGATGCAACTCCATCCACTGATATTGATATATATTTCTCTGTGTGTCTTAAAGTTCCACTACATATTTACGTGATGGAATCTCAATCTCTTTATCAAGTTTAATTGACTGATTCACAATCATTCTGAGGACTTTGCAAACATACTCTTCGTCACCTCTGATTTCAGAAGGCTTTATCAGTATCAGATATGGATCAAGTTCATTGGCATGTTTTACAAGAAAATCAGCATATTCTTGTGAAGTAATCGATAAAATGCTACATAAATTAGTAGAAGATTCTGGACTAATGATGGCTATATTATCAGCGCCATTATACGATTTACCCAATTATAATAGGCGCAAATTTTTTAAAGAATTCTCATTATTGCTAGAAAAATATAGCAATTCTTCTGATTATTAAATCTTAATTTTGAAAAGCCCCCAGGATTAACTCCCGAGGACTTTCATACTGCTCATATTAAATTGTGATCACATTATTCAAGCAATCAGATTATTAATGGATTCTAACTCATATACAGTAAATGGATCAATGTCAATACAACTGGATTCATCTCTGTTGCCAGAAAGATCCCATGCAAGAGTACCATTCATAACGGTACAAGCTTCCTTAAATGCATCAATATCTCTTAATGGCTTAAATATTTCTGCTTTCAAATCTTCTGTAGCATCATAGTCTACAATCTTACCGTCATCAAAGAATACCTGTACATGAAAATTATCCAATGGTATCACCTGTACTACTGTTGGAAAATATTCGTTCATATTGTTATAGTCCTATTATTTTAATCAAAACAAATCACTATGACTTCCAGTTCTTGTCAAATATAGGAATAGTTCATCTTCATAGACTTCATAAATCAACAACCAATCAGGAGCAATATGACATTCTCTGCAATTACTATAATTTCCTGAAAGATTATGATCTCGATTCTTCGGCGGTAATATTTCACCATTTGCCAATTTTTTGATGATATCAGTCATTAATCTCATATCGTATCCACGTTTCTGAATACGTTTTAAGTCTTTTTGAAACTTACTGGTCGGCTTAACCGTATATTTCATGCTAATAATTCCTCCATCATCTTGTCCACATCTGTATATGCTTTTCCAAGAGAAGGATTCTGTTTCATCTGCTGCACTTCATTAATTGCTGATATTGTTTCACTGTTTGGTATTTCTCTGGTAATCTCAAACGGTATTCCCTGTTCTCTGATTGCCTGTTTTACAAAAATTGTGAATGCAGTTGTCAGATTCATACCTAAATCATTGAAAAGATCTTCTGCTTGTTTCTTTAAATTATCATCCATTCTAATTGATACATTTGCCATAAATCCACCTGCTTTCTAATCTATTTATATTATCATTATATAGCTTATGCAATGCATTGTCAATACTATGCATTATTTCAAGAATTATATCTTTTCCATCCTTATATAAATATCTGCATTGGCAGCAGACATCTTATACTCGTTTCTACACAATATATTAATGAACTAACCATCAAATTTCAACGATAATGCTTTAAGGGTAAAGTTGTTAGGGTAGATGGTTTTCGTTGGAAATTTAAGGTTATATATAAGGATTTTCAGCATAGAATTGATTCTGTGAGGGATGGTTATGGTTATACGGATGACTGTATTAGTTCCCTTCCGTTATTATAAGCAGGATAACGGAAGTCTTATGAAAAAGCCCTCCGTCCTGTCTATAGAAGTAAACTAAATATTACTTCCGTTCCTGTTTCTAAACAACTGACTTCGGTTTTTAAACAACGAATTTATCGCATTTTTCCGTTGTCTGATGCGTTTCTAAACCGACAGAAATTTGAACCTACCCTTAAAATCCCATCACATCAGGTTCTTCCCATTGTTCCGCTGTGACTCCCGACGATTCCAGAAGCTTATCAATCGGTGCTTCATCTTCATTTCTGTATTATTTAATTCCATTACTTCTCTAATCCTTTCTCAGCCATATTATTTTCATCAATTGTCCTGTCAGCCATTGGACACCACTCTGGACTTGTCTCAGGTAAATTATCCTCGCCCAGTTTACCCATCAAATTTACTCTATTTCTATTATCACAATAATACATTTTCTTATTGACAGCATAGCATTTTACATATTCACAATCTTTACATCTCATTACTCTTCTTCTCCTTCTTCGTATTCGTCATCTTTATTATTTGCTTCTTCTTTGAGATAATCTCCATACGCTTCGCAAGCACGATTTAACACAGTACCAGATTTAAACTTTGCCTTATATCTATCTGGAATCTCATACACATTTTTGCCTGTTCTTTCCATTCCAGAACATGTTTTTTTTCTTTATAAAATTTAGGTTCTACAGTGAAAAATCCTAATAATACCAGTTTATCTCCCTTAGCCCAAATATCCTCTATAGTGCGAAGCATATAACGAATTGTCCAGTATGTATTCCAGTAGTCTCCACCTATCCTATTTTTTGGTATTCTCTCATATTCTTTGAATCTATTAGCTTCTCTCATTTTATCATGTACCATTTTGGTAAATTCTGCTTCATATATTGTTTTGTTCATCGTCTTTTCCTCCTTGCTTTTGTTCTATGAAATCACCATTTCTTTGATAATATTTTTAAGCACTAAAATAAGCCCACGTACCTATTGTTATAAAAGTACATGGACTTATTCAGATGTTTAAATGTTCTTGTATTGTTATAGATGTAATGCTATATTCTGTGGTGTAAATTTGGTGTATTTATACCTGTTTAACACCTGTTTTCCCTTGATTTTACGGGATAAAATCGTAAATGTGATATTATATGCATATTATTCAAAAACACAAGTGGTATTTATATTTTTTTGTGAAATTTTGTTGAAAATATGTTACTGTTCACACACCACTGTCCCGCGAGGTGTTTTGGCATATTCATGCCAAAATCCCGAGATATTTATTTTTTTCAATGGGTAAAAAAGCTATACAATTCCAGGTATTCCTTTTCTGTTTCCTCGAAAGCCCGTACCGTATAATCTATTGTAATATGAATTTCCGGTGCTTCCCTTTCCTGGGGTTCATTTAGCAGGTATGTAAGGTCAAACCAGAGCATAGCATCATCGATTTCTTTTAATAATTGTTCTTCTTTTGCGTTTAATGGGCTCCCAAGATATTTCTGATAGATCAGATCCAGCAGATTTTTCTCCTGCTCTTTATATCCTGAAAGGGTTTTCTTGAATGGTCTTGGCACATCAGATAAATAACATTCGCTGGCATCGTGCAGAAGGCAGGCAAATGCCACACGCCTGGAATATCCTCGCGCAAGGGCTTCTCTGGCACAGTTGATGCAATGCTGACCTACTGAAAAAAAAGTTTTTACCTGTCCGTTTCCGCGGCAGATCAAAGATAAGGCATGTGCAATATCTTCGATACAGATCATATCCGGATCCGGATGTAATGGATCTATATGTCTGCCTGTGTATGTTGTAATACAATTGTTATTCATGATCTTTCACCTCGTTCTTTTATGTAACCGGAATTCTTGTAACAGCAAAGTGGATGGTCTTGTACGACCCCTGTCGGAAGACTTTATTATGTTATAGGTGTTATAAAAACATTGCGGAGAATTTTCTATAACATAAAACGGATACAATTAATGATAACTGTATCCGTTTTATATTGACTAACTGTTGATATTCTGAAGCAGTGAATTCATCTCCTGATACAGAAGTTCTTTCGTAGCAGCTCCCATTACAATTGAAACAAAAGTTTTTCCGTATGCATTCTGTGTAAGGATTGCAAGACAATTGCCGGCTACTTCTGTTGTTCCGGTTTTACCACCGAGAATTGTAACATCTTTTGGGGCTGTTGCCTCTCCGGTAAGATAATGGTCTGTTGCGGTAAGCGTGGTGCTTTTTTCAGTTCCGTCTGAGCCTGTATAGGTTACTGTATAAGACGGCAACTCTGTAATTTCTGTAAATTCAGGGTAGGTGAATGCTTCATTCAGCATCAGATAAATATCATATGGTGTTGTATAGTGATTTTCATCCTGCAGTCCATGTGGATTGGAAAAATGTGTTCCTGTACATCCAAGCTTTGCGGCATAATCATTCATCATCTGTACGAAGTTCTCTGTATTGCCTCCAACATATTCCGCAATGGCAGAAGCTGCATCATTGCCGGAATATACAAGCAGACAGTGGAGAAGCTGATCAAGGGTAACCTGATCGCCGGCCACAAATCCGCAGACCTGTGATCCATCCTCCAGTGTAACATTATCCTGAGTGATCGTGACAGTGTCATTCAGTTTTCCACTTTGTAATGCAAGCATTGCTGTCATGATCTTGGTAATACTTGCAGGATACACCTTATCATAAATGCCGTTTGCATACAGTACTTTATGATTGCTCAGACTGAACAGTAGCCCTTTCTGTCCATCTTCCAGCTGGGCATTCTTAATACGATCAACATTTCCTTTGGGGGAAACGCATAATTTCTGGGCGAAAGATTCTGTTCTCATATTTTCCTTAGCTGCAAGGGCATTTGTGAAAACTTCAGAAGAATCAAAAGCCTGTTCAGGAGTACCAAAATAATTTCCGCTTAATATATTCCATCCGTAAAAAACACCGCCGGCAGCTGCAAGAATCACAAATACACCAACCAGAATCCTGAATATATGTTTTAATCTCTGACGCTTTTTATGATATTTTGTACGTAGCAAAGCCTGATGCTCCTCTGTTTGTCTGGATGGCATCTGCGATTTCGGCAGTTTGACTGTCTGAAGCGGTCTGGAAGGTTTGTGTCTGTGCGGAGCTGTAGATTTGTATGGAACAGCAGATTTCTTTTCCGGTATTTTACCGGAAGATTTCTTTTTTGTTCTCATAAGTAATCCTCTCTTCTGTCAATTTCTTTTTGAATAATTTCTTTATTGTATGTGCTGCTCTGAAGTCCTACATTGAGTACAAGCCCCATACCAATATACAGACTTACCAGCGAAGTCAGTCCATAGCTTACAAAAGGAAGGGGAGTTCCCGTATTAGGCGCAAGACCTGTTGCAACACAGATATTAATGAAGCTCTGTAGTGCGATCAGGCCGCCGATTCCACAGCAAAGAACCTTTCCTGACAAATCTTTTGCCCGAAGACTCATCCGGATACATTCAAAGGCAATTGCCAAAAGCAGCAATACAATTATCACGCATCCAATAAATCCGTACTCTTCACCTGCAACAGCAAAAATAAAGTCTGTCTGATTCTCTGCCACGAAGTTTCCCTGATTTACAGAAGTTGTACTGTCATCACCGCTTAATTTCTTACCAACCAGTTCCCCTGAAGCAATTGCAGTTTTAGAGTTATTCTGCTGTTCAATATCATCCGAGTATTCTTCGTTTTCCGGATACAAAAAAGACATGATACGGCTTCTCTGGTAATCCTTGAGCAGTTTCTGATCCGGCTGGACAACAATTGATAAAAAAATAATGGTCAATGGAACAGCAATAAGCAGTGCTCCTCCGATGATCTTATAGCTTAAACCTGCAACATAGATCATAATACAGAAAATTATTACAACAGTAATTGTATTTTTCAGGTCCGGCTGTTCCAGGATCAGGAACAGAGGTACTGCCAGTAATACGCCGGATAATGCCAGCGTTTTAAGTGTATTCAGTGTCTCCTCATGATCCATAAAAAATTTTGCAAAGAATACGATCAGGATAATCTTTGATAATTCTGTCGGCTGAAATCGGAAAGATCCGACACCGATCCATCTGGCGGCACCGTTGGCACTGTCACCCGCAATACGCACAACGATCAGCATGATAATATTAAATCCATACATGATCCACTGAAAGTTCATGATCCATGAGTAATCCAGCAAAGAAAGTACCAGCATGACAATAAGTCCAAGTATTACTCCGGCAAACTGCTTTGATCGCAGGTCCGATGCTGCTGTGCCTACCAGTGTAACTCCTATCAGGCTGATCGCCAGCAGGAAAATGATCAGTCTGAAATTGTAAAATCTTAATTTATATTGCTTTAACATAATTTATCTGTCCTTTTTAGTAACTGTGAAGATACCAAACGGTTATCCTTTTTGTTTAAAACAGGAATATACGCATGGAGTACTGCAGGTTCCTGCGTAATCTGGATTTTTACCTGTTCTTCATCAATAGTAAGGTATTTTTTTACGGTATGTATCATATCATTCCGCAACATTTTCATCATCTGTGGAGAGCAGTCGATACGTTCCGAGATCAGCAGAAGCTTCATGCGGTCTCTTGCATATCCGGCTGAACGCTTCTTTTCTTTAAAAAAAGCTTTCACACAGATTCCCCCTTATAAATACAGGCTACTTTTTGAAAAAACTACCTATTTTTCTTAATAACCCCTGCTTCCTGTTAATGTCTGCAAACGGAATCTCTTCACCTAAAAGGCGTTTACAGATATTCATGTATTCTTCTTCTGCCTGAGAAGATTTCCCGGAAAGAGGCTCCCCCTGATTTGTGGCAATCACAATCTGTTCATCATCCAGAATTGTTCCGATCAGATCAACAGCAAGGATATCCGTTACATCATCTACGGACATCATATCACCTCTTGCAATCATATCCGGCCGCAGGCGATTGATGATCAGGCTGATATCTCTGATCTCGTTGGCTTCCAGGAGTCCGATGATCCGATCTGCATCACGTATCGCAGAAACCTCCGGCGTGGTAACTACCAGGGCTTTATCAGCACCTGCGATCGCATTTTTAAATCCCTGTTCAATTCCTGCCGGACAGTCCAGAAGAATATAATCAAACTGTTCTCTCAGATCGTCGGTCAGTTTTATCATCTGTTCCGGAGACACAGCGGATTTGTCTTTTGTCTGCGCAGATGGCAGAAGACATAATTCTGGATGTCTTTTATCCTTGATCAGAGCCTGTCGCAGACGGCAGCTTCCGTTAATGACATCCACCAGATTATAGACAATCCTGTTCTCCAGGCCCAGAACAACATCCAGATTCCGCAGACCGATATCTGTATCAACCACAACAACTTTTTTGCCCAGCATAGCCAGACCTGTTCCGATATTGGCGACAGTTGTGGTTTTTCCTACTCCGCCTTTGCCGGAAGTAATCACAATGACTTCACTCATAGTTACAATTTCCTCCCTGAAAAAATTTCCATTCTTCTGGTATTCTCCTGTATGGTAGTTTCAGTCATTCGAAGTGTCACTGGTATCACTTGCCGCAACACCGGTAAGAATAGACTTTTCATCAGTTAATTCAAAGATATATTTAAAAATATCATCAGCTGCAAGACACGCATTACCGGAAGCATATCCATTCTCAATACGCACTGCAATCGCATATTCAGGATCTGAAGCCGGGGCATATCCCACAAACATACCATGGTTTGGATGATAAACATTTACCTCGGCTGTACCGGTTTTACCTGCCACATCCACGCCAAGTCCGTCAAACTGTCTGTGAGTCTGTACTACCCGGTACATTCCGTCGTGAATATCATCCCACACATTCTGTGATACATCAACTGTATTAATGATATCCGGCTCATATTTTTTTAAAGTATTACCCTTGGAATCTGTCTGTCTGTCAAGTAAAGTCAGATCATAAACATTTCCACTGGTAGCGATCGCTGTTGCATAACGTGCCAGCTGACTGGTGGTATAAGCATTGGTACCCTGTCCGATATAAGACGGGACTGCGTAGGAATCTGACACATGAGGTGCGGATTCTGTGATCTCGATACCTGTTTTCTTATCCAGACCAATCTCTGAAGCATATTTTTGCAGTACACTCAGGCTTCGGTTTTCTGAAAAGTTTCCGTCTGCATCCTGACCAAGTTTAAAACCAACCATGTTGAAATAAGAGTTACAGGACTGCCCAATCGCCTCCCTGATCTCGATTTCTCCATGTCCCTGTTTGTTCCAGCAGTTGATCGGAGGTGTTACAAGATCAAAGGAGCCGGTACAGTTAATGTATGTTCCGTCATCGATCACTCCTTCAGACATTCCGGCAATTGTAGACAGAATCTTAAATGTAGAACCTGGTGCTGCTGTCTGTTGGGTTGCTTTATTGAAAAACGGACTGGATTTATCTGTAGATAATTTCGCATAATAATCCGTATCCATGTTATTTACCAGACGGTTATTGTCATATCCCGGATAGGATACGCATGCCAGAACATCTCCTGTTTTGACATCTGTGATTACCGCAGAAGCGGAACATGGCTCCAGTGCAAGCTGTGCCGGTTCAATCTCAAGATTATAAATCTTATTAATCATAAAATCATAGGCTGTCATGGAGCCGGAAGCCAGAGCCGCATAAGCGTCATCATCTTTTGATAAGATTCCCTGTTCATACAAAACCAGACAGATCTCGCTTCCGGAGATGGTATCCTCCTGAAGCATATACTTATACAGAAGTTTTGAGAAATTGGTGTCTTTTTTAAGATAATCGATCAGATAATCTGTAAGAGCCTGATATACTTCATCGGAATCCAGATAATCTCCTTCTGTAGAAAATTTGGAAATATCGATCCAGTTCTGACTTGCCGCATATGTCAGATAATCTTTCAGACTGATATCTTTATCGGTTGTCCATTTCTGATAAGTACTGTCAGAGGTATCAATGGCATTCTTTGAGATAATCCCCAGCGTATCTCTGAGAAGATCATCACAGATATAAGTAAGATATTCTTGGATCTGATCATCTTCATCTTTTACGGCCGGTGGATTCTCAGCTGTCAGCCTGTTAGTTATTGTATCAAAAACCTGTTGCTGTTTTTGTTGAAATTTGGCATATAAATTTTTTTCTGTATCGGAGGCGTTGGCATCACTGAATTTACTGATATCAATGACACTGTTGGCAATCAGGGCATTATATACATCATAGATCGGTATCTTAATCTGTGCAGCATCATTTACACTGAAATCATAGGTTTTGGATGCTTCGATCTTGGATAAAAGGATTCCGGCAACTCTCTGTTTCAGTATCTGATAGATGGCGGACTGCCAGCTGCTGTCTATGGTAAGATAGGTATCGTTACCTGCGACAGGTTCTACTCTCGTGCTGTCGTCAATCTTAAGTACTTTACCAAGGTTATCGACAGTGACAGTTTCTTCACCGTCTGTTCCCTGAAGAGATGTTTCCATATATTTCTCAATTCCCGATTTACCGATAATCGCATCATTTGAATAATCAGGATTCTTCTGTCTCAGTTCTTCAAGCTCTTCTGAAGAAGCCTGTCCCGTATAACCAAGAATTGGTCCCATGCTTGCATCATCAATGTATTTGCGGACAGAATCCTCTACAATGTCAATTCCCTGAAGCTCCGGCTGATTTTCTCTGATTGCAGCTACAGATTTTTCACTTATATTTGAAGCGATCGTAACGGCCATGTACTTCTTGAAGCTGTTAGTGCTCAGTGCATAGCGGATTTTGGAAAGCTCAAGTATATCCTGCTTTGACAGGTTCTCCGGAAGTCCATGGGATGTCAGTTCTTCTTTGGTATAAGCATTATCGCCGTAAAGAACAATGGAAAATCCCTCTTTTCCGCTCATAAACTCGATCATCTGATCTGCAGTGGCATTTTTCTGTTTTTTTGTCAGGTTATCAATCAACGGTTCTCCGTAAATGTCCGCACGAAAACGGTTCAGAGTAAATCCCTCATCAACATCAAAAGCATAATTCCCGCTCTCATCCAAAACAATATGGAAGCCGGTACTGATGGAATCCCCGTTGGACTCAAGGATTTTCAGGACTTTATAGGCAATCCCGTTCAGTGTAAGATTCTTTTCTCTGGTAGAATCATAAGTTCCATTATCCTCAAAGGTAACAGAATAAGCCAGCACATTTGTTGCCAGCTCCTCACCATTTCTGTCATAGATATTGCCACGCGTACTTTTGATCACACGTTTTTTTGTTGTTCTTGATTCAAATTTGCTGATATAAGCCTCTCCCTGGATGATCTGCAGTTCAAAAAGCTGACGGACCAGAGTGGCTGACATAAATACAAAAACCAGTACCAGTACTGTGGTACGTTTTATTCGTATCTTTTTAAAAAATCTTTTTATTTTAGTACCCAAATAGACTCACTTTCTTTCATTGATGGATTCTTCATGAAATGATAATTAATATAATGAAATACCCGGTAAACAATCAGTGTAAGGATCACTGTATAAAAAATCTCCGGTAAAATAATCCGGTATAAATAGGTTCCGAGCCCCAGACGTCCCCTGAGCAGAAACTGCAATGCATAGACAGAAAGTCCGTACAGTAAATCCCCGATACCTGCAAGCATAACCGGAACCTTTATGTCATCATCATAGCAGATCCTGTGGGCATATCCGCTTAAAAAGCCAATATACATATAGATCAGAGCGTAGAAACCAAACACAGAGCCATAGAACATGTCTACCAGAAATCCACAGAAAAATCCTGTCCACAGTCCACTTTTTCTTCCGCGCATCAGCCCCATGGATATACACAGGATCAGGATCAGATTAGGCGTGATAGAACCGATGGATATCACATGAAGAAGAGTACACTGAAGAAGAAAACTGATCAGGATCATAAAAAATAACGCTATCTTACTCTTCATTTGCAGTCGCCTCCTGAGCTGCCTGAGCATTGTCATTAACAGAATCCTGTTTATTTACTGTAATGACAAGTACATTTTTCAGATGCTGGAAATCTACAGGTGTGACAATGGTACCTGTTTTGGTCAGATTGTTGCTGTTTTGTTCCACCTCACTGACGTATCCGATAAACAGTCCCTCTACATATTTCTCACTGATATTGGAGGTAACGATGCGTTCCCCCACTGTTACTTTATTATTCTGGTCATACAACTGGCTGAAGCTTAATTTACCCTCATCGATGAGTTCCAGATCTCCTTCCACCACACAGTTATCCTGTGTGCTGACAGTCATGGCACTGACATTGCTGCTGTCATCGATAATGGAACGTACAGTCGCCCAGTGAGTTCCGACCTCTGTCACGATCCCGACCAGACCTTTATCTGCAAGTACATTATTATCCACACGAATGCCGTCTGCAGATCCCCGGTTGATCATAAAGGTATCATACCAGTTGCCTGGATCTTTGGATATGATTTCTGCAGCAATCTTTGGATATTCGGTATACTGCTGGTCAAGATTATACATCTGCTGTAATCTTACATATTCTGTCTGATCCTGGATCAGTTTATTGTTCTGTTCTGTGAGACTGTCTATCTGTGCCTTTAAATTTTCGTTCTCACTGAGGATTTCTTCTTTATCACGCATACGGTCCTGCATTCCTTTCAGAACTGAACTGATCCGATTGATGCTGTTTTCAAATGGAACGATCAGTATCCCGGCGGCATCCTGCAGCGGTGCAGTGGTTACGCCGGATGAAAAAGTGGCAGCAATACAGCTGACGCAGAAGATCGACATAATGACCAGAAGATGTTTACTTTTTAATTTAATCCTAAAATGTACTTTCTTTTTCAGGTTTTTCATTGATGCACCCCTAAAAATTATAGTTTTCTCTGCGTAACCGGTACTGCCCATTCACGCAGTTCTTTATTTCTGATTATTTTCTCCAGACCTGTAACTGCCGAGGTTTCATAAAAATCTGACAGATTAAAGGTGAATCCCGTATAACTGGCAAGGTATTTATCAATATAAGGAAGTCTGGTACTGCCTCCGGTTATGTAAATCCCCTGTTTCGCAATATGGTAGGAAATCTGGGGAGGAATTCGCTCCAGAAATGTTTTCATCTCTGCCGCAATCTCATTCAGACAGTTCATGATACCGTCATTTACCACATAAGAAGAAATGATTTCTTCTCTTGGCAGTCCGGAAATACAGTCAATTCCTACAACCTTACGCACTTCCTTTTTCGGATCACTGAGGCGTCCCATGACCATCTTAAGCCTCTTGGCAGTCCTTGTGCCAATCTGCAGATTATATCTTTTACGTATTTCACTGCAGACAGATTCATTCATCTGTCTGCCGCCCAGCGGTATTTTTCTGCTGATAATGATCTTTCCTCCAGTGATGATCGATACTTCTGTACTCTGTGCGCCGATATTTACGATCATATTTCCTTCCGGATCTTCCAGATTAACACCCATGGCAATGGCATCTGCAATGGGTGCCTCTACCATAAATACGCGATTTTTCTTTAACCAGTGGCCATTCGCCACATGAAAATATGCCCGTTTCTCAACCGCAGTCATATCCAGAGGAACAGTAAAATACATTGTTGCGCCAAATCCCAGGATATGATCGATCTTTCGGATCATACTGTAAAGAACAATCTCCTGAAGTTCCAGATTAGCGATCATGCCAAATGTCATTGGCGAAGTAACCGTAATATCTGTGGGGGATTTCTCAAACATATCGTATGCTTCATTTCCCATTGCAATGATCGTGTGTTCCTTGGACGCGATCATATTTTTCTCGATATAAGTTTTGTTTCTGAAAAAAGAATAGACTTTTACGGAACTGCTTCCCAAATCTATTCCATATGTTTTCTCAAATAGCATATTCTGCCCCTTTGTTGTTGCCTTATTCTGTACATGTATTCCATAATCCTTCTTCTCTGAAGCTGCAGTATCTCTGATCCCCGATCACAATATGATCCAGCAGATGTATTCCCAGCAGTTCCCCCGCCTGATAAATCCTGGCTGTGATCTGTAAGTCATCCGGACTTGGTGTAGGATCACCACTTGGATGATTGTGTATCAATATCAGACTGACTGCATGGCGGCGCAGGGCTTCCATGAAGATTTCCCTTGGTGTTACCAGCGAACCGGTTGCAGTTCCCCGGGTCAGTATCTTATCTCCCAGAAAATGTCCTTTCACATCTGACATCATACAGATCACCAGTTCCTGCTCTTCATGGCGGAGTTCTTCCATATAATAAGCTGCTATGGAGGAGGGATTGTTCATAACTATCTGCGGTCTGGCAGCAGCCTTGGCAATTCTTTTGGAAAGTTCTCCAATGCATTTTAACTGTACTGCTTTTACCTGTCCGATTCCATGAATCTTCATAAGATCCTGTACAGATACATGCATAAGCCCCATAAGGCCGGGATAGGAGGACGACTCCATAAATTTCAGGATCTCCTGTGCAAGTGCCAGTGAATTCTTTCCTGAAGTGCCGCTGCGCAGGATTACTGCCAGCAGTTCAGTGTCATTTAATGAACCCTCACCCTGCATAAAGCATTTCTCATACGGCCGCTGTTCCCTGGGAAGCTGCTTCATAATATTATTTGCATTATTCATAAGTCTGCCTGTGCTCTCTAAAGCCTCTGGGCAAATTGCAAATTATATTCTAGCATAAAAGAGGAGAGATGTACACTCTCCTCTCTGATTTTTATGTGAACTTTATGTTTACCGGTAATATCCCGCTTAAGAGATCAATTATTTTTTATAGCCGCATATTTCCGGCATACAGTCTCAGCAACTTTGATTCCATCCATGGCAGCACTTGTGATTCCGCCTGCGTAACCTGCACCTTCGCCACATGGATAAATTCCTGCCATATTTGCTGTGAGCTCCTGATCACGTACGATTCTTACAGGAGAAGAAGTACGGCTTTCAATGCCACTGAGCAGTGCATCCTCTCTGTCAAATCCGGAAATTCGTTTTCCGAAGGCTCTGACACCTTCTTCAATAGAATCGCCTACTGCTTTTGGCAGAACAGAGCGTACATTTGTCAGTATATATTCTCCCTTCATACAGGGAGTAACCTCTCCTAATGCTTCACTTGCCTGATTTTTGCAAAAATCACCAAACAGCTGAACAGGAATTTTTCCTTCTCCGAGCTCCCATGCTTTTTTCTCCAGATCACGCTGAAATTCCACGCCGCCAAGAACTCCTTTATCCGGGAAATCTTCCGGTGTAACTGTGACGATCATGGCACTGTTTGCATTTCTGGAATCACGTGCCTGATAGCTCATTCCGTTCACTGCGAGACGACCGGGTTCAGAGGATGCATTTACAACATATCCGCCCGGACACATACAAAAAGAATAAACACCTCTGCCATTTGCACACTTATGGGTTACTTTATAGCTGGCTGCACCAAGTAATTTATTCTCAGGCTCTCCATAAAGATCCATATTGATCATTTCCTGAGGATGTTCAATACGCAGCCCCACTGCAAATGACTTTGGCTCCATATAAACACCACGTTTCTGTAACATTTCAAAAGTATCTCTTGCACTGTGTCCTGGTGCCAGTACACAGACTTGTGCAGGGATTCTCTTATCATTGTTGATCTCAATTTCTTTTAATGTATTGTTCTCAAAAATCAGATCTGTTACCTTGGAACGGAAGCAGAATTCTCCTCCCATTTCTTCGATTTCATGACGCATTTTTTCAACAATACCAACCAGCACATCTGTTCCCAGATGTGGCTTCTGCTGATAAATAATTTCTTCCGGTGCGCCGGCAGCTACGAAACGCTTCAGTACCTCATGATTACGTCCGTAAGGATCTTTTACCAACGTGTTCAGCTTTCCGTCGGAAAAGGTGCCGGCGCCGCCTTCTCCGAACTGTACATTGGACTCTGGGTCAAGAACACCATTTTTCCAGAAATTTCCTACTGTTTTCTGACGTTTATCAGCCTCTTCTCCGCGTTCAAGTATTATCGGACAATATCCGGCCTTCGCAAGATACCATCCGCAGAAAAGACCTGCAGGACCACTTCCCACAATAACAGGAGAATGTAAAAGAGGTGTCTCACCCGGAGAGGGAAATTCATATGGCCTTTCTTTAGTTAACATAACATTGTTATTGTTAACTTTTTTAATGAGCTTCTGTTCATCTCTGATCGTTACATCTACAGTATATACAAAGATTTTGTCATTTTTGTGTCTGCAGTCCAGAGATTGCTTTTTTATTTCATAAGTAAAACTGTTTCCGGGATTTTTTAATGCTTTTGCAATCTTTTTTTCGAGCTGTGCCTTTGTATGTGTGATCGGAAGTTTCAGCTGTGAAATTCGAATCATTTTTTCTCCTCCTTTGCTGCATTTCTGCCGGCCACTGCGCCGCTGCTCCATGCCCATTGCAGATTATATCCGCCGCATGTACCGTCAATATCCAGAAGCTCCCCTGCAAAATACAGACCCTTACACAGCTTTGACTCCATGGTTTGAGAATTTACCTGCGTGGTATCTACTCCCCCGGAGCAGACCTGTGCCTGTGAAAATGACATACCATCCTGCACTTCAAGAGGAAATTCCCTTATGGCAGAAACCAGTTGTTTTTGTGATATAAGGATTTTGATAAGCTTTTCCGGGAAAAGTCCCACCAGGAGTTCTTTTTCTTTTTTATAGGGACATGCCTTCTTTCGTGCATACAGAAGTTTCTTTAATTCTTCTTCTGACAGCTCCGGCATGAAATTAATGCGGAGCTCTGCTTTATGTCCTTCTCTGACTGCACGTACTGCATAAGTGCTGAGCTGAAACACTGGGATTCCGGAGATTCCGTATTCTGTAAGCTGTAGCTCGCCATGTTCAGATTTACAGAATTTCCCATCTGTAAAAAGAGAAATCTCTCCTTCTGTACGTACGCCTGCCCATGCCTTAAAAGAAGAACCTTTACACTTCAGGGCAGTAAGTGCCGGATAAACCGGGACAATGCGGTGCTGAAAGCTCTCTGCCAGCATATATCCGCTGCCGTCTGAACCTGAAACAGAAGATGCCCGGGATCCATTGGCAAGTATCAGTGCATCTGCATCATAGTGCCATCCTTTTGTCAGGATTTGGAAATTCTTTCCATTTGTCCCGGTTTTTATTTCTGTAACCTGTTCGTTTGTCTTTATTTTCACACCCAGACTGGCAGCCTCCATACACAGTACATCTACAACACTCTGCGCCTGATTGCTTCTCGGATAAAGATAGCCGTTCCTGTTTAAAGGATAGATTCCTATCTCTTTGAAAAACTCAATGGTATCCTCGACAGAAAACTCTCTGAGTGCATCTTCGACAAATTCCGGATGTTCGCCTCTGTATGCATCATCCGGTCTTGCAAGATTGGAAAAATTACATCTGCCGTTTCCTGTAGCACAGATTTTCTTTCCGGGTTTCTCGTTCTGTTCCAGAACAGTGACTGCTGCCCCGTTTCGGGCTGCCATGATCGCTGCCATCAGTCCACAGGCTCCTGCTCCTGTAATCACTACCTGTCTTTTTTTCATAAAGTTACAAGTCCTTTATCAACCATTTTCTGCAGGGACATCAGAACACCCAGTTTTGCATGTTCCCAGGTAAGTCCTCCCTGAAAATACACTGCATATGGAGGCTTCATCGGACCATCTGCAGAAAGTTCGATAGAAGAACCCTGCACAAAAGCACCTGCTGCCATGATAACCTGACTGTCATATCCGGGCATATCCCATGGCTCCGGATCTACATAACTGTCAACCGGTGCTGCTGCCTGAATACCCTTACAGAATGCGATCAGACCTTCCGGTGTGCCAAGACTTACCGCCTGAATGATGTCCTGACGTGGCTCTGTGGAATCCGGGATTACCGGGAATCCAAGTTTCTCATAAATATTTGCCGCAAACACAGCTCCCTTTAACGCCCCCTTGGTAACCATTGGTGCAAGGAAAAATCCCTGGAAGAAAGAACGGTTGACTCCCAGAGTTGCGCCTACCTCACTGCCAAGTCCGGGACAGGTCATTCTGTAAGAAGCATTCTCCACGCACTCCTTAGTACCTGCAATATAACCGCCGATAGGCGCAAGTCCGCCGCCCGGATTTTTGATCAGAGAACCAACGATCATATCAGCTCCCACATCACTTGGCTCAATGGTATCTACAAACTCACCGTAGCAGTTATCCACCATACAGATCACATCCGGTTTAATACTCTTTACAAAAGAAATCAGTTCTCCAATCTGTTTTACAGAGAAAGACGGACGTGTCTGGTATCCTTTGGAACGCTGGATCTCCACAAGACGTGTTTTTTCATTGATTGCTTTACGGATGCTGTCATAATCAAAGGTTCCGTCTTCTAACAGTTCCACCTGACGGTAACTTACTCCATATTCTGCGAGAGAACCTTTTGACGGGCGGATGCCGATTACCTCTTCCAGAGTATCGTAGGGCTTTCCGGCAGGTGCCAGAAGCTCGTCACCCGGACGGAGATTACCAAATAAAGCAATGGCCAGTGCGTGAGTTCCGCATGTGATCTGCGGGCGTACCAGACAGGCTTCTGTATGAAAGGTATCTGCATAAACCTTTTCCAGAGTCTCACGGCCGATATCGTCATATCCATAACCGGAAGAACTTCCGAAGCATTCGGCACTTACCTTATTTTTCTGCATGGCAAGAAGTACCTTCATCTGGTTATATTCTGCCGTTTTATCAAATTTATCAAATCTTTCTTTTAAAGATTCCTCAATCTTATGACCAAAGTCATAAACTTCTGAAGAAATCCCAAGCTGTGCGTACATTTCTTTCATAACTTGTTTCGTCCTCATTTCTGTTTACATTATTATCTTTATTTTATCTCTGAATTTCATTTATTCTGTATCAGTGATTTTTAAGAAGAATTCGGTTATAGAATTCCTCTGTTTTGGCATATCTTTATCATCTCATCAAGGATTCTGTTTTCATTATAGTCAAACTCATCCTTGTTCATCCAGATGGTGTCCTTCTCCCTGCGAAACCAGGTCAGCTGGCGTTTTGCAAAATGTCTGGTATCTCTTTTCAGGATCCTGACTGCTTCCTCTAACGGATACTCGCCATCCAGATATGCAAGGATTTCTTTATATCCAAGTCCCTGCATGGAAACCATTCCTCTGTGGTATCCCATATCTTTTAACTTTTGCACTTCCTCAAGGAGTCCCTCTTTTAACATCTCATCAATACGGTCATCAATCCGTTTATAAAGAAGTTCCCTTGGTACATTCAACACAAAATATGCCAGATTATAAGGGGTTTCGTGTTCCTTCTGCTCCTGATTATGTGCGGAGATCGGCGACTGGTTCTGATGATAAAACTCCAGTGCCCTGATCACACGTTTTACATTATTGGCGTGGATTTCCCCGGCACTGACAGGATCAACATTCAAAAGCATCTGATGCAGATATTCATTTCCCTTCTCTGCAGCAAGCTGTTCCAGCTCCTGACGGTATCCGTCTTCCTGCTCTGCCTGAGTAAAATCAATATCCTTTGTAATAGCCTGTATATAAAATCCGGTTCCTCCTACCAGAACAGGAATTTTCCCCTTGGCATAAATTTCTTCCATGGCAGCTTTTGCCATCTGTTGGAATTTCACGATATGAAATTCTTCCTGAGGCAGTAGTTCATCTACCAGATAATGCTTTACTCCCTGCATCTCCTCCGGCCGGATCTTAGCTGATCCAATATCCATATATTTGTAGACCTGCATGGAATCAGCAGAAATGATCTCCCCGTTTACTGCTTTCGCAAGAGCAATGGATAGATGGGTTTTTCCTGCTGCCGTCGGTCCTGTAAGAACGATCAGTGGCTTTTTCATAATAGCTCCTTATATATAAAACTATACAATACGTTTAAATTTCTTTTCCAGTTCTGTTTTAGTCATGGAAATAATCGTCGGTCTTCCATGAGGACAGTGATAGGGATTCTCCAGTGTAAGCAGTTCATCGATCAAGGCATTTGCCTCCCGGTCGGACATCTGATGATTTCCCTTTACCGCAGCCTTACATGCCATGGTGGCCAGTCTGGAAGCAAAGATTCCAAGTGGATCTTTATCCTTCTCAGAAGCAAGATTGTCAAGCATTTCCAGAAAAAGTTCTTCCTCCGTAAGACCGTACAGATTGGCCGGGACTGCATTGATACAGTATTCCTTACCGCCAAATGGTTCAATCTCAAATCCAAAATCCTCGAAATATTTACGGTTAGCCTTAAGAAGAGCTTCTTCCTGAAGATTCAGGGATACGATCAGCGGCGGGCTGAGGTACTGGGATTCTACTGTCTGCTCACGAAACCTTTTTACGAAACGTTCATAATAAACCTTTTCATGTGCCGCATGCTGGTCGATAATAAAAAATTTATCCTCAAACTGAACAAGCCAGTAAGTATCAAAAATCTGTCCGATCAGCTGATGACGGCTTCGGGATTCAGGGGCAAGAAGTTTCTCTTCAAATAATTCCAGCTGCTGTGGTCTGATTTCTTCTGATATTACATTTTTGTTTTGTTCTATCTGTTTTCTGTTTCCTTCTGAATCCACAGCAGTCTTCAGATATTCTGCAGTTCTCTGTTCTGCAATTTCCTGCTTTGTCTCTGAAAATACCGGTTGTTCTTCATTCTTTTTATCGCTTAGTGTTCCCTCAAAAAGCTGTTCCTCTGCCTTGGTAAGAGGATCCCTGGTCTGATAGATCTGCTGTTCACGCACTGCCTGTTCTGCCATTGTAACAGTTCCTCGTGGTAGTGCGGTATGCTCAGAAACCCTGGAAGCTGTATTTACATTCTGTGGACGATACTCCGGAATTTCAGCCCGACGTCTGGTTTCAAATGGCTCCGGTACATCCCCCGGTTTTACCACAGGCTGCTCCTTTTTAATCGGTTCTTCTTTTCCAAAAGGCACTGTCTGGATCATTTCTCTTGTGGTAAGAGCCTTGTGGACTGTCTCGTAAACTGCATCATAAACTTCTGTTCCTCTTGCAAATCGCACCTCCATCTTGCTTGGATGCACATTTACATCCAGATCATTTCCCTCCATCTGAATATGAAGAGAAACAAAGGGAAACTTATGCTGCATGAGAAAACCCTTATAGGCATCCTCTATCCCCTTTGCAATGATCCGGTTCTTTACAAAACGTCCGTTAATATAATAATTCTCAAAGGTACGGTTACCTCTGGAAATCTCCGGTTTTCCCACAAAACCCTCAATCTTCATGAAATCATTCTCGTAGGACACCTCAAGAAGTGCTTTGGTGATATCTCTTCCATATATATTATAGATCACATCTTTCACATTGTAATTTCCGGAAGTATGAAGCTTCACCTGTTTATTCTGGATGTATTTAAAAGAAATCTCAGGATGGGACAATGCCAGCTGCTCCATCAAAGTGCTGACATAATTTCCCTCCGTAGTATCTGATTTCAGGAACTTGCTTCTGGCAGGTGTATTGTAAAAAAGATTTCTCACCAGGAAAGTAGTTCCTTCCGGTGCTCCCATATCCTCTAAAGACTCCTGTACACCACCGTTGATCACATAACGGACGCCGCTTAATGCAGATGGGGTTTTTGTGATCAGTTCCACCTGTGCAACAGCAGCAATACTGGACAAAGCCTCACCGCGAAATCCAAGAGACGCAATGTGTTCCAGATCCTCAACCTTCTCAATCTTACTGGTGGCATGACGCAAAAATGCCAGGGGTACCTGATCTCTTTCCATACCCCCGCCATTATCTGTGATACGTATCATCTTTTTGCCGCCGTCTGTGATCTCCACTGTTACAGCAGTTGCTCCTGCATCAATTGCATTTTCCACAAGCTCCTTCACAATGGAGGACGGACGTTCCACTACCTCACCGGCAGCGATCTTATCTATGGTCTGCTGGTCTAATACTGCAATTTTTCTCAACTTTTATCACCATCTGTTCTTAATCTTGTTCTGCAGGTTATAAAGTGTATTCATTGCCTCGATAGGAGTCATATTCCCCATATCAAGACCTTTTATCTCATCAATGATATCGTTATCCTTAACTGTATCGAACAGAGACATCTGTGCCATATCCATCTGATCGTATACAGGCTTTTTCTTTTTCGCAGATGTCAGGTCTTTTACTGCTGCCGTAATATCCGCATCACTTAGTTCCTCCACCAGTTCCTTTGCTCTCTGGATCACAGAATCCGGAACACCGGCAAGCTTGGCAACCTGGATACCATAACTTTTGTCTGCGCCGCCCTGAACGATCTTACGCAGAAATACAATATCGTCCCCTTTTTCCTTGACAGCAATACAGTAGTTATTAACTCCCGGAATTTTACCCTCCAGTTCAGTAAGCTCATGATAATGGGTGGCAAATAATGTCTTTGCACCACAAAGCTTTGTATTGCTGATATGCTCGATCACAGCCCAGGCAATGGCAAGACCGTCAAATGTACTGGTGCCACGTCCGATCTCGTCAAGAATCAGAAGACTCCTTGCAGTTGCATTCCTCAAAATATTGGCAACCTCTGTCATCTCTACCATAAAGGTACTCTGACCACTTGCCAGATCATCAGAGGCACCCACACGGGTGAAAATCCTGTCAACAATTCCGATGTTTGCTTTTTCAGCAGGGACAAAACTTCCGATCTGTGCCATCAGTACGATCAGGGCAGTCTGTCTCATGTAGGTAGACTTACCTGCCATGTTCGGACCTGTGATAATGGATACCCTTTTCTTATGGTTATCCAGATATGTATCATTCGCAATAAACATATCGTTCTCTATCATCTGTTCCACAACAGGATGACGGCCGTTTTTAATATCTATCACACCTGTTGTATTTGTCTTCGGACGTACAAAATGATTTCTTTCCGCAACCAGGGCAAGAGAAGCAAACACATCCAGTGCAGCCACTGCCTTGGCAGTCTTCTGGATCCGCATAACTTCTTTCCCGACTGTATCTCTCACATCACAGAACAGTTCATATTCCAGAGCATACAGCTTATCCTCTGCCCCAAGGATCAGGTCTTCCAGTTCTTTTAACTCCTGGGTAATGTATCGCTCTGCATTGGTAAGCGTCTGTTTACGGATATAATTATCCGGCACCAGATCTTTAAAAGTATTGGTGATCTCCAGTGAATAACCAAATACGCGATTATATTTGATCTTCATTGTTTTGATGCCTGTACGCTCCCGCTCTTTGGCCTCCAGTTCTGAAAGCCATTTCTTACCATCTGTCCTGGAACGGCGGAATTTATCTACATCTTCATTATAGCCCTCTTTAATAATGCCTCCATCCTTCTGTGCAAGAGGCGGATCTTCCACGATGGCACGTTTGATCAGATCTGTCACATCCTCCAGCGAATCCATATCCTCATAGATTTTCTGAAGCAGAGGTGTTTTAAATTCTTTTAAAACCTGTTTTATATAAGGAAGCATTTCCAGCGAAGAAGCAAATGCGATCAGATCTCTTGGATTCGCAGATTTATAACTGATACGGCTGATCAGTCGTTCCAGGTCATAAACAGGTCCCAGATATTCCCTGATCTCATCCCGGAGCATTCCGTTTTTATTTAACTCTTCCAGTGCTTCCAGACGTTGTTCAATCTCATCTCTGTCGATCAGTGGCTGTTCCACATAACTGCGGAGAGTTCTGGCTCCCATTGCTGTTTTTGTCTTATCCAGTACCCAGAGAAGAGAACCTCTTTTCTGTTTCTCTCTCAGGGTTTCCACAAGTTCCAGATTTCTGCGGCTGGAACTGTCGATAAGCATATATTTCTCTGCTGCATAGGGACGGATAGTTGTCATATGGGACAAGGCTGTCTTCTGGGTTTCTTTTAGATATAAGAAAAGAGCTCCTGCAGCAATGATCCCGCAGTCATAATCACCAACGCCCAATCCCTCCAGAGAACCTACATGAAAATGATCTTTTAGTGTGCGGCGGCACAACTCGTCATCGAAATACCAGGAATCCAATGAAAAAACACAGATCCCAAGACGGTTCTGCAAGTCATCTGTATCTATATTAGACATATAAAAAGAATCATTACAGATAATCTCTGCAGGAACAAATTTATTGATCTCATCAAGAAGTTTCTGAGGTTTGTCCACCTCTGTAAGGAAACAGTCACCTGTTGTAATGTCTGCAATAGCGCATCCGAAATGTTCTTCCATAGACACAATAGACATCAGGTAATTATTCTTTGTCTCATCAAGAGCAGCAGCATCCAGTGTGGTTCCTGGGGTTACGATCCTTACAACCTCACGCTTTACCAGTCCTTTGGCTTTTTTAGGATCCTCTACCTGCTCACAGATTGCTACCTTATGTCCTCTCTCGATCAGACGATTGATATAAGTCTCCGCAGCATGATAAGGGACACCACACATGGGTGCCCTCTCCTCTAATCCGCAGTCTTTTCCTGTAAGTGTGATTTCCAGCTCTTTGGTGACAAGCAACGCATCATCAAAAAACATCTCGTAGAAATCTCCCAGACGGTAAAATAGAATGCAGTCTTTATATTGTTCCTTTGTCTTGCAGTATTCCTGCATCATCGGTGATAATTTCCCTGTGTTAACTGGAAACCCTGTATTTACGCGGCTTGTAGATGCTTTATGTTCCTCTTTGACCCACTTTTGACCCATTTTTTTTTCTTCTTCAGTGTTTCTTGTTTTTTCCAAATATTTAAACCTCTTCCTAAAATCTCATTTCATCAGCAAAATCAGCTTTCTTTTCCTTTTAGATTTTTTTCCATAACATTACCATCCTTTTTCTAATAACAATAGATGATCATGCATGGCACTGGACTTAATTTTAACACAACCCCAAAAACCTTTCAAGACTGCCAATCTATCCATTTCTGAAATTTTTCTTATCAATCAGGGTTCTTCGCCCAATTCGTACCATGAAGGTATTATTGTTCATAAGTGTTCGCATTGTTTTCTCAGGCTTCCTGTAAGCTGCATCCGCTCCGACGACTTTTGCTTACTACACTATTTTTACTTATCTTTAGTTTTTCGCATCATTTTTTAAGCGATGGATAAAGGATTCCATGATAATCAAATTCAGGATTATCCAGCATCTTTTTCCTTTTCTTTTCTTTCCTTTTATTCCTCAACAAATTCTGCTTAATTGCCCCTTCTGACATCTTCTGACAACTTTTTCATGTTCAACGTTTTTAATATATGGCATAATGTTATCCTTTTCTAATACAATATATTTATGGCTGATGTCTCTACAACTCTGATACAGAATAACTGCTCTATTATAACTGGATATTTACTCTTAAGCACGATATTATATAAATCAGGGCAAGCCCAACAGACCTGCCCATTTATAAATGCGTTCCTTATTTTATTGCACATAGATTTTCATCAATCCATTTTTGGACTTCATTCACATTATGATTTACAGCTTTTGCAATTTTTTCAACAGGCAGACCCATTTCTGCAAGTGAAAGTGCTGTTTCTTTTGCTTTTTTGAGTTCACCACGTTTCTCCCCGCTTTCCATTCCCTCGCTGTAGATTTTCTCCATCTCATGGCACATAAGCTCAACTCCTTTCTGCGTGTCTTTTAATTCATGTACCCGTTTTGCAAGAACCGGACTGTGCATTTCATCAGCATTCTTACAATGCAGATCATGCATAAGTCTCCCAAGTTCTGTGTCTTCCTGTTTTCTGGAATTCACATATATAATATGTGCTTCGTCCTGAAAGCTATCATCGGCTTCTTTGATATGCCTGTCAATATGGTAAATAGGAAAGCCATACCCAAGGATGTCATCCCTGGTAATAAAGATCACATAGCTTTCCGGTAATTCATCAAAATCCTGACCCGGATTTAAAGTGTTCATGTCCATCAAACCACTATGGTAACGTGCCCTCTTAGGTGATGCACCTTCATTATCCTGCTGGATCTCCACATCAAACTGTTTGTCTTCGGAATCTCTGGCAACACAGTCCATGATTGCGGATCGTCCCTGCAGATTCTTATAATCCTTCTGGATGATCTGATCAATTACTCGCAGATCCTGTTTTTCCATAATGATCTGCAGAACATATTCCAGGCATTCTCTCTGTTTGAAAACATTTCTCATAAATATGTCACTCATGAGTGTAAAATTCTTAATAATACCTTTATATCTTTCGTAACGTACTTCCAATCCATTCTCTGGCACAATTTTTTCATCTGCCACGTTCGCTGTCACCTCCCACTTTATTCTTTTTATGTTATGAAGAAATTTTCGAAAAAGCTTTTGTTTATTTTATCTTAGCATCAATGAATGACCTTTACAAGACACTTTTTCCCCGAATTGCATCGGGTGTTTTTTAACCTACCCGTTCCACATAGCATACACTGTTTCCTTTGCACTCAAATTCCGGACAAAGAGACAGCCATAATCTTTCCAGATCATTGATGTTCATGGCGTCCAATTCTGTTTCATCTTCTTCACCATAAATATTTACAAAACCGATCCGATATATGCCATACTCTTTATGTAGGTTTTTTACTACTCTTCTTCCTGCTCTTCGTATATTCATAAGCTCTCTTCTCTCCTCTCTTCTGCTTCCAGCAAAAATGTATTGCAAGTATAGCTTCCGGAAGCACTGACACTAGCTTCTCCTCCAAGACTGTCCAAATACTGGCTTCCATTTTTAGATGCAGAAATGTATATATAAAAATTCGTCAAAACATAATTTTTGTTTTCCAGAACATTCTTATACCTTCTGCTGAGTACAACCCTTGCTCCAAGTTTTTCTGCTTTTTCTCTTACCAGCATAACTGTTAAATTTACTGCTTTTTGTATTTCCTGCTCGTTAAGTCCACTTTGATAATAACGTTCCAAAAACAAGACCAGTTCTTCTGCTTTATTTTCACGTGATTTGCTTTTGGCAGTTACATCAACAAACTCAATCGTCTTCCTTTCATCTGCTGCTACAAAAGAGCCTTTTGTCAGTCGGATTATTGCACGAAATACAATTTTCCCATTATGTTCGATGAATACAAGCTTTTTATTTGCGTCAAAGCAGGATAACAGACAATCACAATTTGGACCATTCCGATAGGAAATGCAGTTACGCAATGGTAATTCTCCTATTTGCATGATTGGAAGCAGGCTGTCCTCTTCCCAGATTCTCCAGCTCCCATCCACGCGCAATAGGTTTTCTTTCCACAGCTCTTCCACATCTTTTTTTAATGGAAAAGCAATTTCCCGTTCCAGATCTCCTTCATGGTATTTAAGCTCCATGAATTTTCCTAATAACTCAGCATTTACAATTCTTCGGATTTCTTCCTTCTTTTTCGGCTGTCTGTTCAGAAAGGAAGTCATGATCTCTGCGCCGCCTTCATAAATGAATTTCTGGATATTTGATTTATTTTCCTCGACAAAAGCATCCGAAATATTCAATTCTGTCTTTAAATTCTTCCAGGAAGGATCCTGCACCAACAGTTTATCCATCAATGCGGGTAATCCGGAACAACCATTTAAAAGATTCTGATTATGTAAAAGGAAGTAAACCTGATTATCCTTTGTAAGATCCTTTAAAAATTCCGGGAAATCCATTAAAAATATCAGAATCCATATGGCTGTTTCATGCCGGAGATCCAGAATGTTTTTTAAATCCTCCTGCATCCATCTGGAAAGCGGCTTTTTTGACAAAGCTTCTGCCAATCGCTCAACCTGATTTTCCTCTAATGCATCTATCAGGCAGTCTCTTTTTATCAACTCACGAATCACCCGAAGACGATCATCACTTTTGGAGTATACATGGCCTGTTTCCACCGATTCTTTTCCTTTTCCTCACAGATATAATTGATACTGATCAAAAACAGGTCTTTCTCTCCAAGAATCTGTTTCATCTTTTTCCAAAACAGATTCTTTTGAGTTCCATTGAACATACAGGTCTCCTGTAAATAAAGGCATCATCCTCGCCAGGGCAAGTCCGAGGGCACGGTATGTCCGCTTTGTCAAGGTAAGATGTTCTCCAATGCGCTCCAGGACTTCTCCCGGATAGTGCAGTCCATAAGCGTTTTCCATGTCTACTTTCGGCTTTTCCAGAAACATATCATTTTCTTTTAATTGCATATAGATTTTATATTTTTCCTCTTTAGATGACAGCTTATAGATCAGGTTTGTCATCTGCCGGTACAGGGTAATATCAAGCCATTTCCTCCTATGATTTGCTCAGTCAAAATCCAGCTTTTCATCATCTGTTTCCATGTACCGGTCATCAATATCCTGACTACGCTCCCGGCTTCTTGCCGAAGTTCCTCTGGATCTTGTCCCTCCAGAATTTGATCTCCGTCTGTCATCTGATGCACCTGTCCTGGTATTGCTTCTGTACCTTCCAGCTTCACGTTCTCTGTCATAGTCGCGGTCATCCACTTCTGCTTCTCTTTCACTTCTGCTGCTTCTGGAAGCTGAACGTTGGTTTTCTGCACAGTCAGAACGGTTTCGATTAGAAGATGCCCTCGTTTCTCTTTCCGGTTCTTCCCGCTCGTTATTTCCAGATTCTAAGGCTTTCTTACTTTCTGCAAAAGAAATCTCTTCTATCATAAGCCGCATGCCGTAGACATTTTCACCAGCCCGATTCTTGTAGTTGTCATTCTGCATACGACCTTCTACCAGAATCTTGATCCCCTTAAACAGATATTTTTCCGCGAACTCTGCTTTTCTGCCAAAAGCCGTACAGCTGAAGAAATCTGCTTCCGGATCTCCTCTTCGTACAAATTTCCGGTCTACCGCCAAGCGAAAGTTTGCGATTGCAAGTTCACCATTCTCTGTCTGTGTGTAGCGTAAATCAGAATCTTTTACTACTCGTCCCATCATGATTGATTTATTCATAGTTGTCCTCCCATAGCTTTATAAGGTTTTCCAGTTTCATTCCAGATACTCCCGCATACATTTGACTAATGCTCCCATACCATTTTTTCGAATCTCTCGGGCAGCAGAGTCAGCCGTACACAAATTTTTCGCCATCTCCAGTGATTCTTCTCCCGGATGTGTTGCAAACAATACCGGTATCAGATAAAACAGAGATTTTTTGACCAGCATATCGTATGCCATCTTAAAAGACTCAGGCGAAGTTTCCTTTCCATCTGGATTACATACGATCTGCCATACTCCTGGATATTCGATAATCCATTCAAGAAGGTGCACGACCTCTTTTTCCATCTTTTTTCGTTTCATAACGCCCTCCTTGCATTCTCTGAGTTTCTTTGTGTTTTTTTATAATCCTCCTTTCCTTATTTGCTGATCTGTACTTGTTGTCTGCCATATTTTTGCAACAAAAAAAGGCCATTTAGAAATTTTCATTCTAAATGACCTTATTCATTACAAAGGCAGGAGGCTTTTGGCTCCTTAATGTTTTACTCCCGGTCAGATCCGGAACCAGCGTTTCTTATCTGTGTCTACAGATACAAATACAAATCTCACAATCATATTAACACAAGATATTGTTGACGTCAATCACACTTTTGCTATATTTTGTATTTGGATCATTCAAAGATTTACGATATCTATTCATCAAAAACACATTTCGTATTCTATAAGATGAGTCAACGTTTCTTCTTATATAGAACCACTATCACAAAACAAATTAATACCGCTAAATTTCCTAATATAGAAAATATAAGCTCCCATAATGGATGATTAAAATACCCATTATTATTCCAATGAATACCAACACTTCTGCATAACACTTCCGCTTTCAATAATTCAAAACTGTTTCTGCCATACATTATTCGTTTTATAACTTTGATTTTATTTACACTACCTTCTGCAAGCCGTTATTATACGAATATATGATTCCGTTTTTTACAGCAGTTAAGTCCTTTTTTACACCGTTTATAAATGTTTGAAATTCAGGAATATCATATTTTTGTGCTGTATTGATCCATTCGTCTAATTTTGCAGCATTTTTTGAGAATATAACGTTACAAAAATCTTTGGTTAATGTATACAGCTCACTTAATAAAGGATATTTTTTAATACTTCCTGATACTATTTTACAGTGATTGTTCCTATATCCTCAAGTTTTTTACAAATCAGCTGGCACAAAGCTTTCCTTTGCACATATTCAGAATGCGGCTTCTCCGTTTCCTTCTGTTCATGCATTCGTGTTCTTTCTTTTTGTATAAACATTCGTAACGATAATAAGAACCGTCTTGCCTTTTACCAGTCTGGATATTGCGTTTTGAATTTCAGTCGTCCTTTTCCCTTCTACGGACTTTACGACATAGGCCGTAAACAAATTCAGTAATAATCTATTTTTTTCTTTCTGTTCTTTCAATTTTGGGAAACTCTGATCGCTAATTACGTGTTCCATTTTACAGGCATCTGTTTCTGCCTGTCGTGGATCCACGCCAGCTTCTATTAGTTCTTCCGTAAAAAAGCGGTGTCGCTCATAAATTTTTTCAGCTACCACTTTCCCTTGACTCGTCAAGTACAAAAAGTGATTCTCATCTATAGTTAAAAACCCTTCTTTTAAAATATTAACCGCATGACATACGCTGGGCTTTGATACTTCCATATGTCGAGCGATGTCTACCGAGCGGACGCTTCCAAATTTTTTATAGAGAACCAAAATTGCTTCTAAATAATCTTCTCCAGATGCATAAAGGTTCATAAGTCCTCCTTTACTGAGCCAGCTTCCAGCCGATGGCCTCCTGTCTGGCCGATACAAAA
>OLSC01000458.1_pt1 | contig 50817 bp, 42 predicted proteins | sample 1672881 | NCBI WGS metagenome assembly OLSC01 (sample SAMEA3136733, study PRJEB25190) | human gut metagenome | biome: human gut; feature: human-associated habitat; material: faeces | place: Austria | collected 2013 | reverse complement strand
AGCTGGAGATCATCGATGCTGAGCAGAATCCCGAGCTTGTCAAGCAGTATGGGATTCGTCAGGCGCCTACACTTGTAATCACTGACGGGGCACAGGTTAAGAAGTATGTGAATGCTTCTAACATTCAGAAGTATGTGGATGAAGAGCTGGATTGAGCTCTTTGGGGCAATTGTAAATTGTAATTAAAATGACTGGACGTATGTCTGTTTGGATGTGCGTCTGGTCTTTTTTATATATTTTTTTTATCTTTTTGTTTTTGTATTTTTTGGGGGGATTTTCGTTTTGGGAGAAAGGTGGTTGACATTTCATGTCGGGATGGTATACTTATACATGGATTTAATGATTGAAAGCGTTACACTTTAATGTATGAATATACGTATGCCGCTGTGATACCGCGTGGGGAATCCGGGAATTGTTTCCCGGCGGAAATTTGCGAGGGGGAAAGCACTCAAAGTTGCGAAGCCCGTTTTTCCCCCTCGCGATCCCCCTTTCCGGGCACGCTTTTTTTAACGTACGTTGTGGTGTGTGGTACGTTTTGTATAGGGCGATGGATTCGACTGTATCGGGAATTCAAGGCTGAGCCGATGGATGAGGGCGGACGAGAAAGCGGCCCGCATAGCGGGCCTGTTCCCTGATATGAGATTTATATTCTGTGATATTTAACTGAATCAAGTAAGTCCCCTGCAGAGTTGCGAAAAGCAATAAGCAGTGGGTGAGGACTTGCTTGTATCAGGAGAAGTGCAGGCTCTTTCTGATAAACTGCGGAGCAGTTATTCAGTTATGAGCAAGTAGCGAAGCGGATTGCGAATATCCGCTTGACCTGAATCAAGAAAGCATATCAGTTACTTATATCGGCACAACCTACAATATCCAACATCGTAGAATCCATCGCCCCGTCAGAAAAGTAACACATTCCACAACGCAGAACAGCGGCGTGGCCGGGAGGGGAGGAGCGCGAGGAGGGGACGATGGCCTTCGCAACTATGAATGCTTCCCCTCCTCGCACCTGCCGCATGCGAAATGCTCCCCCTGGAAAGGAAATCCACAGCCGCATGCGAAATGCCCCTCCTGGAAGGGGAATTCACAGCCGCATGCGAAATGTCCCCCCTGGAAAGGAAATCCACAGCCGCATGCGAAATGCCCCCTCCTGGAAAGGAAATCCACAGCCGCATGCGAAATGCCCCTCCTGGAAAGGAAATCCACAGCTGCATGCGAAATGCCCCTCCTGGAAGGGAAAAACCGCATGCGAAATGCTCCCTCCCGGAAAGGGATTCACTTCCAATTGATTTCATGCTAGAATAAAAAAAGAATAATAAGAAAAACAATAACAAGAAAAAATAATCAGGAAAAGAGGAAATCACATCATGGTAAAACAGAATATCGTCTTCGTAGAAAACACTCCGGGAAGTCTTCAGAAAGTCACAAAGATCCTTGCTGAGAATCAGATCGACATCTACGGCTTCGGCTGTTTCGATGCACCGGAGTTCGCAAACTTCCGTATGGTATGTGATGATCCGGAAAAAGCAGACCAGATCATGGCAGAAAACGGATATATGACCCGTATTACTCAGGCTATCCTGGTAGATCTTCAGGATGAGATCGGCGGCCTTGACAAGCTTCTCAGCGTCATGGGCGACAGCAACGTAAACCTTCATTACATTTACACCTTTTTCCACAGAGGTTTGAAAGTTCCGGTAGCGATCATGCACTGTGAGGATCTCCTTGTTGCAGAGAGCGTTCTTCGTAACAATGGATTCAAGGTTCTGGATCGTCTGGTAGATCCGGATGGAGTTGAGGAAGCGTAAGGATATATTCCGGAAAAAATGACAAACAGGAATGACGTATTCACGTATTGAAGTTTTGACAGGGCAATGCTACAATAAAAGAGCGTGTCAGGAAACAGGAAAAACGTTTCCGGGCACGCTCTTATTTACATGTACAACGAGCTGTGGCGAGATTCTGATGAGTGCTGTACAGATCGGAGAAGTAGGCACAGCTACGTTTATAACGGAATGTACATACAATGGAGGAAATCGATGAAAAGAGAAAGTTTCAGAAAAGGTATGAAGGATGGAGTTCCCATCGCTCTTGGATATTTTGCGGTATCCTTTACCTTTGGCATGATGGCTGTTGCCGGCGGCTTGAGTATCTGGCAGGCAGTCCTGATCTCCCTGACCAACCTGACATCGGCCGGTCAGTTTGCGGGACTGGACATTATTTTTGCAGGAGGCTCCATGTGGGAGATGGCAATGACCCAGCTGATCATCAACCTGAGATATTGCCTGATGTCATTTTCCCTGTCCCAGAAATTCCGGCGTGAGGAGTCCGGTATCCTGAAGTACATCGCTGCCTTTGGTATCACCGATGAGATCTTCGGCATCAGCGCTGCCCAGGAGGGAAAGGTCAGCGTATTTTATAATTACGGAGCCATGTGCGTGGCAATTCCCGGATGGACTCTTGGAACTCTGGCAGGAGGAATCTCCGGAAGCCTTTTGCCGGATTTTATGCTTAGTGCGTTGAGCGTTGCCATTTACGGAATGTTCCTGGCCATCATCATCCCGCCGTCCAAAAAGAGCAGACCGGTTCTTGGGGTTGTTGCGGCATCTATGGCAGTCAGCACTGTTTTTGCGGTGACACCGGTGTTAAAACAGGTATCATCCGGATTTATGATCATTATCACAACACTTCTGGTAGCAGGCCTGGCGGCTTATTTCTGCCCGCTGGAAGAGAAAGGGGAAGCCGTTCATGAGTCATAATGTATATCTCTATATCCTGGTGATGGCAATTGTCACCTATCTCATCCGTATGCTGCCCCTTGCTCTTGCAAAAAACGAGATCAGAAGCCCGTTTATCAAGTCCTTTCTGTATTATGTGCCATATGCCTGTCTGGCAGCCATGACCTTCCCGGCCATCCTGAAGGCCACAGACAGCATCATCTCCGGTGCAGCAGGTTTCCTGGTAGCACTTATTGCTGCATATAAGGAAAAAAGCCTGATCACAGTAGCCCTGCTGGCGTGTGCGGCGGTGTTTATCGTGGAGAGGGTTCTGGTATTTATCTGAAAAGTATAATATGCAGGAGGGAGCTTCGAAAAGCTCCCTCCTTTTTCATTTATTCACCTAAAAATCCAAGATCGATCTCTCCGTCAAACACCGTAGTTGCAGGTCCTGTCATATATACAAGGTTTTCATCTCTTTCCCAGGAGATGTTTAAGTCTCCGCCAAGAAGCTGTACAGTAACCGGTTTGTTGCCGTCAACCTTGTCATTGAGGATGGAAGCTACCGTAACTGCGCAGGCGCCTGTGCCGCAGGCAAGGGTTTCTCCGGAGCCACGCTCCCATACACGCATCTTTACGGTGTGGCGGTCGATCACCTGAACAAACTCAGTGTTGACTCTGTCCGGGAAGCATACGTGATTTTCAAAGGACGGGCCGATCTTTTCCAGGTCAAGGCTGTTCACATCGTCTACGTAGATGATGGCATGAGGATTACCCATGGAAACTGCGGTCATGTGATATTCTTTTCCGTCGACGGTGATGGGAGCGTCGATCACCTGCTCGGTTTTGGCAACCACCGGGATCTCTTTTGCAGTGAGGATCGGGGAGCCCATGTTGACTTTTACCATGGAGGCCTTGCCGTCGCGGATGGTAAGATCCACATATTTGATACCGCTTCTTGTGGCGATGCTTAAAGAAGTTTTGTCCACAATGCCGTGGTCGTAGACATATTTGGCAACGCAGCGGATACCGTTTCCGCACATGGCGCCCTGAGAGCCGTCCAGGTTGTACATATCCATCTCGCAGTCTGCAATCTCAGACGGGCGGATCAGGATCAGACCATCGGAACCAATGCCAAAATGACGGTCGCTGACAAATTTTGCCACTGCGGCCGGATCCTTAACAGTCTCCTCAAAACAGTTTACATATACATAATCGTTTCCAATGCCGTGCATTTTCGTGAATTTCATAATAGTAGCCTCCTCTTGTTTCTGAATATTATACTTGTTTTTTCTGTTGGAGCACAAGACCCACATGAAAAAAACACGCAGGTTTTTTCCATTTGTTGCCTTTAATAGTATAGTATATTGGACAATTGTTATCGAAAAGTGAATTTTCCCTGTGAAATTCCCATAAATTACAGGTGGATTTTCGGATTTATGGGTTTTATATGCTTGCATTTTGTCAGAAACATGGTATCATAAAACAAAGTAATATGCATGGAGATGTATAATTATGCTGTACATTACGAATTGGACTGACAGAAGCAGAGAGACAGTTAACGTAAAGTACATAGAATTCAGGAGGAAGAAAAAATGAAGAGAAAATTTATGGCACTTGCACTTGCAGCAGCTATGGCAGTTTCTATGACATCCGCTGTTTTTGCAGCAGATGAGATCAAGAGCGCAGATGATCTGGAGGGTAAGAAGATCGGTGTTCAGCTTGGAACAACCGGTGATGCAAACGCTACAGAGGTTAAAGACGCAACAGTAGAGAGATACAACAAAGGTAATGACGCTGTTATGGCTCTGAAACAGGGTAAGATTGACTGCGTAGTGATCGACAGCGAGCCTGCCAAGAAATTTGTTGAGAAAAACGATGATCTTGAGATTGTTGAGGATATTTTTGATAAAGAGGAGTATGCAATCTGTCTTTCCAAAGATAATGCAGACCTTACCAAAGAGTTTAACGAGGCTCTGAAGGCTCTGAAGGATGACGGAACTCTGGATTCCATCAGAGATAACTATATCGGTGATGATGCAGGTAAGACACCATATGAGACTCCTAAGGATGCAGATCACTCCAAGGGAACTCTTACCATGGCAACAAACGCAACCTTCCAGCCATACGAATACTATGACGGAGATAAGATCGTAGGTATTGATGTTGATATCGCTCAGGCTGTCTGCGACAAGCTTGGATATGAGCTGAAGGTCGAGGATATGGAGTTTGATGCGATCGTAAATTCTGTTAAATCCGGAAAAGCTGATTTTGGTGCTGCAGGAATGACAGTAACAGAGGATCGTAAAAAGAGCGTTGATTTCACTGATCCGTACACAACTGCAGAGCAGGTTGTTATTGTAAAGAAATAATTTTGCACAGAGAAATCAGAGGATTCTGAACGGATAAGCTGAGAAACAGATATTCGTTGCAGGGTTCAGTAGCGAATGATCAGGTTCCGGATATCCGGGTATGTTTTCCGGATTTCGGAACCTGTAGTTTTGGAAAGGGTGGAAATTTTGAGTCTTATTGAACAGTTTCAGTTTAACTTTCTGGACGACAATCGCTGGCAGTTCATTTTGTCCGGTCTGAAAAATACCATCATCATTACTTTTTTTGCTGTACTTCTTGGTATTTTTCTGGGATTTGTCATTGCTATTGTCCGTTCTACACATGATAAGACAGGTAAGCTTAAGATCCTTAATGTGATCTGTCGTGTTTATCTGACTGTGATCCGTGGTACCCCAACGATGGTACAGCTGCTGATCGTATTTTATGTTATTTTTGCAACCATAGATCCGGGTAAGATAGTTGTTGCCATTATCGCCTTTGGTATGAACTCTGCTGCATACGTGGCTGAGATCGTCCGTTCCGGTATCATGTCTATTGATCAGGGACAGTTTGAGGCAGGACGGAGCCTGGGTCTTAACTATACACAGACTATGATCAAGATCATTCTTCCGCAGGCGGTCAAGAACATCCTGCCGGCCCTTGGAAACGAGCTGATCGTACTTTTGAAGGAGACATCCATCAGTGGTTATATCGGACTTATGGATCTGACCCGTGGCGGAGACATTATCCGAAGCCAGACCTACAGTGCACTGTTCCCGCTGCTGGTAGTAGCTGCGATCTATCTTGTGATCGTTTGTTTTCTTACCTATCTGGTAGGAAGACTTGAAAGGAGGCTGAGAACCAATGAGCGTAAGTAATGAAGTGCTTCTGGATGTACAGGGACTTGAAAAGGCCTATGGCGGCAATCAGGTTCTCAACGGGATCACCACACAGATCCGCAGAGGTGAAGTAGTAGCCATTATCGGACCATCCGGCTGTGGTAAATCTACATTCCTCCGTTCCCTGAATCTCCTTGAGGAGCCGACCGGGGGAAAAATCCTCTTTGAGGGAACCGACATCACAGATTCCAAGGTGGATATCAACCGTCATCGTCAGAAGATCGGAATGGTATTCCAGCAGTTTAATCTTTTTCCACATAAGACAGTAAAAGAGAACATTATGCTCGCACCTGTGACTCTGAATCTTATGAGTAAGGAAGAGGCTGAAAAAACGGCACTGGAGCTTCTGGAGCGAGTAGGTCTTCCGGATAAGGCAGATTCCTATCCGGACATGCTTTCCGGCGGTCAGAAGCAGCGTATCGCCATTGCAAGATCTCTTGCCATGAACCCGGACGTGATGCTGTTTGATGAGCCTACATCTGCTCTTGATCCGGAGATGGTAGGAGAGGTCCTGGAACTGATGCAGGAGCTTGCAAGATCCGGCATGACCATGGTTGTGGTAACTCATGAGATGGGCTTTGCCCGCGAGGTGGCAACCAGAGTCCTCTTCATTGATGAAGGAAAGATCCAGGAAGAAAATTCTCCTAAGGAATTTTTTGCAAATCCAAAGAATAAGAGACTTCGAGAGTTTCTTTCAAAGACATTATAATGACATTATAAATATAAGAATATTAAAAACGGATGCTTTATCCTCCTGTGGAAATGCTGCAGGAGATAAAGCATCCGTTTTTTGTAGTGCTAGTTGCAAAAAAATCCTTTTTCTTTCCGCTGCTCAGTGGATTTCTTCACCGGCAGTTTTCTGTGCGGCTTTTATTTCGTTGTAACAGTATTTGATAATAGATTTTCTGGTTATGATCCCGATGAAGGAGCCCTGGTCATCTACCACCGGCACGAAGTTCTGATTAATGGCGCGATCCAGGAGATCTTCCATATTGGAATCTGCATGGACCGGTTTGTAGGTGGCGCGACGTGGGATCGCCATGATCGGGATTCCTTCTGTTTCCTTGATGTCGTGGATATCTGCACGGCGCATGCCCCAGAGGAGATCTCCCTCTGAGATGGTGCCGAGATATTTGCCGTCCATGGTGAGGATAGGAATGCAGGAGTACTTGCGGTGCTCCATTTTTTCAAGGGTCTGGCGAAGAGTTTCATCCTCAAAGATGTAGGCTACTTCGCTTTTGGGAATCAGAAAAAACAGAATGTTCACGTTATTACCTCATTTCCGCAAAAATTATAAATAAATCTGTAGGCTGTTTTAGAGAAGCTGAAGTCCGTGTGTCTCTGCAACATCTGTGATCTCCTTCGGCCAGAGAGAGACATGTACTTCTCCGATGTGTGCTTTACGAAGGAAGAACATACAGATTCTGGACTGTCCGATACCACCGCCGATGGTGTACGGAAGCTCTTTGTTCAGGATTGCTTTCTGGAATGGAAGATCTCTTCGGTCATCACAGCCTGCTTCGGTGAGCTGGCGGTCAAGTGCGTCCTCATCAACACGGATTCCCATTGAGGAAAGCTCAAGGGCAATGTCAAGTACCGGATAGTACACGAGGATATCACCGTTCAGTTCCCAGTCATCATAGTCCGGGGCACGTCCGTCGTGGCGCTCGCCGTTGGTAAGGGTTTTGCCGACTTTCATAAGGAAGACAGCGCCCTTTTCACGGGTGATCCGATATTCACGTTCCTTCGGTGTGCAGTCCGGATACATGTCAAGAAGCTCCTGAGTTGTGATAAAGAAGATATCCTTTGGAAGGATCTCCTCGATGTAGTCATACTGTACAGCCATGTATTTCTCGGTTTTACGAAGGACACTGTAAATGGTGCGTACGGTTTCCTTGAGAGTCTCCATGGAACGTTCTTCTTTGGAGATGATCTTTTCCCAGTCCCACTGGTCTACGTAAACAGAGTGGATATTGTCCAGATCTTCATCTCGGCGGATGGCTACCATATCTGTGTAAAGACCTTCTCCGTGAGAAAATCCGTATTTTTTCAGTGCGTAGCGTTTCCATTTGGCAAGGGAGTGTACGATCTCGGCGTTGCTTCCTTCGATAGCTTTGATATCAAAGCTTACCGGGCGCTCTACACCATTAAGGTTGTCGTTAAGGCCGGATTCCGGTGCTACAAATGTTGGAGCGGATACTCGAAGAAGGTTCAGCTTCTGGGAGAGTGTCTGCTGGAAGAAATCTTTTACTGTTTTGATCGCAATCTGTGTGTCATGGAGGTTCAGGTCTGCATGATAGGTTGCGGGGATTGTGATTGTATTCATTATCGGCTCCTCCTGATGATTTTTAGGCTTATTGCTCTGTGGGGTATTATAACAGAAAATGGGTGGAGTGGCAATATAATGAGAGGGGAAGTCTTTTGGGGTATCGTAGAAAAATACTGGGTATTAAATGCCTGGTGTGATATACTGAAAAAAGAATGCTTATGTTTACGATGGAAATATAAATATCCGTTTTAACGGATAGAATGGAGGGAGCTTATGGCAGGTCAAAGGTGTCAGGTTTGTGGGGGTAAGGTTGTAAATGGCAGGTGTTCATTATGTGGGATGCCTTACAGAAATGATGAGGTGTTATATCATCTGAATGAGCCCCGGGAGATACATTATAAACATGCTTCCGCCAAAGTGCGGGATATGATGCGGCAGTATGGACAGGATGCTGATCAAACAACACAACATAACGGAAACGTAAACCGGAATACGAACGCAAACCGGAATACGAACATAAACCGGAATACGAATGCAAGCCGCAATACCGATTTGAATCGGAATCTAACCGGAAGCCGGAATACAGGTGCAGCAGCCGGACGTAAGACTGCAGCAGCAGTTAATACCAGGAATAAAACAACGGTGGGCAGAAATCGTGCAGAAGTTTTAGATCAGGGAAAAAAACAGCAAAAAAAAGATCAGAAAAGCAGCGGGGCAGGCTGGATCATATGGTTTATAGTGACACTGGCCATGCTGCTTCCAAAATTATGGGATTTTATTGCAGACTGGATCGGAACGAATTTGTGAGAATATTTCTGCAGTGAGATCAGGCAGTGCTAAGTGTCTGTATTTTCGTGTATACAGAAATATCCCTTTTCTTTTCTCCTCAGCTGTGTTATACTCATGCCTAGCACAACATATAGATGAAAAACAATATATAGAGGATATAGGTACTATATATAGTATTTACATAGCGACTTATATATAGCACAGGGAGGGATGAGCAATGTTATATGTGATCAAGAAAGACGGGACAAGAGAGGAGTTTAATCCGCAGAAGATCGTGGCTGCCGTGAACAAATCCGCAGAGCGTATTCTTTATACTTTTTCAGACGAGGAGAAGGATTTTATCTGCCGTTTTGCCCAGGAGCATGCGGATTCCCTTGGAAAGAATGAGATCGAGATCCAGGAGATGCACAACATCGTGGAGGGGGCTCTGGAGCGTGTGAATCCGGCAGTTGCCAAGAGCTACCGTGATTATCGGAATTACAAGCTGGATTTTATCCATATGATGGATGATGTCTATACCAAGAGTCAGGCGATCCGTTATATCGGTGATAAAAGTAATGCCAATACAGACAGCGCCCTTGTTGCCACGAAACGAAGCCTGATCTTTAATGAGCTGAACAAGGAACTCTATCGGAAGTTTTTTATGAACCGTAATGAGCTTCAGGCATGTAAGGACGGCTACATTTATATTCATGACCAGTCTGCACGTCTGGATACCATGAATTGCTGTCTGTTCGATGTGGCAGCTGTTTTAAGTGGCGGTTTTGAGATGGGTAATGTCTGGTATAACGAGCCGAAGACTCTGGATACAGCCTTTGATGTTATGGGGGATATCATTCTCAGTACAGCAGCACAGCAGTATGGTGGCTTTACAGTGCCGGAGGTTGATAAGATCCTGGCACCGTATGCAAAGAAGAGCTATGATAAATATATTTCCGAATTTATGAAATACTCGGACGAGAGCTGGAGTGGCCGTGAGGAGAGAGCTATTGAGTATGCTCTTGATAAGGTCCGCAGGGATTATGACCAGGGCTGGCAGGGAATTGAGTACAAGCTGAATACCGTCGGTTCTTCCAGAGGTGATTATCCGTTTGTTACGGTGACACTTGGTCTCGGAACCGAGCAGTTTGAGAAGATGTGTACGATTTCCCTTCTTGAGGTCCATCAGGGAGGACAGGGTAAGGCCGGACACAAGAAACCGGTACTTTTCCCGAAGATCGTATTCCTTTATGACAAAGAGATCCATGGTCCAGGAAAGTGCTGTGAGGATATTTTTGAGGCTGGTGTGGAGTGTTCCTCCAAAACCATGTATCCGGACTGGCTGTCTATGTCCGGCGCAGGCTATATTTCCAGTATGTACAGGAAATACAAGAAGGTCATCAGCCCGATGGGATGCCGTGCTTTCTTAAGTCCGTGGTATGAGCGTGGCGGTATGGAGCCGGCGGATGAGAATGATACGCCTGTTTTTGTGGGACGTTTTAACATTGGTGCGGTAAGCCTTCATCTTCCGATGATCCTTGCAAAGGCCAGAGCAGAGAGCAGAGATTTCTATGAGGTTCTGGATTTCTATCTGGAAATGATCCGTAACCTGCACATCCGCACTTACGAATATCTGGGACAGATGCGTGCATCCACCAACCCGCTTGCATACTGTGAAGGCGGTTTCTACGGCGGACATCTGAAACCGAATGAAAAGATTGGCAAGATCCTGAAGCCTATGACAGCTTCCTTCGGTATCACAGCGTTAAATGAGCTTCAGGAACTTTACAATGGCAAATCCATTGCCGAGGATGGGGCGTTTGCTCTGGAGGTCCTGAAATATATCAATGACAAGGTAAATCAGTACAAGAAGGAAGATGGTTATCTTTATGCGATCTACGGAACACCGGCAGAGAGTCTTTGTGGCCTGCAGGTAGAGCAGTTCCGTAAGATGTATGGAATCATTGAGGGCGTTTCTGACAGACCATATGTGAGCAACAGCTTCCACTGCCATGTAACAGAGGATGTAACTCCGATCGAGAAACAGGATCTGGAGGGACGTTTCTGGGAACTCTGCAATGGAGGTAAGATTCAGTATGTACGTTATCCGATCGGCTACAATAAGGAAGCTATCCGTACACTGATCCGCAGAGCCATGGATCTGGGATATTATGAGGGAGTGAACCTTTCTCTTGCATACTGTGACGATTGTGGTCATGAGGAACTGGAGATGGATGTATGCCCTGTCTGCGGTTCCAGAAATCTGACCAAGATCGACCGTATGAACGGATATCTTTCCTACAGCCGTGTCCATGGAGATACTCGCCTGAATGAGGCGAAGATGGCTGAGATCGCTGAGCGAAAATCTATGTAAATGCTGGCTGTCCGATCAACTGTGGAACAGTGATCGGATGTGGAGCCAGACAGTATAAAAATATCCCGCAGAGCTGCAGGTAAGACCAGCAGCTGTCTGCGGGATATTTTTATGTAAAGTGAAGTTTTATAGTTCACTTTGTATTCTGAGTCCGTAAAATGATCATTTAATGATAGTTCCGGTCTTCTCACGGTAGCCGTCTTTTGCATGGGCCATGTCTGTGATGATGGTACGGCGTCCGGTTCCCTTCTCCACGAAGGAAACACCTGCTTCGATCTTAGGAAGCATGGAGCCTGCCGCAAACTGTTTGCCGGCAATATATTTCTTGGCATCTTCTGTGGAAATAGTATCCAGATAAGATTCGTGATCCGTATTATGGTCAAGGCTTACTTTCTCGACGCTTGTAAGGATCATCAGAGTGTCAGCGTTCAGTTCTTCTGCAAGAAGTCCTGCTGCCAGGTCTTTCTCGATGATGGCGCTGGCACCATTCAGCTGAGTTCCCTGCTCAAGAACCGGGATTCCGCCGCCGCCTGCGGCAATGACGATCTGCTCTGCTGCAGAGAGGACCTTTACAGTTTCAATCTCTACGATCTTCTGTGGCTTCGGTGCTGCAAGGATACGTCTGTACTGGCCCTCGCCCACCTTTGTGACAAAGTTTCCTTTTTCTTCTTCAGCCTCGGCCTCTTCTGCGTTAAGAACACGCCCAATGATCTTCTCCGGCTCTGCAAATGCTTCATCGTATGGATCGATGACAACCTGTGTCAGAACTGTGCTGACCGGTTTGTAGATTCCTCTGGAGATAAGCTCGGCACGGATGGCGTTCTGAAGGTCATAGCCGATATAACCCTGGCTCATGGCGGAACATACGGACATTGGTGCAAATGTATAATCAGGATGTGCCTTACCGAATTCATTCATTGCGGTGTGGATCATCCCTACCTGCGGACCGTTGCTGTGGGAGATCACTACGCGGGTTCCCTCCTCTACCAGATCTGCGATTACCTTCGCTGCGAGTTTTGTAGCTGTTTTTTGCTCTGGAAGTGTGGTGCCAAGTGCCCGGTGGCCTAATGCAACTACTACGGTTTTTTCGCTCATAGGAAATACCTCGTTTCTCTTAAAAATTGGAATGAAATCAGTTACTGTATTCAGTAACGAGTACATCGAAAACGATGCACGAGTATTATATTTTATTATAAAAGACCTATGTGGGAAATGCAATAGAAAATCGAGTGTTTTCCGAGACAGGAAAAACCGCCTGATCCAGTCAGACGGTTTGATTCCTACTATTTTTTGAGGGGGGAGATAGAGAGTGGTTTTTCATCTATCCAACACCTATTATATAGAGAAAATATGTTTAAAATATGTCGTTAATCTAAAAGAAATGGAAAATTTATAAAGAAAGTTTAAACAAACTTTATAATTTTTATATCCGGTTGCGCATGGTCTGAAAATGTGATACATTGAAAAAGTCTTGATTCTGCATTCTGCGGGATCTGTTCACGCATCGTTTCGATGCAGAAATCCATTTTATTTTATCGAAAAAAATATTGATCATGCACCATTTGCCGGGGAGGGATGCCTTTGTCTGTGGAAAAGTAAGTTTCTGTAAAAAAAACATGTGTATAAGAAATGCCAGATCAGGCAGAAATGAGGAAGAGCCATGAAAAACAGAATATGGAAACAGATGAAGAAAGCCGGAATTGTGACAGTGCTGGCAGGAGCCATGCTGGGAGGAACAATAGAACCGAAGCTGACTCTGGGAGCAGATTTTTTGCCGGGACAGGCACCGTTTATCGATCAGAGTGTGTTCTGGAAAGACATAGAATCCGGACAGGCGGAGCTTGGGATCCGGATTCGCGGCCTGAATGAATGGCTGTCCGGGAGAAGGTTTTCGGAGGATAAGGAGAAAAATGAGAAGTGGGACGATGAACTTCAGAAGATTGAAGATCCATCGGTGGAGCAGGAAGAAGAGATAGAGCAGGAACTGCCAGAGGATGATTGGCAGCAGGAAAAGGAGTCAGAACAGGAGCTGCCAGAGGATGATTGGCAGCAGGAAGAAGAGCCAGAACAGGAACTTTCAAAGGATGAGGATGACTTGCAGCAGGAAGAGAAGGCAGAACAGGAATTGCCGGTGGATAAGGTTGTGGAAGGAATCGGAATAGAAATGGAGGAAGGATATGAGCACGTGGAGCAGCTGGCATCCGGGGAAACAGTACAGCCGGAGGATGAAGAGCAGGAGAAAACGGGTCCGCTCACACCGGAAGGAACGGCGTCCGGAGAAGAAAATGTAGGTGACGAAGAGGAATATGAGTCTGAGGAGATTCAAAAACTGACACTGGTCACGTATATTTCTGAGTATTTTGTTCCGGAAACGGATTCTGTCCCGAAAAATATGGCTACACAGCAGATTTCTGTAAGGAGCCAGAGCGGTGAAGCTACAGAGATCACAAAGCTGGAAAGCGTGCTGAACGTGGAGCAGAACGGGCAGGATGAGATTTTTTTCCGTATCCCGCTGATCCTGCGGCAGGAATACCGTTTTCCGGCAGAGAAAAGCAGTTATCCTGTGACTCAGGAGGGACCGCTTCAGAAGGACTGTACCGGTGCGGGAACCTTTCTCATGACAGAAGAAAACGGGGAAGAGCTGGTGATCGCAGAGGGAATCTCGCCTATGCTGGACGTGGAGGCTGCTGAGGCTGATATGGAATTGTCGGTAATTGCACAGAATGAAAAAATGAAAGCAGGGCAGACCATCCGTTATCAGGTGGAGATAGCCAATACCGGAAAGCTGGATCTTGCAGATATCCGTCTGACCAGCAGCCTTTCCTGCCCTAAGATCCGGCAGCTGTGGGAAGACGCGGAAGGCCTTCTAACAGAAGGGACCGTGGCGGAATTTGCGGAATTAAAAGCCGGAGAGAGCAGGAGCTTTTATGTACAGGCGCCCCTTCTGGATGAACAGGAAAAAGATCTGGAGCACCAGGTGGAAGCAGAGGCCAGGGTGAAGGACAGAGTGGAGGAGGTGATCCGGAAGAACGCTTCCACTATAAATGGTCTGGAGGCACTGAAGGCGGATCTTTCTGTAAAGAAAACTGCAGACAAAGAAACCGCTGCACCGGGTGAGACTGTGACCTATCAGATCTGTATCGTGAATACCGGTGAAAAAACGCTTCATTCGGTTGTGGGAACGGAGCGCTTTCAGGCAGCAGGGATCCATGCACAGTTTCTGGAGCAGGAAGGTGTAACGCTCAACAGCAGCCGTACAAAGGCAATGATCCAACAGATCCCGCCGGGAGAGGCAGTTTCTCTTCAGGCTGTGGTGAAGATCCCGGGAAAAACGGCGGATCAGAAGCTTTTTAACCAGGTGACGGTCACAAGCCAGGAAACCGGAGAGCGATTGATGGAGGCCTCCGCTTCTGTCATGGTAAAAGGAGAGGTGGCTATTACGCCGGAAGAAGGGCTGCCTTTGCAGGGAGATGACCAGGGTCCGGCTTCCGGTCAGATACAGATGGCAAGAACTGCGTCTACACATCCGAAGACCGGAGATGATACCAGGAGGGATTTGTGGACGCTTCTGGCAGTGACAGCTTTGGTGACTGTGCTGGGCAGCATCTGGCTCCGGAAAAAATATGCGGATATTTATGGAAAAAGCTGATGTTACTGAGAACGGAGTGAACAGTAACAAGCTGATATTTTACAAGGCGGCCGTACCTCAAAGAAACGTTGAAAACAGGGGGGAGGTGTGCTATTCTATATGGTATGTACAGAAAATAAGAACAGTATATTTCCCGCCTCCGGTGTGCTGCCCGTCAGACCGGAAAAAGGGAAGATGGAGGAGAAAAATGAATCTTTTATCCTTATTGGAACATCTTGAATACAAATGCCTTCAGGGAAGTACAGAGCAGGAGGTTTCTTCTGTTGTATATGATTCCCGTAAAGTAGAAGAAGGGAGCCTTTTTATCTGCATCAGAGGTGCGGTCGTGGATGGACATAAATTTATACCTGATGTTGTGGCAAAGGGTGCGAAGACACTCATCGTGGAAGAAGCGGTGGAGGCACCGGAGGATGTGACAGTGATCCAGGTAGAGGATACCCGTTACGCCATGGCCTTTATTTCAGCAGCATGGTTCGGACATCCGGCAGAAAAGCTCAAAACCATCGGTATCACCGGAACCAAAGGAAAAACAACTACAACCTATATGGTGAAATCGATCCTTGAGAATGCCGGATATAAGGTTGGTCTGATCGGAACCATCGAGGCTGTTATCGGGGAGAAGCATATCCCGGCAGCCAACACGACACCGGAATCCTATATGGTACAGAAATATTTTCATGATATGGTAGAAGCAGGCTGCGATGCGGTCGTTATGGAGGTTTCCTCACAGGGACTGATGCTTCACAGGACCCAGGGATTTGTGTTTGATTTTGGAATTTTCACAAATATTGAACCAGATCATATCGGACCGAATGAGCATAAGGACTTTGATGATTATCTGCACTGCAAATCCATGCTTCTCAGACAGTGTAAGGTTGGTATCGTAAATCGTGATGATGAACACTTTGACCGCATTATCGAAGGCCACACCTGTAAACTTGAAACCTATGGATTTTCCGAAAAAGCAGATCTCCGTGCAGAGGACGCCAGACTCGTTGGAAGAAAGGGCTATCTGGGAATTTCCTATCATGTTAAGGGACTTATGGATTTTCCTGTGGAGATCGATATTCCAGGTAAGTTCAGCATTTACAATTCTCTGACTGCCATTGCCATCTGCCGCCATTTTAAGGTATCCGAGGAGAATATCATCAAAGCTCTGAAGGTGGCCAGGGTCAAAGGCCGTATTGAGATGATCAAGGTATCTGACGAATTCACACTGATGATCGATTACGCACATAATGCCATGGCACTGGAGAGCCTTCTCGGAACACTGAAGGAATATGATCCGCACAGACTGGTATGCCTGTTTGGCTGTGGCGGAAACCGTTCCAAGCTGCGCCGTTATGAGATGGGTGAGGTTTCAGGAAAGATGGCAGATCTGACCATCATTACTTCAGATAATCCGCGAGATGAGGATCCACAGGCCATCATCGATGATATCAAGATCGGAATGGCAAAAACAGATGGAAAATATGTGGAGATCCCGGATCGTAAGGAGGCGATCGCCTACGCGATCCATCACGGTGAGCCGGGAGATATCATCGTCCTTGCCGGAAAGGGCCATGAGGATTATCAGGAGATCAAGGGTAAGAAATATCCCATGGATGAGCGTGTACTGATCCGGGAGATCCTGGAAGAAGATCAGAAAGCGTAAATGGATGATCTATGCAGATGTGATCATTGATATTTCTCATGAAAAGCTGGACCGGGATTTTCAGTATCGTGTACCTGAGGAGCTGGTGCAGGCAATAAAACCCGGAGTTGTGGTCACAGTGCCCTTCGGAAAGGGAAATACCCTTCGGAAAGGCTATGTGACCGGAATCTCCGGAACGGCAAAATATGATGCGTCAAAGCTCAAGGAGATCCGGGGAGTGTCCACAGACAGTGAGACAACAGAATCCCGGCTGATCGCACTTGCGGCCTGGATGAAGGAGACCTATGGCTCCACCATGATCCAGGCACTGAAAACAGTTCTGCCTGTAAAAGACAAGGTCCGTGCAAAAGAGAAAAGGCTGATCCTTTTTACAGGGAAAAAGGAAGAGGGGCAGGCACTTCTTGGCAAGCTGGAAGGCAGCCGCTTTAAAGCACGTGAGCGGTTCCTTCGGGCAATCCTGGAGGCCGGGAGCCTAGATTATACCTATGCCTCCAAAGAGCTTGGAGCCGGCATTTCTGTTCTTGATTTTTTTGAAAAAAAAGGTCTGATAACCATTGAAAGTCAGGAAATGTATCGTATTCCCGAGGGGCTCGGCCTGGTGAAGGAGAACATGGAACTGAGTCTGAACCAGGAACAGCTTTTGGCAGCAGAGCAGATATTTCGGGAATGGCAGGAGCCGGACCCAAGGCCTGCACTTCTTTTCGGAGTGACCGGAAGCGGAAAGACCCAGGTTTATATGCGCCTGATCCAGAAAGTGCTGGAGGAGGGAAAACAGGCGATCGTGCTGATTCCTGAGATCGCGCTTACTTATCAGACAGTCAGGCGTTTTTATGCCATGTTCGGAGATAAGGTTTCGGTTCTGAACTCCAGACTTTCCCAGGGAGAACGCTATGATCAGTTCAAAAGAGCAAAACGTGGTGAGATCCAGGTGATGGTAGGACCAAGATCCGCACTGTTCACACCGTTTTCAGATCTGGGACTGATCATTATCGACGAAGAGCATGAACCCACCTACAAAAGTGAGAATACGCCAAGGTACCATGCACGTGAGACTGCCATTGAGAGGGCGCGGATGGAACATGCCCGTGTGGTCATGGGATCAGCCACTCCGTCATTGGAAGCCTACAGTCATGCCTGTGACGGAGAATATCTTCTGGTAAAGTTAAATGCACGTTATGAGGAAAGACCGCTTCCACAGGTATCGATCGTGGATCTTCGGGAAGAATTAAAGAAAGGGAACCGCTCGGTACTGAGTCTGGAGCTGAAGAGGAATCTGGAGCAGGTCCTTGAAAGAAGAGAACAGGCCATGTTGTTTCTGAACCGGAGAGGATATGCGGGATTTGTTTCCTGCAGAGCCTGCGGTCACGTTATGAAATGTCCCCACTGTGATGTATCTCTAAGTGAACACAATGGCAATCGTCTGATCTGTCATTACTGCGGCTATGAGACTGTGAAACCGGAAATCTGTCCGTCCTGTGGTTCACCGCACATTGGTGGATTTAAGGCAGGAACCCAGCAGATCGAGAAGGTCATTGAAAAAGAATTCCCGAAAGCCAGGGTACTTCGAATGGATTTTGATACCACAAGGACCAAGGACAGCTATGAGAAGATCCTGGCTTCTTTTGCAAAGCATGAGGCAGATATTCTGGTGGGGACCCAGATGATCGTCAAGGGACATGATTTTCCGAATGTGACTCTGGTAGGAGTGATTGCAGCAGATCTTTCGCTGAATATGGATGACTATCACTGCGGGGAGCGTACATTCCAGCTTCTGACTCAGGCAGTTGGACGTTCCGGCAGAGGGAATCGGCCGGGGCAGGCGGTGATCCAGACATATCAGCCGGAGCATTACAGTATCCAGGCTGCGGCTATTCAGGATTATGAGAAATTTTATAAAGAAGAAATGGGGTATCGGATGCTTCTGGACTATCCGCCGGCAGCCCATATGATGACTGTTTTTGGCGCCTGCCAGGATGAAGAATTTCTGAAAAATGCCATGTATTATATAGAAGTTTTTATCCGCAGGGTAAGTCCGAAGGAAGAGCTTCACATGATCGGACCTGCAGCTGCATCGGTAGGTAAGGTAAAGGATGTTTATCGTCAGGTGATCCATCTGAAGCACAGGGATATCTGCTTTCTCACAGCAGTCAGAGAGAAGCTGGAGAAATATATAGAGATAAATTCCGGATTCCGGAAAATATACATTCAATTTGATATGAATTAAAGGAGAAGAAAAATGGCACTTAGAACAATCCGTGTACAGGGGGATTCTGTACTGACAAAAAAATCCCGGACAGTAGACAAAATGACACCGAGGATCGGGGAACTGATCACAGATATGCTGGATACCATGTATGATGCAATGGGTGTTGGCCTCGCTGCACCACAGGTAGGAATTCTGAAACGTATCGTTGTCATCGATGTAGGTGAGGGCCCGATCGTGCTGATCAATCCGGAGATCCTTGAGACAAGCGGCGAGCAGACCGGTGACGAGGGATGCCTGAGCGTTCCGGGAATGGCAGGACAGGTAACACGTCCGAACTATGTGAAGGTAAAAGCACTTGATGTAAATATGAACGAACAGATCTACGAGGGAGAGGGCCTTCTGGCAAGAGCGTTCTGTCATGAGATTGACCATCTGGATGGAAAAATGTATACAGAACTTGTGGAGGGAGAACTTCACAAGGTAACTTATGATGAAGAAGACTAAAGGCGGGATACTATGAAGATTATTTATATGGGAACTCCGGACTTTGCGGTGGCGCCTCTTGCAGCACTGGCAGAGAACGGATATGAAGTGGAGGCTGTGATCACACAGCCGGACAAACCGAAGGGCAGAGGCAAAACTCTGATGCCTACTCCTGTAAAAGAAGAAGCACTGAAACACGGGATCCCGGTACTGCAGCCGGTGAAGGTAAGAGATCCTGAATTTGTGGAAGAACTGAAAAATCTTGCACCGGACATCATCATTGTTGCGGCATTCGGGCAGATCATTCCAAAGAGCATCCTGGATATGCCGAGATTCGGATGTATCAATATCCATGCGTCTCTGCTTCCTAAATATCGTGGAGCTGCACCGATCCAGCAGGCGGTGATCGACGGTGAAAAAGAATCCGGCGTTACCATTATGCAGATGGGAACCGGTCTGGATACCGGTGATATGATTTCCAGGATCGTGGTTCCGCTTGCCAAAGATGAGACAGGTGGAAGCTTGTTTGATAAGCTCGCACAGGCAGGTGCAGAGCTTCTGGTACAGACTTTACCGTCCATTTTTGACGGAACTGCAACCCGCGAGAAACAGCCGGAGGAGAGTCCAACACCATATGCTGCCATGATCTCCAAAAAAATGGGGCTTCTGGATTTCAGCAAAAATGCGGAAGAACTGGAGCGTCTGGTAAGAGGCCTTGATCCATGGCCAAGCGCTTTTACCTTTATCAATGGAAAAACATTGAAGGTCTGGAAGAGCTCTGTTCTGGAAAAACAGGCACAGGAAGCATCGGGAACTGTGATAGCCGCTGACAAAGGAGGAATCCAGGTAGCATGCGGCCAGAAGGTACTCGTGCTCCATGAAGTGCAGCTGGAAGGCAAAAAACGCATGGAAGCGGATGCGTTCCTTCGGGGATATCAGTTGAAACCAGGAGACATGTTCAGAGATTCCAGGGAGTGATGAGTTATGTACGGATATGGTTATTACGGATGGGGAATGGACCCCACGATTCTTTTGCTCGTGATCGGAATGCTTCTTTCTCTTGCGGCATCCGCGAAGCTGCGCAGTACCTTTGCAGTCTATAAAAAGGTCCGGAGTCATTCAGGTATCACCGGTGCGGAAGCTGCACAGAGGATCCTGAGAGCGGCTGGGATCACAGACGTACAGGTGGTTCCGATCCGCGGAAGTCTTACGGATCACTATGATCCGAGAACGAAAACGGTTTCCCTTTCAGAAGATATTTATGGAAGAAATTCTCTGGCGGCTGTGGGGGTGGCAGCACATGAATGTGGCCATGCGATCCAGGATGCGATCAATTATGCACCACTGAATATCCGTTCAGCCATTGTACCTGCCGCAAATATTGGTTCCCAGCTTTCATGGCCGCTGTTTATCGCAGGACTGATCTTTTCCATTGATCCGCTGGTAACTCTGGGAATTGTTTTGTTTTCACTGGCAGTACTGTTTCAGCTGGTGACACTTCCGGTTGAGATCAATGCGTCTTCCAGAGCGCTTAAAATGCTGGAAAGTACAGGTATCTTAGGTGCAGATGAAAAAAAGGGTGCAAGAAAAGTACTTACAGCGGCAGCGCTTACCTATGTAGCAGCTCTGGCGGCATCTATTCTGCAGCTTCTGAGACTGATTATCCTTGCAGGAGGTAGAGATCGTGATTAGCAGCGGAGTAAATACCAGAGAACTGATCCTTGAGATCCTGTTACAGATCGAGGAGGAGGGTGAGCACAGCCATATTGCGATCCGGAATGCGCTTTCCAAATATCAGTTTCTTCCGAAACAGGAACGTAGCTTTATTACAAGAGTATGTGAGGGAACCCTGGAATACAGGATCTATATTGATTATGTCATTGATTCTTTTTCCAAGGTTTCTGTAAACAAGATGAAACCGCAGATCCGCGAGATCCTGAGAAGTGCGGTATATCAGCTGAAATTTATGGACAGTGTTCCGGACAGTGCAGTATGCAATGAAGCGGTAAAGCTGGCACAGCGAAAAGGCTTTTATAATCTAAAGCCCTTTGTCAACGGGGTGCTCCGTACGATCGCAAGAGAGATCGGCGATCTGGAGCTTCCTTCCAGGGAAGAAAACGAAGTCCGTTATCTTTCTGTGAAATATTCCATGCCGGAATATCTGGTAGAAAAATGGAAAGCAGCCTACGGAGTGAAGACTACGGAGAAGATCCTGGAGGATTTTCTGACAGAAAGACCGATCACAGTACGGTGCCGTACTCATAAGGCGTCTCTGAGAGAAATCGTCACCAGTCTGAAATCTCAGGGAGTGACAGTAGAACAGGCTCCTTATCTTCCCTATGCACTGAAGATTTCCGATTACAATCATATTCTGACACTAGAGACATTCCTTCAGGGAAAGATCCTGGTGCAGGATGTAAGCTCTATGCTTGTAGCGGAAGCTGCAAGTCCGAAAAAAGGTGACCATATCATCGACATGTGCGCTGCACCAGGTGGAAAAAGCATCCATGTGGCAGACAAAATGGGGGATTACGGAAATGTGGATGCCAGAGATGTAAGTCAGTATAAGGCAGATCTTATCAAAGAAAACATCCACAGGACCGGAGTGATCAACGTGGAAGCCAGAGTTCAAGATGCAACGGTATATGATCCGGATTCCGAACAGGCTGCGGATATTGTGATCGCGGATGTACCGTGCTCCGGTTATGGTGTTATCGGCAAGAAACCGGAAATCAAATACCGGGCAACTCCGCAGAAACAGGAAGAGATCGTAATGCTCCAGAGAATGATCCTGGATAAGGCTGCAAAGTATGTGAAACCGGATGGAACGCTGATCTTCAGCACATGTACCATTGCCCGGGAAGAAAACGAAGAAAATGTATTATGGTTTTTAAAGAATTATCCGTACCGGCTGGAAAGCCTGGATCCGTATATTCCGGAGGAACTGCACTGTAAATCCACGAAGCTTGGCTATCTGCAGCTTCTGCCGGGAATACATAAGACAGATGGATTCTTTATTGCCAGATTCAGAAGGAAATAACAGAAAATGACAGATGTAAAATCCATGACCATGGAGGAATTGAAGGAATTCATGACAAAGATCGGTGAAAAGCCTTTCCGGGCGAAACAGATCTATGCATGGCTTCACCAGCAGCTGGTTACCTCCTGGGATGAAATGACAAATCTTTCCAAAAGCCTCAGGGAAAAGCTTTCGGCTTATCCGATCACAGCACTGACCCAGGCAGATGTAAGGATCTCAAAAATTGACGGAACCAGAAAATATCTGTTCCAGCTGGAAGATGGAAATGTGATCGAGAGTGTTCTCATGCGGTATCACCACGGAAATTCTGTGTGCATTTCTTCTCAGGTGGGCTGCCGTATGGGATGCAGATTCTGTGCATCTACCATCGGAGGACTGACCAGATGCCTGAAACCGTCCGAGATGCTGGATCAGATTTACCGTATCCAGGCAGATACCGGTGAACGTGTGGCCAATGTAGTTGTGATGGGAACCGGTGAGCCGATGGATAATTATGACAATCTTGTCCGTTTTGTCCGGATCCTTACCGACGAAAACGGTCTTGGGATCAGTCAGAGAAATGTGACGGTTTCTACCTGTGGGATCGTGCCGAAGATGTATGATCTGGCTGAAGAAAAGCTTCAGATCACTCTGGCACTTTCCCTTCATGCTCCAAATGATGAAAAACGACAGGAACTGATGCCGATCGCGAATAAGTATTCTATGGATGAGGTTCTGGATGCCTGCAGAAATTATTTTGACAAAACAGGCCGAAGGATCACCTTTGAGTACAGTCTTGTAGCTGGCGTCAACGACAGTGAAGAAGATGCGAGACAGCTGGCAGGCCGTATAAAAGGCATCAATTGCCATGTAAATCTGATTCCGGTCAATCCCATCAAGGAACGCTCCTATGTGAGGTCTACTCGACAGGCTGTGGAGAATTTCAAAATAAAACTTGAAAAATACGGAATTAATGTTACTATTAGAAGGGAAATGGGCAGCGATATCGACGGTGCCTGTGGACAGCTAAGAAAAAGTTACATGGAAAAAACAGAAAGCGAGAAGTGACATGAGGATATACTCAGCTACTGATGTAGGGCAGAAGCGGAAGATGAATCAGGATTACGTGTTTGCATCTGAAGGTCCGGTTGGAAATCTGCCTAATCTTTTCACAGTCGCGGACGGAATGGGCGGACATAACGCCGGTGACTATGCATCCTCACATGCAGTACGGATCCTTGTGGATGAAATCCGTGAAGATGCGGATTACAATCCTGTGAAGGTTATTCGTCATGCGATTGAAGCTGCGAATACGGAGATCAGAAACCGTGCGCAGGAAGACGAAAACCTCCGGGGCATGGGAACCACTATGGTGGTGGCGACTATTGTAGATCAGTATGCCTATGTAGCCAATGTGGGTGACAGCCGTTTATATGTGATCCAAGACGGGATCCGCCAGGTCACCAGAGATCATTCCCTGGTACAGGAAATGGTGAGAATGGGCGAGATCAGCGAAGCGGAAGCACGGAATCATCCGGATAAGAACATCATTACAAGGGCACTTGGCGCAGAGAAAACGGTGGATGTGGATTTCTTTGATCTGAAACTTGAAAAAGGATGTACGATCCTGATGTGTTCAGACGGTCTCAGCAATATGGTTGAAGATGAGAAGATCCAGGAGATCATATCCGATCCGGAAGCAGATATTGATCAGAAGGGCAGTGCGCTCCTTCGGGAAGCAAATCAGAATGGTGGTAAGGATAATATTGCAGTCGTACTGGTAGAGCCATTCACGAATGAGGTGGAAGCATGTTGAAGACGGGAATGATCATAGCCGAGCGCTATGAGATCGTAGGAAAAATCGGAACTGGCGGAATGGCAGATGTCTATAAGGCTATGGACCATAAGCTGAACCGTTTTGTTGCCGTGAAGGTCCTGAAACCGGAGTTTCGGGAAGACACCACGTTTATAAAGAAATTCAGAAGTGAGGCCCAGGCGGCAGCTGGTCTTACACATCCGAATATCGTCAATGTATTTGACGTAGGAGATGACGGCGGTGTTTATTACATTGTTATGGAACTGATCGAGGGTATCACTCTGAAGGAATACATCTCCAAGAAGGGAAAGCTTTCCATTAAAGAGGCCACAAGTATCGCAATTCAGGTTTCTATGGGTCTGGAGGCGGCACACAGCCATGGTATCGTTCACAGAGATGTGAAACCCCAGAATATCATTATCTCCACAGATGGTAAAGTAAAGGTGACAGACTTTGGAATTGCCAGAGCTGCATCTTCCAATACGATCAGCTCCAATGTAATGGGATCTGTACATTACAGCTCACCTGAGCAGGTGAGAGGCGGATACAGCGATGAGAAGAGCGATATCTATTCTCTTGGAATCACACTGTATGAGATGGTCACAGGAAGAGTTCCTTTTGACGGAGATACCACTGTGGCGATCGCTATCAAGCATCTGCAGGAAGAGATGGTCCCGCCAAGTGTGTATACACCGGACCTTCCGTACAGTCTGGAGCAGATCATTCTGAAATGTACACAGAAAAGTGTAGATCGTCGTTACAGCCGTATGGAGGATGTGATCGCAGACCTGAAGCATTCTCTGATCGATCCCCAGGGTGATTTTGTAAGGCTTACTACAGTTGACAACGATGCCAAGACGGTTGTGATCTCAGAAGAAGAGCTTGGTGAGATCAAACATACACCGAAGCAGATCACAAAACCGGAGATCACCGCACTTGAGGAAGAAAAATACGACGATAACGATTACGATGATGCAGAGGAAGAATACAGACCGAGATCCGAGCATAGATCCGGAAAGAAAAAGAAGCATCATGGTTCCGGAAGAGGCCTGACGATTGCGGCACTGATCGGAGGTGCAGTCCTTCTGATCGTTCTTGTGGTAGTGCTTGGACGTGCCGCAGGACTGTTTGGAACCGGCAGCAGCGGAGCTGCAGACAGCAGCAAGGCAGAAGCGAAGCAGGAATCAGCAGCTGACGGTCTGGCAACTGTTCCTGATCTTGTAGGCAAGACAGAGGAAGAGGCTAAAACACTTGCAAACGATGCACATCTGGGTGTCCAGATGGCCGGTGAGGAGGCATCCGATCAGGAAAAAGGCAGGATCTCCCGTCAGGAGACAGCTGCGGGAACACAGGTTGAAGCCAATACAACTGTGAAATACTGGGTAAGCACCGGAACAGCACAGGTTACGATCCCAGATCTGGATGGACGTACAGGAATCGATGCACAGCAGACTCTGGAAGATCTTGGACTTCAGGTAAATGTCCAGAAAGAATACAGCGACACAGATGACAACGGATATGCACTGGTAGATCCGGGATATGTTTACAATGTCGAGCCGGCAGCAGGTACTTCTGTGCAGGCAGGCTCTTCTGTAACACTGACAGTCAGTCGAGGGGTTGATTATGGCGATAATGCTGAGGTTCCGAGTGTTGTAGGAATGACCAAGGATGATGCGCTTACTACTTTAGGTAAATTTATTGATATCCAGATAACAGAACAGCAGAGTACAGAAGCTGCAGGTACAGTTATCGCACAGGATCCGGAAGCCTATGCGGCAGCAGACCCGGATCAGCCGATCAGCATTACCATCAGCTCCGGTGACAAGGCTCCATCCACAGACAGCGCAGCATCTGCAGATAGTACAGCATCTACAGACAGTACAGCATCTACAGACAGCACAGCATCTGCGGACAGCACAGTATCTGCGGACAGCACAGTATCCACAACTACATCTACAGCAGATGTCAATGCAAACACAGGCTGGAAATGTACACAGACACTGGATACTCCGTCCGGCTACAATGGAGGCGCGATCCGTCTGGAATTGATCCAGGACGTAAACGGTGAGCCTAAGGCATCCACCATCATTGATGGACAGAATATCAGCTTCCCGTATCAGCTTGATATCTCAGGTGCTGAGGGCGTTACCTCAGGAACCATCTATCTCTATGAAGAGGTAGACGGGGATTATCAGCAGCTTGGAACCTACACGGTTACATTCAAGAAAGCTGAGTGATCATGCAGGGAAAGATAATCAAAGGTATTGCCGGATTCTACTACGTATATGCAGAAGACGGTAATACATATGAATGCAGAGCCAAGGGAATTTTCCGTAAGGATAAATTCAAGCCTCTGGTAGGTGACAATGTGGACATTACAGTTCTGGATGAAAAGGAACTGGAGGGAAGTGTGACGGAGATCCACAAGCGGAAGAATTCTCTGATCCGTCCGGCTGTGGCCAATGTAGATCAGGCACTGGTGATATTTGCCATGGATAATCCGAAGCCGAACTTCATGCTTCTGGATCGTTTCCTCATTATGATGGAGAGGGAAGGTGTTCCGGCAGTCATCTGTTTTAACAAAAAAGATCTGGCAACAACGGAAGAGCTGGAATTTCTCTATGAAACATACCAGAGCTGCGGCTATCAGGTGATCCTGTCAAGTGCCCTGAAGGGAGAAGGACTCGACGAGATCGAAGAAGTGCTTCAGGGCAGGACAACTGTGGTTGCCGGCCCATCCGGCGTGGGAAAATCTTCTCTTACAAATTCCCTTCAGGAAGAAGTGGAGATGGAAACCGGTGAGATCAGCCGTAAGTTGAAACGGGGAAAACATACCACGCGCCATGCACAGATCATACCGGTGGCACAGGATACATTCCTTGTGGATACGCCGGGATTTTCCTCCTTATATATTGAAAATATGGAGGAGCAGGAACTGAAGGATTACTTTCCAGAGTTCCGAAGATATGAAGGACAGTGCCGCTTTCAGGGGTGCCGTCACATACATGAACCGGGCTGCGCTGTTAAGGAAGCCCTTGAGAACAATGAGATCAGCAGACTCCGATATGAAGATTATCTGGAGCTGCACCAGGAATTAAAAGAGAAAAGGAGATACTGAGTCATGGAATACCGATTGTGCCCGTCGATCTTATCAGCAGATTTTAACAGACTGGGAGAACAGATCAAAATTCTGGAAAAGGAAGGCGTTGAATATCTGCATATTGATGTTATGGATGGAGATTTTGTTCCCAGCATTTCTTTTGGAATGCCGGTGATCAAATCGATCCGGAAAGAATCCAACATGTTTTTCGACGTACATTTGATGGTAACAGAACCGGAAAGATATATCCGCGATTTTGTAGAATGCGGAGCAGATTCCATTACTGTACATGCGGAGGCATGTGAGGATCTGGAGCGTACACTGGAGCAGATCAGGGCAGCAGGGGTAAAGGCGGCAGTTTCGATCAAGCCATCCACACCGGTAAATGACATCAGCCATCTTCTTGAAGATGTGGATATGGTGCTGATAATGACTGTTCAGCCAGGATTTGGCGGACAGAAATACATGGACGAATGCACGGAGAAGATCCAGGAGCTTCGTGAGCTTATTGATGAAGAAGAGCTGGATGTTGATATCCAGGTAGATGGTGGTATCAATGATGATACACTGGAGACGGTTATGCGTGCCGGTGCAAACCTCATGGTCGCAGGTTCCTGGGTATTTAAGGGCGATGTGGCAGCCAATGTAAGACACATTACAGAAAAAATCCACAATATCAAAAAAGAGCTGGACTGAAAATGATCGATACAATAATAATCAGCGGGGGCAATATCCAGAATGGTTTTGCCCTCGATTTTTTAAAAAAAAGAATAGAAGAAAGCCGAGGAGAGAAAATCACTCTTGTTGCTGCAGATAAGGGGATGGAATGGTTTATGAAAAACCGGGAATTTATTCCGAATCTTGCAATTGGGGATTTTGACAGTCTTTCCGAAGAAGGCCAAAAATATATGGAAAGCCTGAAGGGACCGGAGATCATCAGGCTGAAGCCAGAGAAGGATGATTCGGATACACAGTCTGCGGTAAACCAGATGATCCGCAAGGGTGCAAAGGATATCCTGATCCTGGGAGCTACCGGCACAAGGCTGGATCATGTGCTGGCGAATCTGGGACTGCTTTCCATGGGTAAGGAACAGGGCGTTCGTATTGCGATCGCAGATCAGTGGAATTATATCACACTTGCAGAAAGCGGAACCATACTGCACAGAGAGGAGCAGTTTGGAAAATATGTTTCATTCTTTACTGTGGGAGGTGATGTGACAGGCCTCACTCTGAAGGGATTTAAGTATCCGCTGAACGGATATCATCTGACAGTAGAAGACAGTGGCCTGACCGTCAGCAATGAGATTTCGGAAGAAACCGCAGAGATCCTGTATGAAAGCGGGCAGCTTCTGATGATCATGTCCAGGGACTGACAGTAACAATAAATGCCTCACAGTTGCGATTTCAGGCTGTGTATGGTAATATGGGACAGGAATGGCCTGAAAAACGGAAAGGCCTGTTTAAAGAGTATCTGAAAAATACTGTAAATAAATATATCGAAAGGACGTATATAGAGAGATGAAATTAGGAATCGTAGGTCTTCCTAACGTAGGAAAAAGTACATTATTCAATTCACTGACAAAAGCCGGAGCAGAATCCGCAAACTATCCGTTCTGTACTATCGACCCCAATGTGGGTGTTGTAACCGTTCCGGATGAGAGACTGAATCTTCTCGGAGATTTTTATAAATCAAAAAAAGTAACACCGGCAGTGATCGAATTCGTCGATATTGCAGGTCTTGTAAAAGGCGCATCTAAGGGAGAGGGACTTGGAAACCAGTTCCTTGCAAATATCCGTGAGGTAGATGCTATCGTTCACGTGGTACGCTGCTTTGAGGATTCCAATGTTGTTCATGTAGATGGAAGCATTGATCCGCTCCGCGATATCGAGACTATTAATCTGGAGCTTGTTTTCTCTGATCTTGAGATCCTCGAGAGAAGAATTGCCAAGGTTACCAAGACTGCACGTATGGATAAGGAAGCTGCCAAAGAGCTTACATTCCTTGAAAAAGTAAAGGCGCATCTGGAAGAGGGACAGCTTGCCATTACTCTGGAAACAGAGAACGAAGATGAGGATGCATGGCTTGCAACCTATAATCTTCTTACTGCAAAACCGGTGATCTATGCGGCTAACGTTGCAGAGGATGATATCGCAGATGATGGGGCGAACAATCAGTATGTACAGGCAGTACGTGAATACGCTGCCAAACAGAACAGCGAGGTATTTGTGATCTGTGCGCAGATCGAGGAGGAGATCTCCGAGCTGGATGAGGATGAGAGAAAGATGTTCCTTGAGGATCTGGGACTGACAGAATCCGGCCTGGAGAAGCTGGTGCGCGCAAGCTATCACCTTCTTGGCCTTATGAGCTTCCTGACAGCAGGAGAGGATGAGACAAGAGCATGGACCATCAAGATCGGAACCAAGGCACCGCAGGCAGCAGGTAAGATCCACACAGACTTTGAACGTGGATTTATCAAAGCAGAGGTTGTGAATTATCAGGATCTTCTGGATTGCGGTTCCTATGCAGGTGCCAGAGAGAAGGGCCTTGTACGTATGGAAGGAAAAGAGTACGTTGTACAGGACGGAGATGTGATCTTATTCAGATTTAACGTGTGATCACCAACGTCTGTGAAATACCGGCTGTAAGCTGAAAAATTATAACAGGTGATTTTATGGATATGTCAATTCGGTTTCCCGGATTAGATCTGGTTTTGGATCATGTGCCGAGATCCTTTGAGATCTTTGGCTTTGAGATCACGATCTATGGCGTCCTGATCGCGATAGGAATGCTTCTGGGAATCTTTTTTGTGGTACTGGAAGCCAGAAGAAATCATGAAGATCCGGATGCATATCTGGATCTGGCCATCATAACGCTGCTTTCCGGTGTGGCAGGGGCGAGGTTGCTTTATGCGGCTTTTTCCTGGAGCCTTTATAAAAATAATCCGGGACAGCTTCTGAATATACGGTCCGGAGGACTTATGTTTTATGGCGGACTTCTGGGCGGTGTGCTGGGTGGTGCGGTCTATTGCAGGATCCGAAAGAAATCCTTCTGGCAGATGGCAGATCTTGCCTGCATGGGACTTCTGATCGGGCAGATAATAGGAAAGTGGGGAAGCTTTTTTAACAGAGAATCTTTCGGGGAATATGCAGACAACATTTTTTCCATGCAGCTGCCGCTGACTGCGGTACGGGCAGGAGAGGTCACCACGGCTATGCGTGAAAAGCTTCAAACCGTGGACGGTGGTACCTGGATTTTGGTACAGCCCTTGTTTTTCTATGAAAGTCTCTGGTGTCTGCTTGTGCTTTTGGTGCTTATGATGCTGCTTCGCAAAAAAGTATTTCAGGGAGAGATCTTTCTGAGATATCTGGCAGGCTATGGTCTGGGAAGAGCAGTGCTCCAGTGGTTCCGCACAGATAAAATACTGTTTCCGGGAACCGGCGTGGATATTTCACTGGTGATCTCGGTAATACTTTTTGTTCTTTGCACCGTGGTAGTTGCAGTGAAATGCGTGATGTCCAGAAAGCGGGCAAAAGTACGGATGAGAAGGATCGAGAAAGATCAGCAGGCAGAGAAAGAAGCGGAACAGCAACGGGAAAATGTAGCAGAGAATCTGGAAACAGAGACTGTACAGGGAGAAAAAAATGGATCAGAACGAGATACAGAAGAAAGAGGAAGCTCTTCGGAAAGCGTCACTTTTGCAGCAGCTGCAGGAGGAACGGAAGAAGCTGGACAGCCAGATCAGGAGCAGGAGCGATCTTCTGAAGAATCTGGAGGCCAGCCAAAGAGTTGACCGTATTCTGGAATTATATTACGGAAACTGAGATCAAACAGATATAGGATACAGATGCTTTTGTCTGATGGATCAGAATATAGGATAGGATACCGGCATTTGGCTGATAAGAGCAGCAGAAAACTGCCCTGCAGGAAAACGTCTTCTACGACGTTTCTGGCAGGGCAGTTTTTGTGCTGTGCAGTAGGAATATATCAGTACATCTTTCGGAAATCCAGAGGAGTTGTGCCTGTGACTTTACGGAACATGGCGATAAAGTGGCTGGCATCGGAAAATCCGGAAGCACCGGCAACATCCTGGATCTTCATATCCGGTCTGGAAAGCAGAAGCTCACGTGCGCGGCTGATGCGGTACATGGTAACGTACTCGTAAACCGAGCAGCCCATAAAACGGCGGAACAGACGGGAAAGATACTGCGGAGAGACAAAAACGCTCCGGCTCAGCTGCGCTGCAGTGATATCCTGCTGATAACCGGTTTCGATTTCTTTTATTACCGGGATCACATATCTCTGGTAGAGAGGATTATCCTGTATCTTCGGAGAAGCTGCACAGTCTGTAAAATTCATAAGAAAATTATAGCAGTCGGAAGAAAGAGATTTCATATCCGGTGTGGGCTGATGATATTTACGCAAGGTAGAAGAAATCATTTTCCGGATACTGGCTCCTTGTTCCTTTTCGATAAGGATCACTTCCTGGTTGTCTGTCATGGAAGGAATGCTGCCTGCCAGTGTTCCTGTGAAGGTGGCAAACATCGTGGTCCAGGAAGTAGACTCCCTGTGATAGGAATGAGGGACACCGGGGGCGATGAGGATGCCCTCGTTGGCTCCGAGAGTATAAAATTTTCCACGGACTTCAATGCGTCCGGTACCCTTTTCAGTCTGGAGGTAATGATAATACGGATATCCGTCCGGACGGAAGATATTAACCTGATTCCAGTGGTTCCCAAGAGATTCAAACATGAAGGGAGCACTGACCGGAGTGTTTCTGAAATAGATCGACATGATATTCACCTGTTTCTAAATGTTATATATTTTGGCGAAACATATTATACCATAATCCGGTGGATTATACTATAATGATCATAGCATAAAAAACGAAGGATCCGGCAGAAAAAACAGAATCTGCCGGGCAGGAGGAAAAAATGAAAAAATTTGATCATTCTCTGTTAAAAGATCCCCGGTATTTCAGCGACGGAAGAATGGATGCCCACTCAGATCATACATATTATCGCTGTGAGGAAGAGAGAGAAGATGGGAAAACTTCTTTCCGTCACAGTCTGAATGGTCTCTGGAAGTTCCATTATGCACGGAATTATGCATCTGCTATCCCAGGCTTTGAGGAAGAAGCATATTCCTGTAAGGACTGGGAGGACATTTATGTGCCGGCACATATCCAGATGGAAGGATATGATGCACCGCAGTATGCCAATGTCCAGTATCCGTGGGAAGGCCATGAAGAACTTCATCCGGGACAGATCCCGGAACGTTTTAACCCGGTGGCAAGCTATGTGAGATATTTCCATGTGCCGGAGAGCATGAAAGGAAAAAGAGTATTTGTTTCATTCCAGGGAGCAGAGAGCGGCCTGGCTCTGTGGCTCAATGGAAAATTTGTGGGATACAGTGAAGATTCTTTTACTCCGTCAGAATTCGAGCTTACGGAATATCTGAAGGACGGCGAGAACAAGCTGGCGGCACAGGTGTTTAAATGGACAGCCAGCAGCTGGTGCGAGGATCAGGATTTTTACCGTTTTTCCGGAATTTACAGAGATGTTTATCTGTTTACGGTACCGGATGTCCATGTATATGATCTCAGGATCCGTGCCATTCCGGATGAAACTCTCAAAAAAGCCGAGCTTGAGATCGTGACCAGTACCTGGGGAAAAGGAAAAATGAAGCTTACACTTTCCAGAAAGGGAGAGATCCTTTTGCAGGAGGAAAGATCTCTGAACGGAGAGGATACCTGTACCTGGGAGATTCAGGATCCCCTTCTCTGGAGTGCAGAAGAGCCGAATCTCTATGATCTGGAGCTGGAGATCAGTGATGAAAGCGGAAAGCTCCAGGAGATCATCCCGGAGAAAGTCGGTTTCCGCCGTTTTGAAATGAAGGATGGTATCATGACCCTTAACGGAAAACGTATCGTATTCAAGGGTGTGAACCGCCATGAGTTCAGCTCTGTCACAGGAAGACATGTGTCCCGGGAGGAACTGCTCAAAGACATCGTGACCATGAAACAGAACAACATCAATGCGATCCGTACCTGTCATTATCCGGATGCATCTCCGATCTACCGTCTCTGTGATGAATATGGTATTTACATGATCGCAGAAAACAATCTGGAATCTCACGGAACCTGGGATATAGCAGAATTTACCGGAGATCACACGGATATCGTTCCGCACAACAAACCGGAATGGCTGGGCATGATGCTGGACCGTGTAAATTCCATGTATCAGCGTGACAAGAACCACCCGGCGATCCTGATCTGGTCCTGTGGAAATGAATCCTTTGGTGGAAAAGATATCTTTGAGATGTCTGAGTTCTACCACAAGAATGATCCTACAAGACTGGTACATTATGAGGGGGTTTTCCATGACCGCAGCTACAATGCCACCAGTGACATGGAAAGCCAGATGTATCCTTCCGTAGAAGCGATCCGGGAGTTCCTTGCAAAGGATGACAGCAAGCCGTTTATTTGCTGTGAGTATACCCATGCAATGGGAAATTCCTGCGGCGCAATGCATAAATATACAGATCTTACAGATACAGAACCGAAATATCAGGGTGGCTTTATCTGGGATTACATTGATCAGTCTATTTACAAAAAAGACCGTTACGGTAAAGAATTCCAGGCATACGGCGGAGACTTCGGTGAACGTCCTACAGATTATAATTTCAGTGGAAACGGTATCGCATACGGCGGAGACAGAGATGCTTCACCAAAGATGCAGGAGGTAAAATTCAACTACCAGAATATCACTGCGCAGGTAAGTGAGGATTCTGTTAAGATCATCAACAAAAATCTTTTTGTAAATACGGACACATTCCGATGTGAAGTAACTCTTGCAAAGAACGGTCATGTTCTCCGCACAGAGACACTGGATACAGCGGTGGAGCCTTTAAGCCAACAGACCTACAGACTTCCATTTGGAAAACAGCAGCGCCCGGGCGAATATACGGTAACCGTAGCCTTCCTTCTCAGAGAAAAAACACTTTGGGCAGAGGCAGGACATGAGGTTGCTTTCGGCCAGTATGTTTATCAGGTGGAAGGATCACCGGAAGCTCCTGCGTGTGGCGTGGAGCTTGTGAGAAGCCTTCATAACATCGGTGTCCGTGGGGAAAATTTCGAAGTGCTGTTCTCCGTTCTCAATGGTGGTCTGGTTTCGTATAAATATGCAGGAAGAGAAATGATCGAAGCGATTCCGAAGCCCAACTTCTGGAGAGCACCTACAGATAATGATTGCGGAAGTCTGATGCAGATGCGCTATGCACAGTGGAAGATCGCCAGCATGTACGCAAGTCATAAGGATTATCGAAAAGGCATGTATGGTCCGGCCAATGCTCCGGAGACAACGGTTCACGAAAACAGCGTGGAGGTTGCTTTTACCTACATCCTGCCAACTACGCCTGCTAGTGAATGCCGCCTTGCCTATGAGGTAACCGGAGATGGAAGAGTAAAGACAACGCTGACCTATGATCCTGTAAAAGAGCTGGGCGATATGCCGGAGTTCGGAGTACTCTTTAAATTCAATGCGGATTATGATCATGTTCAGTGGTACGGCCTGGGACCGGCAGAGACTTATGCAGACCGGAAGCATGGCGCAAAGCTCGGCATTTATGAGAATCTCGTGACAGACAATATGGCACGCTATCTTGTGCCGCAGGAATGCGGAAACAAGGAGGAAGTACGCTGGGCAAAGATCACAGACAGAAAGGGCAGAGGAATGCTCTTTGAGATGGATAAAGAAAACGGCCCGATGATGTTCTCGGCACTTCCATATACTCCTCATGAAATGGAAAATGCCATGCATCCCTATGAGCTTCCGGCAATCCATTATACCGTTGTCCGTGCCGCAAAGGCGCAGATGGGTGTTGGAGGAGATGACAGCTGGGGTGCCCGCACCCATCCGGAATACCTTCTGGATACCAATGGAAAGATGAAATTTTCCTTTGCGTTCAAAGGCCTTTAAAATGTCATAAAATAACAGAACATAAAGTCAGAAAAAAGCTTCCGGCGACTGTCCGGAAGCTTTTTCATTTCATAATAATGCACAGAAAATAAACAGGTTGAAAAAAAACCTGTGGATATTTCATGAAATGAAAAAAAACTTGGATATGCACTTGTTTTTTCATGGTAAATAGTTTAGAATGATTACATAAGTGGTAGAAAGTGGTGAATAGTGGTAGCGAATGGGGATGAGTGGCAGAACACACCATTTGCACCCTGGAAGCACGAAGGGGAGAATCGTGTTTCACGAGAGTAGGTGGGTTTCATGTTCATGGGCGAGTATAATCATACGATCGACGCGAAGGGGCGTCTGATCATCCCTTCCAGGTTCAGGGAACTCTTAGGGGAAGAGTTCGTACTGACAAGAGGGTTGGATGGTTGCCTTTCTATTTATCCGATGGATGAATGGGTTGCTTTTGAAGAGAAACTCCGAGCATTACCACTTACAAATAAAGACGCAAGAACCTTTTCACGTTTCTTTGTAGCCGGAGCTACAACATGTCAGCTGGATAAGCAGGGAAGAATCCTGGTGCCGCAGACGCTGCGCCAGTTCGCTGGTCTGGATAAGGATGTGGTGCTTACGGGTAATCTGAACCGGATCGAGGTTTGGAGCAAAGAGAAGTGGAGCGAGAACTGCAATTATGATGATATGGACAGCATTGCGGAAAGCATGCAGAACATAGGAATCATCATTTGAGCATAACGCAGGTAGAAATCCCACAGGAGACGGATATGGAATTTAAGCATAAATCTGTATTACTCAATGAGACCATTGACGGCTTAAGGGTAAAGCCGGATGGGATCTATGTGGATGGCACTTTAGGAGGAGCGGGACACGCCACAGAGGTGTGTAAGAAACTTTCTGCCAAGGGGAGATTTATTGGCATAGATCAAGACCAGGATGCGATAATTGCTGCGAGTGAACGGCTGTCAGCCTTTAATCAGGTGACAATCATTCGCAGCAATTATTGTTACATGGCAGATGAGCTGAGATCCCGTGGCATTGAGAAGGTGGACGGGATCCTGCTGGATTTGGGAGTGTCATCTTATCAGCTGGATAATGAAGAGAGAGGTTTTTCCTATCGGTACGATTCTCCTCTGGACATGCGAATGGACAGAAGACAGAGCCGTACAGCCGGTGATATAGTCAACGGTTATGAGGAACGGGAGCTGTATCGGATTATCCGCGATTACGGCGAAGATAAATTTGCCAAAAATATAGCGAAACACATTGTGGCTGCCAGAGAGCAGGCACCGATCCGGACAACCGGAGAACTGACAGAGATCATACGGGGTGCGATCCCCATGAAAATACAAGCTACAGGAGGACATCCGGCCAAGAGGACTTTCCAGGCAATACGTATTGAGCTCAACCGGGAGCTTGACGTGCTCCGGGATTCCCTGGACGGCATGATCGATCTCCTGGATGACGGAGGAAGGATCTGTATCATTACATTCCATTCTCTGGAAGACAGGATTGTTAAGACCATTTTCCGAAAAAATGAAAATCCCTGTACCTGCCCGCCGGATTTTCCGGTCTGCGTATGCGGAAAGAAATCCAAGGGTAAGGTGATCACAAGGAAACCGATCTTACCGGGAAAAGAGGAAATGGAAGAGAATCCGAGATCCAAAAGTGCGAAGCTTCGTATTTTTGAACGGAAAATGTAGTTGAGAGATGGAAGGTAGGCAAATGGCGAAGACAGGAAGAGGGACTACAGCCAGAAGAAATCGAAATACCGTCAGGAACAGCAGAGAAATGTATGTTCAGGGAAATGCGGTAAAACGGCTGCAGGAAGTTCCTCAGAGGACTGATCTGCCCGAGATACAGGAAAGGCGACGGCTGGCTCAGAAAAGAAAACAGAAATCCGCAGTACCTGTGACACCGGCAAAACAGGTGGTAAGCAGACAGGCACAGCGGAACCGGGAAAAGGCAATGGCCATGAACAAGGGGTTCGTTCTGTTTCTTACGGCAGTTTCCATCGCGGTACTTTTTACCTGTATCAATTATCTTCAGGTAAAATCCGAAATCACGGCGAGTATGAAAAATGTTGCAAATCTGGAATCTGAGCTTGCACAGCTGAAAGAAGATAACGATGCATATTACAGTCAGGTCACTTCTGCAGTGGATATCAGCGAGATCAAGAAAAAAGCTATCGGCGAGCTTGGAATGAAATATCCTTCGGAGGATCAGATACAGACCTATACCACGGAAGGAAACAGTTATGTGAGACAGTATCAGGATGTGGACACACACAAGTAACAGAAGTACAGTTTTTAAGCAGGTGATCGATTGAGTACAAGAAGGCGCAGGCCGGTAAAAAAAATAAATTACAGTATGAAGAAAAAGCTGGCAGTACTATTTTCCTTAGTATTGCTGGCTTTAGTCGGTTTGGTGGCAAGAATTACCTATATCAATGCCACCAGCGGAAGCAAATATCGAAAGCAGGTGCTGAGTCAGGCTCAGCAGAAATATGAAAATCAGACACTTCCGGCAAAAAGAGGAGATATCTATGACCGGAACGGGAATATCCTGGCAACCAGCAACAAGGTCTATAATGTGGTCCTTGACTGTCTGGAGGTCAATAAGGATCAGGATTCCGTGGAGCCTACCATAAAGGCTCTTGTGGAAGTCCTGGGATTGGATGAAGATGAGATGCGGAAGCTTCTCACCGACAGCAGTACAAAAAAAAGTCAGTATCAGATCGTAAAGAAACAGATCTCCATGGACGACAAAAAAGCCTTCGAAAAATACGAAGATCCGGGAGACGACAGTGAACTGACTGCCACGCAGCTGAAAGAACGTTCCAGGATTACAGGTGTATGGTTTGAGGAAGATTATCTCAGATCTTATCCGTTCAATGAGACTGCCTGTGATACCGTTGGATTTACACTTTCCAGAGATGTGGCGGATGCCGGACTGGAAGGATATTACAATGCGACACTTACCGGCGTGGATGGAAGACAGTACGGATACATCAACAACAATTCCGACGTAGAACAGACGATCATCGAACCGACGGATGGCAAAAGCATTGAGACCTCGCTGGATCTGGGACTTCAGCAGATCGTGGAAAAATACGTAAATACCTTTGAAGAAAAGATGGGAGCCAAAAATGTAGGCGTGATCATCGAGGATCCGAAAACAGGAGAGATCCTGGCAATGGACGGCGGTGACCGTTATGACCTGAATAACCCGAGAGATCTTTCAAATGTGTATTCCCAGAGTGAGATCGCTGCCATGAACGATGAGGAAACTGTGAAAGCGCTGAACGGAATGTGGAGTAATTTCTGTGTGACAGATGCCTACGAGCCTGGATCGGTTGTAAAGCCTATCGTTATGGGCTCCGCACTTGAAATGGGAGCGATTTCCGAGAGCGATAATTTTGTCTGTGACGGCGGACAGTCTTTTGGAGCGGAAGGTGCGACTACTTTTATCAAATGTGCGGTATGGCCGGATGCTCACGGGACAGAAGCTCTTTCCGATGTCATTGCCAATTCTTGCAACGATGGTATGATGCAGATCGCAGCAAAGATGGGAAAAGATAATTTTCTTAAGACACAGAGCGTTTTCAATTTCGGAACAAGAACCGGTATCGATCTTCCCAATGAGGGAAGCGGTGTGATCCATACCAGCGATACCATGGGAGAGACAGAGCTTGCATGCTCTGCTTTCGGACAGGGCTATACACTGACCATGATCCAGGAGATCAATGCAATGTGTTCTGTGATCAATGGCGGATACTACTATCAGCCTCATCTGGTGACGAAGATCAAGGACAGCAGCGGCGGAATCGTAAAAACGATCTCTCCGACACTGATGAAGCAGACGATTTCCGAGAAGATATCTGCAGATATCCGCTCTTACATGGCTGCCAGCGTAGACCATGGTACCAGCCGTACCTCCAAGGTGCAGGGCTACAGCTCCGGTGGTAAAACCGGTACTGCCGAGAAGCTTCCGCGAGGCAATGGCAAGTATCTGGTATCCTTTATCGGATTTGCACCGGTAGATGATCCGGCGCTTGTGATCTATGTAGTTGTGGATGAGCCGAAGGTAGATGATCAGGCAAGCAGTACGTACGCACAGTACATTGCACAGGGAATCCTTTCCGAAGCACTTCCGTATCTGAATGTACAGCCGGATGAGGCAGAGGATGGAGAAGTTCCGACTACAGAGCTGTGGGAACTTTTTAAGGGAATCAGCGATTCTGCAACAGGAACCGGCGCGGACGGGCAGAAGGAGGCAATTTCTGATGAGAATGTACCAAGTCCGCCGGAAGATGAGTCGGAGGACAGTGATACCGAAGATAATAACGATATGCAGAGCGAAGGTCTTACCAACGAGGAAGCCGGTCTGGAATAGATAAAAAGAATACCCTCTCAGGGGAATGTCATATATTACAGTGACGACCTCTGAGAGGGATTTTTTTATGATCCGGACCATGGTTTATCACAGGAAAAAAATATGGATGGTTTTTCTGATCTGCATAATGCTTCTTCTGGGACTTGTGGGAAGACTCTGGTATCTTATGAACGTCCGGGCAGAATATTATTCAAAAAAGGCGGAGGATCTTCATGAGAGGGAACGTGACATAAAAGCAGCCAGGGGAAAGATCCTGGACATCAGGGGAAATATTCTGGCAGATAACCGGACAGTCTGCACAGTATCGGTGATACACAGCCAGATCAAAGATCCTGAAAAAGTGATCCGTGTACTGTCCGGAGCATTGTTTGTAAAAGAAGAGGAAATCCGAAAAAAAGTTGAAAAAATTTCTTCTATTGAAAGAATACAGACAAACGTGGAAAAAAGCATTGGAGACAGGATCCGAGAATATGACCTTGAGGGAGTGAAGGTAGATGAGGATTATCGGAGATATTATCCTTATGGATCTCTCGCTTCAAAAGTACTGGGATTTACCGGAGGTGATAATCAGGGGATCATTGGTCTTGAAGTGAAATACGATGAGATCCTGAAAGGAGAGCCAGGGAAGATCCTCACAGTTACGGATGCACGTGGTGTGGAGATCGACGGAACCGGAGAACGGAGGAAGGAACCGGTGTCAGGAAATACTCTGCGTACCAGTCTGGATGTTAATATCCAGGAATATGTGCAGCAGGCAGCCGGTAAAGTCATGGAAGAAAAACAGGCGGAGAGAGTTTCCATACTGCTTATGAACCCTCAGAACGGAGAAATCTATGCCTGTGTCAATGTGCCTGAATTTGATCTGAACGATCCGTTTACTCTGAATACAGAAGAAACAGCAGCAGAGGGAGAAAAGAAGCAGGATCTTCTGAACCGGATGTGGAGAAACCCCTGCCTGAATGATACCTATGAACCTGGCTCGACTTTTAAGATCATCACTATGGCAGCAGGGCTGGAGGAAGGAGTGGTGTCAACAGAGGATCGTTTTTTCTGTCCGGGCTATAAGGTGGTGGAGGACCGGCGGATCCACTGTGCAAAGAGAACAGGACATGGTGCGCAGAGTTTTGTAGAAGGTGCCCAGAACTCCTGCAACCCGGTATTTATTGAGGTGGGCCTGCGGCTTGGAGCAGACCGTTATTACAAATATTTTAAACAGTTCGGACTTTTGAAAAAAACAGGAATAGATCTTCCGGGAGAGGCAGGAACGATCATGCATAACCCCAAAAATATGGGAGAGGTGGAGCTTGCTACGGTATCCTTTGGCCAGTCGTTTCAGATCACACCGATCCAGCTTGCAACAACCGTCAGTGGGATCATCAATGGCGGAAACCGGATCACACCTCATTTTGGGATCAGCGTGGAAAGTGCGGACGGAACAAAGGTGCGGACACTGGAATATCCGGTGGAAAGCGGGATCGTGTCCGGTGAGACTTCCCGGACAGTACGTACGATCCTGGAAACTGTAGTTTCAGAAGGCTCCGGAAAAAATGCCGGGATCCAGGGGTTTTCCATTGGGGGAAAAACAGCTACCTCTCAGACACTGCCCAGAGGCTCCGGCAGATATATTTCTTCATTCCTGGGGTTTGCCCCGGCAGAGGATCCGAAGGTCCTGGCTCTTTGTATCATCTATGCACCCCAGGGTATGTATTATGGTGGGATCATTGCCGCACCGGTGGTACGCAGTATTTTTGAAAATGTACTTCCCTATCTTGGGATCGAGAGGACAGTTACGGAAACTCCATCCGGGGAAAACCGGGCAGATGGGGTTGATTAATGAGGATAAAAGCCTTATACTGTTGAAGAAGTATAAAAAAACGAAAGAATTAGAGGTGTGAGGATGGAGTTTCATGTTGTGATCCCTGTGCTGATCTCATTTGCGATCAGCCTTGTATTAGGACCGATTGTTATCCCTTTTTTAAGAAGACTTAAAATGGGACAGACAGAGAGAGAGCTGGGTGTGCAGTCCCACCTGAAAAAGAACGGTACCCCTACTATGGGTGGGGTGATCTTTCTCATTGCAACAACTGTAACATCACTGTTTTATATCAGAGATTATCCGATGATCATCCCGGTACTTTTCCTGACACTGGGATTTGGACTGATCGGATTTCTGGATGATTATCTGAAGGTAGTTCTGAAGCGTTCTGACGGACTTCTGCCATGGCAGAAAATGGCACTGCAGATCGTTGTGACAGCTGTATTTGCTTTTTATCTTGTAAATTATTCCAACGTATCCCTGACTATGAAGATCCCGTTCTGGAGCGGACATTATCTGAACCTGGGATGGTTTGCAGTTCCGGTACTGTTCTTTGCGGTGATCGGTACAGTAAACGGAGTCAATTTTACGGATGGACTTGACGGACTGGCTTCCAGTGTTACCCTGATCGTGGCAGTATTCTTTACGGTGGTTTCCCTTGGAATGAACAGTGGTGTGGAACCGATCACCTGTGCAGTTGTGGGCAGTCTGATGGGATTCCTTCTGTTTAATGTATATCCTGCCAAGGTATTTATGGGAGACACCGGTTCTCTGGCATTGGGTGGCTTTGTGGCTGGTGTGGCTTATGCCATGCAGATGCCGCTGTTTATCATCCTGGTCGGACTGATCTACCTTGTGGAGGTATTGTCTGTTATGCTCCAGGTATCCTATTTCAAGGCAACACACGGAAAAAGAATCTTCAAGATGGCGCCTATCCACCATCATTTTGAGCTTTGTGGGTGGTCCGAGACACGAGTTGTTGCAGTGTTCTCTGTTGTAACTGCTATTATGTGCCTGATCGCTCTCCTGGCATTATAAGGAGGAACAGAAAAATGGATTTAAAAGGAAAAAAAGTTCTCGTTTTCGGAGCCGGAAAAAGCGGCATCGGAGCAGCTGATCTGCTTGGAAGTGCAGGAGCACAGCCGGTGATCTATGACGGAAACGCAGATCTTGACAAAGAAGCAGTTTTACATAAAACAAATGGAAAATACACCCCGGAGATCTGGGCCGGAGATTTTCCGGAGAGAGCGCTGGACAGTCTTGATCTTGTAGTGCTAAGTCCGGGAGTCCCCACAGACCTGCCGCTGGTAAAGAGCTTCTATGAAAAGGGCCTTCCGGTATGGAGCGAGGTGGAGCTTGCCTACCGTACAGGCAAGGGAGAGGTTCTTGCGATCACAGGAACCAACGGTAAGACAACAACAACAGCACTCCTCGGAAAGATCATGGGAGATGCCCGTGAATCTGTATTTGTTGTAGGAAATATCGGAACTGCATATACATCCAAATCATTGGAGATGAGAGAGGATTCCGTAACTGTTGCGGAGATCAGCAGCTTCCAGCTGGAGACTATTGACCAGTTCCGCCCGAAGGTAAGTGCGATCCTCAACATCACAGAGGATCATCTGAACCGGCACCATACCATGGAGGAATACATCCGTGTAAAAGAACTGATCACCAAAAATCAGGGACCGGAAGATGTATGTGTTCTGAATTACGAGGATGAAGTCCTTCGTAAATTCGGTGAAAATATCGTTCCGAAGGTGGTATATTTCTCAAGTCTTCGCAAACTGGATCGGGGAATCTATCTGGACGGAGATCAGATCATTCTCAAAACAGAAAAAGAAGAGATCCCGATCGTAAAAACCGAAGAGCTTAAGATCCTGGGACGTCATAATCACGAGAATGTAATGGCAGCCGCCGCTATGGCATATTATGCGGGCGTTTCTGTGGAGAGTATCCGCAAGAGTGTCTGTGAGTTTGTGGCAGTTCCACACAGGATCGAGTATGTGACAGAGAAAAACGGTGTTGCATATTACAACGATTCCAAGGGAACCAATCCGGATGCGGCCATCAAGGGGATTCAGGCAATGAACCGTCCGACTCTTCTGATCGGCGGTGGCTATGACAAGGAATCCAGCTATGATGAGTGGATAGAATCCTTCGACGGAAAAGTCCGTTATCTTGTTCTCATCGGTCAGACGAAAGAGAAGATCAAAGCAGCAGCAGAACGTCTTGGATTTACAGATATCATCCTCTGCGAGGATCTGAAGGAAGCTGTCCGGGTCTGTGCGGAAAAAGCCAATCCCGGAGATGCAGTTCTGCTTTCACCGGCATGTGCGAGCTGGGGACAGTTTGATAATTATGAGCAGCGCGGTGACATGTTCAAGGAATACGTGAAAGCACTGTAATAATCCAAAAAATACATACATAAGCTGAAATAAAGACCACTGTGGAGGCCATGCATGGAGGCAGGACAGAAACAGACCGGAAAGACAGATACCGTTCTCTGGGTACTGGTTCTGATTCTGGTGGTATTGGGACTCGGGGCGCTTTTTTCGGCAAGTGAATATAATGGCAGAGTACGTTTCCACGACTCTGCCTATTATTTTAAGAAGCAGCTCTTTGCCACGGCACTGGGGCTGCTTGTTATGTATCTGGCATCACGGGTAGATTACCGGCTGTCTGTAAAGCTGGCGCCGGCTGCCTATATTTTTTCGCTTTTCCTGTCTGCTGCAGTCCTGCTTTTCGGACAGGAGATCAATGGATCGAAGAGGTGGCTGAACCTGGGGCCGCTTTCCTTTCAGCCGTCGGAGTTTTCCAAGGTGGCAGTGATATTGTTTCTGGTGTGGCAGATCAGCAATACAAAAAGCAAAACAACCGGATTTTGGTTTATCTGCAGGACTATGATGACTTTGCTTCCGGTAGCAGGTCTGGTGGGCTCCAATAACTTAAGCACAGCGGTGATCATTCTGGGGATCGGTGTGCTGCTGATCTTTGTGGCCAATCCCAGGTATCTGCAGTTTCTCGCGCTTGGAGGTGCGGGGATAGGATTTATTGCGGTTTTTCTTGCCGCGGAGAGTTATCGTCTGGAACGCCTGGCAATCTGGCGGGATCCGGAAAAATATGAAAAAGGATTTCAGACTATACAGGGCCTGTATGCGATCGGAAGCGGAGGAATCTTCGGCAAGGGGTTCGGAAACAGTCTGCAGAAGCTGGGATTTGTCCCGGAAGCCCAGAATGATATGATATTTTCTATTGTGTGTGAGGAAACGGGGATACTGGGAGCCTTTCTGACACTTTTTCTGTTTGGTATTCTGATCTGGAGGCTTTGTATTCTGGCATTAAACTGCCGGGATCTACAGGGAACGCTGCTGTGCGCCGGGATCATGGCACATATGGCGATCCAGGTAGTCCTGAATGTTGCAGTAGTAACGAATACGATTCCCAACACCGGGATCACTCTGCCCTTTGTAAGCTATGGCGGAACTTCTGTTGTTTTTCTTCTGGGGGAAATGGGGCTGGCCTTAAGTGTCAGCAGTCACAGACATGGAAGGATCACATAGAATAGCAAGTAAGAGGCCCTTTTAGGAGTGGAATACTTGAATGAGATCGATGAGATCATCGTGACCGGAGGCAGGCCGCTGCATGGAAGCGTCCGGATCCAGGGGTCAAAAAATGCGGCACTTCCGGTTATGGCAGCAGCACTCTTAAGCACCGGGACCAGTGTACTGCGGGGATGCCCGAGAATCAGTGATGTATATTTGATGGAAAAGATCCTGAAATATCTGGGGGCAGAAACCTGGTGGGAAGGTCAAGATCTTTATCTGGACTGCAGCCATGCGGACGGCACCATGATACCGGAGGGTTATTCCGGAAAAATGCGTTCTTCCGTGATCTTAATGGGAGCAATGCTGGGGCGGAGCAAAAAGGCACAGACAGGATATCCCGGAGGCTGTGTGATCGGGAAGCGGCCGGTGGATCTTCATATCCAGGTTTTGCGCCGCCTTGGGGCAGCTGTGGTGGAAAACGGTGGGATGATCCGGGCATCCTGTGGAAAACTCCGAGGTGCAGAGATGTTTTTTCAAAAAAGAAGTGTAGGTGCTACAGAACAGGGCATTCTGGCAGCGGTTCTTGCAGAGGGGAAAACAGTCCTTAACGGCTGCGCCTGTGAACCGGAAATTTATTGGCTCTGCCATTATCTTACCGGAATGGGAGCAAAGATCCGGATTCATGAAAAAGGCTGTATCTGTATTGAAGGAGTGGAGAAGCTTGAAGCCGGCGATGACTGCATTCCACCAGACCGTATTGTCGCCGGAACCTATCTCATGGCAGCGGCGGCAACCAGAGGAGAGATCATCCTGGAAAATCCGCCTCTGGAGGAAATGGGTGGAATCCTGGATGTATATCGGAAAATGGGTGGACAATGCCGCAGGGTAGGTGGTAAACTAATAGTCAACGGAAAAAATACAGGTTTTCCCCTGGAGCTTCTGGAAACAGAAGTTTATCCGGGATTTCCTACAGACCTGCAGTCTCCTGCGATGGCGGTACTGGCCACGATCCCGGGAGTGAGCAGGATCCGCGAGAAGATTTTTGAAGACAGATATAAAACAGCTTCATGGCTCTGTAAAATGGGAGCACAGATCCAGATCCGGGATGGAGTTGCTGTGATATACGGAGGGCAGCCCCTGACCGGTTGTACTGTGGAAGCAGAGGAGCTTCGTGGTGGTGCGGCACTTGTGATCGCAGCACTTGCCGCGCAGGGGATTACCAGGATCCGGGGCTGTTGTTTCATAGAAAGAGGCTATGAACATATCTGTGAGGATCTGACCGCACTGGGCGGTCTGCTGATAAAGGACAGAGGAACTTTATGAAAACATCAAAAAAAAAGTCACTGAAAGCAGTTGGCGGACTTCTTGTCCTGCTGCTGGCAGGAATTATTTTCTTTTTTACGTATTATCAGGTAGATGAAGTGCAGGTGATGGGCAGCAGCCATTATTCTGAAAAACAGATCAGGAAGATGGTACTCAGGGGACCGCTGGCATCCAATTCTGTTTTTGCACCGCTTCTTTATACTAAGCAGAACACAAAAGATGTTCCCTTTATAGAAGGCTATACCGTAACAAGGCTGAACCGGCACACCATCTGTGTCAGTGTGAAGGAGAAGGATATCGTTGGTTGTATCCCTTATCTGGACAGTTATATTTATTTTGACAGAAACGGTATTTTTGTGGAAGGGTCCACGGAACGTGACGAAAAAATCCCGTTTTTTGACGGGATCAAAGTCAAAAAAGTGATCCAGAACGAGAAACTCCCCATCAAGGATGAAACGGTGATGAATACGGCAGTTGCTCTTTCTACTATTTTTGCAAAAAATGATAAGGTTCCGGATCACATTGAATTTGAAGATGACGGACAGATCAGTCTTGTTTACGGGGATATCACAGTTAAACTTGGAAAGGATGAATATCTGGAAGACAAAATGACCAGAGTTCTGGCTATCCTTCCGATGCTTTCCGAAAAAAAAGGAATTCTCCATGCAGAAAATGTAAATGATAATTCCAAGAACATTACCCTGGAGCAGGAACAGGATGAGAGCCAGACTTCCGCAGAAAACTGGACCGGAGGCTATGATGAGGAAGGAAATTATACCGGAGAAGGCGAATATGACGAAAATGGTAACTATGTAGGACCGAAACCGCAGACGAATCTGGAGCATGCGCAGGAAAACTGGGTGGGTGGTTATGATGAAGAAGGAGATTACACAGGCAGTGGTGAGTACGATGCCAACATGACCTATGTAGGCGAAGCCCCCACAGAAGAAACCATGGCAGAAAAAGGAAACTGGAAGGGCGGTTACCGGGAAGACGGCGGCTATGACGGAGTCAGTGAATATGACCGTGATGGCAATTACGTAGGTACTCTGGAGGATTATCAGGCTTCGGCAGAAAGCTCCGGAGACGGAACAGACTCTGAAGATCCAGATGCTCAGAGTACGGATACCGAAGATCCGGAAAATGAAGAAGATTCTTCAGACAGCAGCCTGGACAGCATCGGGAAAGAGGCTGATTACAGCAGTGATCTGGGAGACGGGTCTGAGGATTATGATGAAAATACGTACAGCGATTACAGTGATGAGTACGATTATGAGTAAAGATAAAAAAGCTTTCTTAATGCATAGTACCGGTATTTGGGCATTTTGCCAGAGATTGTTTTGTAAATGTTTCGGTTAATAGAAACAGTGCCGAAATTTAGTGAAAAAAGTATAAAAAAACAAAATTAATGGTTGATTAATTACCGAAAAAAATATATGATATAACTATGTGTATATGTAGCTTGGAATAGATTATTACACTGAATCGGATATCAGGTAGAAATAAAGGAGGAAGTACATTGTTAGAGATAATGACGAATGAGGCTGAGTCTTCTGCGAAAATTATTGTAATTGGAGTAGGTGGCGCAGGTAATAATGCGGTAAACAGAATGGTGGAAGAGGCCATTGGCGGAGTTGAGTTTGTAGGTGTTAATACCGATAAACAGGCTCTGACACTGTGTAAAGCTCCGACTGTACTTCAGATTGGTGAGAAAATTACGAAAGGTCTCGGCGCTGGCGCACAGCCGGAGGTTGGACAGAAGGCAGCTGAGGAGAGCATTGAGGAAGTTAAGAAGATCATCGAGGGAGCGGACATGGTTTTCGTTACCTGTGGTATGGGAGGCGGAACCGGAACCGGAGCTGCTCCTGTGATTGCCGGTGCGGCAAAAGAGATGGGTATCCTGACTGTCGGTGTTGTTACCAAGCCTTTCCGTTTTGAAGCAAAGACCCGTATGAACAATGCACTTGCGGGAATCGAGAATCTGAAGAAAGCAGTTGACACTTTGATTGTCATCCCCAATGACAAGTTACTTGAGATCGTTGACAGAAGAACAACCATGCCGGAAGCACTGCGTAAGGCTGATGAAGTTCTTCAGCAGGCAGTACAGGGTATTACAGACCTGATCAATCTGCCGGCTCTGATCAACCTTGACTTTGCAGATGTGCAGACAGTCATGACAGACAAGGGAATCGCTCACATCGGTATCGGTGAGGCAAGAGGCGATGACAAGGCTATGGAGGCTGTACAGCAGGCGGTATCTTCTCCGCTTCTTGAGACAACCATCAAGGGCGCTACTCATGTGATCATCAACATTTCCGGAGATATTTCTCTTATGGATGCCAACGATGCTGCAAGCTATGTACAGGAGCTTACAGGTGAGGAGGCAAACATCATCTTTGGTGCTATGTATGATGATTCTGTTGCAGATTATGCAAGAATTACAGTTATTGCTACAGGTCTTACAGACAATAACCTTCAGAACACACCATTTGGAAACAGAGCTTCCAATTCTGTATTCGGAAACACCAAAAAAACAAGCCAGTCACAGCCAGGTGGTATGAACCTTAACATGCCAAGCTTCAGCCTGCCGACTATGAATTCCACACAGTTTGGAACAAAGGCTCCTACAAGCACTGTTCAGAAAAAGGACATCCAGATCCCGGATTTTCTTAAGAACAGATAATAAATGAACATGATAAGATCCGGCAGAGATTCCATCTGGAACGTTGCCGGATCTTTTTGACTCTTCGATCAAAAGAAACAGGAATGACTGCTCTGTATGGAAACAGGGGTTCCGTTCAGGATATCAGCATTCGCAGTGAAAAGTATCACATTTTGTATCACAGCAGCGATGAGCATTGGCACCGGATACATTGATGGAAGCTGCGGTGCATTTGCAGTGCTCATTGTAGGTACAGTTGTGTGCTTTGCAGTCGATGTTAACGGTTTCACACCCACAGCAGGGATCAGCAGCATTTTTTACAGAACCTTCTTCCTGAGCACGAAAGCTTTCACAGGCGGTATCATCTGCATAACGTGCATCTGCTCCTTCAACATTGATGGCTCCCCGGGAACAGAGAGAATTTTTGTTATAGTAGCAGTTGTGTGCGGAACATTTAAGACTTGTCATAAAAGTGTCCTCCTGATAATTATGATTTTACCGGAAACCGTCAGCCTGCCGGAATGCGCACCCTGTCTGATCGTCAGCACTGCGATAAAGCCTGACAGATTCCGATGTTGCATAGTATGTCCGAAAGAAGAAAAAATCATACTCAAAAAAATACATAATAATATAAAAAAACAGTTGACAAATAGCAGACACCATGGTATTCTCTTAAAGTACGTAGCGAAAAGAAAGCAGAGTTCACTCTCACCTCAGCGCTGAAGATAAGCGGCTCAGGTCAATATTGCACAGTACTGCGAACGGATCAACCATCAGTGCGCAGGTGTAATTGTTTGAAGTGTGGACATCTGTCTGCGCTTTTTTTGTGCGGCTTTAGCTACATTAATGAGAAAAAAATAATTCTATCATGTTCATGGAGGTGTACAACAATTAGCGGTTTAATGATTAACGAACAGATCAGAGACAGAGAGGTACGCTTGATTGGTCCGGACGGAGCTCAGCTTGGAATCGTGTCCGCCAGAGAAGCGATGGCGAAAGCGCAGGAGGCAGGACTTGACCTTGTAAAGATTGCCCCACAGGCGAAACCGCCGGTATGCAAGATCATCGATTACGGTAAATACCGTTACGAGCTTGCAAGAAAAGAAAAAGAGGCCAGAAAAAAGCAGAAAACCATCGATGTCAAAGAAGTGCGTCTTTCCCCGAACATTGATACGAATGATTTGAAGACGAAGGTAAATGCAGCAAGAAAGTTCCTTAGCAAGGGCGACAGAGTTAAGGTTACACTTCGTTTCCGCGGAAGAGAGATGGCACATATGTCCAGCAGTAGGCATGTGCTTGATGACTTCGCAGATCTTCTGTCCGATATAGCGACTGTAGAGAAGGCTCCGAAGGTAGAAGGCAGAAGCATGACTATGTTTCTGACTGAGAAACGGTAGATATCTCAGTCTTCACGGCAACAGCCGGGCAGAACGGGATGCTATATAAAATTTAGAAGTACCAAATCAAGGAGGAATTCATAATGCCAAAAATTAAAACTTGCAGAGCAGCAGCAAAGCGCTTTAAAAAAACAGGTACAGGAAAATTAGTAAGAAATAAAGCCTACAAGAGCCATATCCTTACAAAGAAATCTCAGAAGAGAAAGAGAAATCTGAGAAAATCTACTGTTGTTGATTCTACTAATGTAAAGAGCATGAAGAAAGTATTACCATATTTATAAGATAGAGAAGACGAACAGGAGGAGAATTAAGAAATGGCAAGAATTAAAGGCGGATTAAACGCAAAGAAAAGACATAACCGTACATTAAAACTGGCAAAAGGCTACAGAGGAGCCCGTTCCAAACAGTATAGAG
>OLSC01000457.1_pt1 | contig 50851 bp, 40 predicted proteins | sample 1672881 | NCBI WGS metagenome assembly OLSC01 (sample SAMEA3136733, study PRJEB25190) | human gut metagenome | biome: human gut; feature: human-associated habitat; material: faeces | place: Austria | collected 2013 | reverse complement strand
TTTTCTACTGCTTCCTCTGTAAGAATTTCTGCAACGGCCTTTTTATCCTCATTTAAGATCCGGCAGAATGACGCACAGCAGGCGGCAGAAATTGACGCAATTAAGAAGCGTTATGAAGAAGCAAAAGCCATCGGCGATGTAGCAGGCATGAAGAAGGCCCACGCGGACGCCGAGGCAAAGCGTAAGGAATGGGGCTATTCCGGCGGTGCGGACGGCTCGGATTACCTTGCAAGCGGCGGTATCTCCGGTGCGAATCTCGGCACGCTGATGAGCAACCAGTACAATCAGGGCTTTCAGGACTACGAGAAGAAGATGAACGATGCCGCACAGGCACAGCAGAGTGCTTTGCAGGCGAGTGTAGATTCGGCGGTCGCTAATCTGAACGCCCAGAAGTACACCATCGGCAAGAACACCGAGGCGAACAACGCTGCGGCTGAGAAGGCGTACATGACGGCGATCAATCCGAACGGCTCCATGGCTGAAAATCTGGCGGCACAGGGCCTGCTGACGACCGGCAACACCGAATCCAGTCAGATCTCGGCAGGCAACACCTATCAGAACGCGCTGAACAGCAACGCGACGACCGCTACCGAGGCCCTCGCTGAGATTGAGAGAGCGATTACGCAGGCGCGCTTAAACGGCGATATTCAGAAAGCCAACGCGCTGGCGGATCTCTACAAGGAGGTTGCGGGCAAGCAGCTGGACAACGTAAACAGCATTATCTCCGCGATGCAGTGGGGTCAGCAGTTCGGGCTTTCGCAGGCCGAGCAGACCGGCACGTACAACGGCGCCGATACGCTTGCCATGCGGCAGCTGAAAATGCAGGAGCAGCAGCTAAAGGAGGACATCGAGAACGGCAAGGTTGACCGCCAGACAGCGCTCAAGCAGCTTGAATATATTCAGGCACAGATCGAGAATATGCAGGCGGATACGACCAGCAAGAATCTCTCGAACAAGTATTCGCAGTGGCAGCTTAACCAGCTTTAACTACGCCAGAAGGCGGCGGATTTCCGCCGCCTTCTCTCTTTAGGAGGTTACTATGGGCAGTTTTTACGATGATTTTAAGAAAAAACAGAACAAGCGCCAAAACAAACCTACGCTGCTGAATGTGCCGCATGTTGTTCCGCAGAAGCCGGCACATCAGGACAACAGCCGCCGCGCAACGGCGGCGCACAATAGAGAGCAGCAGCGCGTGCAGGCGCACCAGAATGCGCAGAGGCCTGCAAGCACTTATCTGACCGGCGGCAGCACGACAAGAAGTCAGCCGTATGCGGCTTCTCAGCAGCGGAACACTGTTTTTCAGCAGCGAGGGAACACGCGGCAGGGCCTTTCCGGCACAGGCAGCCGGAGCACGCAGCAGAACAATGTGCGTCAGCCTGCAAGCACCTATCTGACCGGCGGCAGCGTGACCAGAAGTCAGCCGTATGCGGCAAGTCAGCAGAATCAGATGTTTTCGGCAAGAAAGGCGGCAGAGCAGCGGCGCAATCCGCGGCAGAACGTATCTACTGCGAACAAGAGCAGCGGAGACGGCAACCCGATGCTGACGCAGTTCCTCAAGAACTCCATGGACTGGCACAAGACCAGCGATCCGAACAGAAAGGCACAGCTGCACGCGCAGAACGACGCTCTGCGGCGCAAGCTGGGATACGAGTACAATCCGCAGACCGGTGCCTCTTTTGATAAGTACGGGCACGAAATGACCGCCGGTGTGCGCATGGCCTACGGCAGCAAGCCGACCGAACGGCTGAATCAGGCAACACAGTTGCTGCATACTTCCGGCGTGATGGGTAAGACAGACAAGGCAACCGTCTACCCGACCGCTATGCAGGCGGCGCAGGGACTGGATGAGGACTATTTCAGCGGTCAGACCGGCTACAATGCACACAAGACGATGCATGACCTGTTTAACCGTTCGGATGAGACATGGAGCAGCGAGGACACGCAGAGCCGCGACAGGGCCCGTCAGGAGCTTTCCGATGAAATGTACCGCATTATGAAGCGGTACGGCCTTACCTATCAGCCGCGCGACAACGCGGACGATATCATGAACCGGCTGAAAGCCGCCGGTGCGGACGAAAACACGCTTGCCTATGTGCAGGAAAACATTGACCTGCGGCACGCGGCGGACCGTCTCGGCAACAGCATGGAGGCAGTCGGCAAGCGGTGGATCGCATCGCTGCCGTCCCTCGTGGACACCTCGCGTCAGGTGAGCGCGAACGTGGAGGAGAGCCGCCAGAACGAGGAATACCGCCAGCTTGAGGAACAGGAGCAGACACTTGAACTCACCCTGCAGGGCATGAACAGCACAGCAGCGGACGGCTCGGTTCCTGCAGACTATCAGGCGGTGTACGATCAGCTGCAGGAGGTCCGCAAGCGCAAGAACGAGCTGACCGTAAACAAAGGCGTAGACCCGAACAAATGGTCTCAGCGCATGCTGCGCGAGGCGAACGAGGCCCAGGCAAACGCCGAGGCCGGTTTAGCGCCTGCGCCGCGCTGGCTGACCGAACAGGGCATTTCCCTTGCGGGCAATGCGCCGGTGATGGCGGCAAGTGCAATTCCGGTTGTGGGTCCGGCGGTCGGCTCGATCATGATGGGCGGCCAGGCTGCAGGCCAGCGCTCGTTTGAACTGAATGAACAGGGCAAGGGTGCGCGGGAGTCGCTGACGCGCGGTTTGACCTCGGGTGCGATCGAGGCGGCAACCGAAAGACTGCCGCTCGGTCAGATGAGCAAGATTTTGCACTCCGGCGGCGTGAATGCCGTAAAAAATATCCTCATCCAGATGGGCGAGGAGGCGACAGAGGAAAGCGCAAGCTATTTCCTCAACTACGTTGCGGATAAGGCGGCGCAGGATTCGGACGCAAAGTTCAGCCTGCAGGAGCTTGCCCAGAGCGCCGCAGGCGGCGCGTTCGGCGGTCTGGTGTTCGGCGCGGCGGGCGCGGTCACTTCTCGTGGTGTTTATGGCAGTCCGACGGAAAATCAGCTTACCAATCGTCCTATGGCTGAATATGAGGTACAAGCAGATACGCCATATCTGCAGGTGGAGCGGTTTACCGAACCGCTGACGCAGACGATGGTTAAAATTGATGAGCAAATGCGCAAGGCCGAGACTCTGCCGGAGGGAACCATCAAACAGCAGTATACTGCGGCCTTGCAGGAGGACGCCCAGCGCGTAAGCAAGCAGCTGTCTATTCTGGAGAATAACCGTGCTGAGCTTATGCAGGCGCGAAATATTGCCGAAAGATTTGGAGCAAAGTTTGAACTCGCAGACCTCGGCCCTGCGGGCGGTAAATATGAAAACGGTACAATTACAGTCAATCCGTATTCCTCGTCACCGGTGCGGCAGGTTCTGGTGCATGAATTAACGCACCATTTGGAGAACAGCGGCAGCTATAACGCATTGCAGGAGATGGCGCTGCATCTGTTCACGCAGGAACAGGGCGTTTCTGCGGATGTACTGCGCGATAATATCACTCGAATGTATGCAGAACAGGGTGTTACGCTTGACACACAAGCCGCAAACCGTGAACTGACGGCGGCATTCTGCGAAAAGCGGCTGTTTCAGGATGACGCCAGCATTCAGCGCCTGGCACAGACCGATGTATCGCTTTTCCAGCGGATTCGTCAGTGGATCGCAGATACAGTAATTCGCCTGCGAGGAACAAAGGAGCAGCAGCAGCTCCTGGAACTGCAGAGACGCTATGAAAAGGCTGCGCGTACGGTTGGCGCGGTGCAGGACAGAGGGGCACAGTATAAAATTGAAACACTGCCGGATGGAAAGCAATATGTTAAATCTGACCGGCAGGTTATCGAAGGTGATGATGCGTCTGCGTGGAGCAAACAGGCAGAACAGTTCATCAATGAAAAAATCCGCAATAATGCGGATTTGAGAGTATTCACAAAAGATGGATTTGCTATCGACATTACAGAACGTTCGGCATATAAATTATCCGACCCTCATGTGCAAAGCATTGAAAAGGTTGCGCGACCTATGCTTGGCCGCGAGGCGTTGAAAGCGAAAATGCAGGCGGCGGGTCATATTGATGAGCTTGCGGAAACGGCGCGTTGGTCGAAGTTTGCTCCCGACCGGAACGGCAAGCACGCTTACGACATTGGTGAGGACGGCTTCGATACCTTTACGACCTATTTTGAGGATTCGGACGGGCAGTATTACCGCGTAAGATTCACAGCGGGTGTCAATGAGGATATGGATACTGCGTACAGCATCGGACAAATGGATAAAAGAAACCATCCGAGCAGTGCGGGCTCTTCCTCCGCCCCCTTTGGGCGTGGCGCTCAAAATACTCGAATGGTTTATGATAACAGTATAACACCTGACGGCGCGAATGACAATACTTCCGGAACAAAATTCAAAGGTCTTGCGCTGCAAAGAGAATACCGTCAGGCGGTTGAAAGCGGCAATATGGAACGCGCGCGCGAAATTCTTGCAGAGAAAGCGGCAAGGCGTGGTTATTTGTCGTATGATACCACAGCGGATGCACAAAACCACATCATTCAGAATGCAAATCCTGTAGAGGACGATTACCATACATGGATTCGCAATGCAGGAGACGTTCATAGCTTTGCAGAAGTTCTGAATGATTCGGATTGGAATGGTATGGATTTCGACCCGGATTATACATGGGACATGGCACAGAAGGCGCTGCAAACAGGCGAAATTACGGTTTACAGCTCTTATCCGATTGGTACACTTGGCGGGTTTGTAACACCGAGCCGCATGGAGGCGGAAGGATATGCAGGCAACGGCGAGGTTTACAGCAAAACCGTAAACCTTGACGATATTGCATGGATTGACCCGACACAGGGGCAGTATGCACCGACGCAGAACGGCAGTATTTACAAGCAGGGTTCGCCTTATGCGAAAATACCGGATGTAACATATGACGATAACGGTAAATTGATTCCGCTGTCACAACGATATGATGACAGCCGCACAGATTCACGGTATACACTTGGCTTCACGCCGGAGCAGATCGCAAAGGGAACGGTTCCGCTGGCTGACGCGATGCAGTACGGCAAGACACCGGAGCAGGCGGTGATGGAGGCGAACGCTCGCGCTGAGGGGGAGAGGACGCGTAATGGATATGAAAAAAACAGAAAATCTTTCAGTAACCAGGCCGCACCCGAAACAACGAGTGCGCAAATGAACCTGTCCGCCGAAAGATTTTCTGCTAATGAGGGATCAAAGATCCCTATCGCGCCAAATGACGTTTCGGGTAGTACGCAAGGTACTGCGTCGATGATCCCTCAGGGCGAAACCATGTCGTTCATGACTGGGACCAAAATGGGCTACCCCAGCGACACAGTTTCGCCTGACGGAAGTGATATCCCTTCCGTTGGTAACAGTATATCCCCAAATGCGGAGAATGGCAATACATCCACTGAAAATGTTCCGCTGACTAACGCGATGCAGTACGGCAAGACGCCGGAACAGGCGGTGATGGAGGCGCGGACTCGCGCTGAGGGGGAGAGGGTACGGCAGGCAAGAGAGGAACAGGCGGCGGCAGAACAGCAGGAACGCCTTGATCGCATCACCAACGGCAAGAACCGCGACATTATGCAGCGTGTATACGAGGCACAAGAGCGCGCGGAACGCGTGGCAAGCCGCCATGCGCTGGAACGCGCAACGACCCGCGCGACAGCTTCAGACGCGGACAGCTACATTGACCATACGCAAGAGGATATTGCAATCGACCTTGTGAACAGCCTGGAAAGTGAACGCCGCTTTTTAACCAACCTGCGCAATGGCTGGCATTTGAGCGACGCCGAACTGGTAAATGCGGAACGCATGGCGGCGGGACGCGGTCCTGTAACCGAGATGGACAGCCACCGCTACGAACTGGTAGAGACCTACGCCCGCGCTATGCGGCAGTACAACGAGGATATGCAGCCGTATTACGCATTTCAGCGCGGCCTTGATGATGCGCGCCTGAGACGCGCAACCGAACTTATCAAGGATTCGGACAACTGGAAGGATTCACGCGGCAACCTTGGTTTGCAGATCCACACGCCGGAGCGCGTGCTGCGCAAGGTTATGGGCGATACCGCTGAAACAGAGGCTATTTATCAGGCATATTTCGCACCGGTACTCAAGCATGACGCGGAGGCTATCCGCTGGGAGAATACCCAGCGCGAACGGCTGAAAGGCATTATGGAGGGCCTGTCGCACGAGGACAGTGTGTATATTCACATGAAGAACCGTGCAGAACTCTCTCCGAAGAACGAAGCCATGCAGAAGCAGCTTTCGGATTATGTGAAGGAGAACAAGAGCAAAATCCATTTCAAGCAGGCAGAGAGTGCTATGCAGAAGCTGTATGAAATGACAAGCGAAATGCATCCGCAGGTCAGCGAGGCCGGTGTGCGCAACGGCTATGCGCCGCTGGAATTTCGACAGAAATACATCCCGAGCCTTACACCGACCAAGGAAGGCAAGTGGTACAACCGCATTCTGCGTAAGGTGGGCGTGGAAACCATGATGGACGAGCTGCCGACCGAGATTGCGGGACGAACCGAAGACCGCAGACCGGGCAGACAGTACGCCGGATTCTACAACCAGCGCGAGGGCATCAACACCGAGTTTGACGCATTTAAGGCGATGGATAACTATATCAGCGGCGCGAGCAACGCTATTTTCCACACGGATGATATTCAGAACCTGCGTGTACTGGAGGACGCTATTCGCAGCAAATACAGCGATGAAGGCAGCCGTGCGGAACTTGAAGCCATTCGCAAAGACCCGGATATCAATATTGAGGACAAGGAACAGAAGATCAGCAAGATTTGGGAACGCAACTCCGGCACGCTGCCGAGCTTCCCAAGCTGGATCGCGGAGTACACCAACATTCTGGCGGGCAAGAAATCCCGCACAGACCGCAGCGCGGAACAGATGTTCGGACGCGGCCTGTACCGCGCCATGAGCGATATTGAGGGCAAGGTTGCGGCAAACATGGTAGGCGGCAACCTCTCGACCGCGATCTCTAACTTTATTCCGCTGGCCCAGGGTTCGGGCGAGGTGCGTTATTCGAGCATGATGCGTGCAATGCTGGATTACGGCGCAGACCTCGCCAAAAAAAATCCGGCATTTCATGAGGATTCGGACTTCCTGACCAATCGCCGGGGCAGCGAACGTGTTATCAAGACGAAACTGCAGAAAGCCTCGGATGCGGCCGGGTGGACGATGAACGCAATCGACAATCTATCCAGCGAGGTGATGGTGCGCGCACGCTATCTGGACAATGTGGAAAAGCGGCATATGAGCACCGAGGCGGCGCTGCAGGAGGCTGACCGCTGGGCGGCGGGACTGATCGGCGACCGCGCAAGAGGTGCAAAGCCGGTTATCATGGAGTCCAAGTCGCCGCTCATCAAGGCGTTCACCATGTTCCAGCTGGAGGTTATGAACCAGTACGACCACCTGTTCGGCGATATTCCGCACAACCTGCGGACGCAGGGCAGGAGCAAGGCGCAGATCGCGGCAGGCACAGCGGCGGCGCTGCTGCAGGTATTTGTTATGTCCCACCTGTTCAACGATGCGCGCGAAAAGCTGACCGGTTCGCGCGGTGCGTTCGACCCAATCGAGATGGTGAACGACTTTGTAGGCCGCCTGACCGGCTACGCACTGCCGAACATCTTTGACCTGCTGGGCGAAATGATGGGAGACGGTATTGACGAGGATGATTTCCGTGCGGAAAAGTCGGAAACGGCATGGGACAATGTAACAGCAACCGCACAGGATATTGCATCTAATATTCCGTTTGTTTCCGGTCCGCTCGGATCGTTGGCAGGTGCAGGCAACTCTCGTCTGCCGATTCAGTCGGTTATTCCGAGTATCGCCAATATTGCGACTGCGCAAGGCGAGGATGCACGCAGCATGGCAGTGATTAAGGAGCTGAGCAAGCCGCTTTACGGCTTCCTGCTGCCGTTCGGCGGCCTGCAGGCGAAAAAGACCGTGGAGGGCGCGGCAACTATGTTTGCGGGCGGCAGCTACTCGTATGACAAGAAGGGCGAGAAAATCCTGCAGTTCCCGACCTACGGACAGAAACCGGCAGACTGGGCACAGGCGCTGCTGTTCGGCAAGAGCTCCAGCGATGAGGCCCGTGCATGGCGCGAGAGCGGCTATGAAACCCTGAACGCGGAGGAGACCAAGGTATTTGACACGCTTTCCAAGAGCGCAGACAACGATCCGGAAGCGCGCAAAAACATTTACGATGCGATCATGGCGCTGCATGATGTGCAGTCCGACACGGATGAGAACGGTCAGCTTCTCGACAACGAAGGCGAGAAAAAGCGCCGCATGCTGTTTGAGAACGACAAGCTGACGCAGAGCCAGAAAACCGCCATCGACCGCGATATCATCGTTAATACAGTGGGCGGCTCGACTGCGGATTACTCCGACCGGACTTCGTTCGAGATCAGCACCGAGGTACGCAAGAAGATGCAGGGCGCAGCTCACAAGGCGGCAGACGCCGGTCTTGCAGTAAGCACGTTTGCCAAGTATGACAATACGCTGAAGGAATTGACCGAGGGCACGGACGAAAACGGCGAGAAGCTGCACACGGAGGACGAGGCACGCGGTATGGTATTGGATGCCATCCAGCAGGACAGCAGCCTGACGGACGGTGAGAAGCAGACCCTTGCGGATTACCTGCTCGTTTCTTCCATGAGCGAAAAGGCGCGTGAGACGTGGAACGATGAAGTTAAGGGCAAGGTAAATGCAAGCGATTATGTACGGTTTAAGTCGGACGTAGCGGCGTATGAAGCGGAATTCGAGGGCACTGGCGCGGATCATGCCGCAAATGTGGCTAATATTCTGAACAGCTACACGAACCTGACGGATGAACAGAAATCCGTACTCATGAACACCTACAACGACACGGCAAAGAATGATGTATTCCACATTTCGGAGTATGAGAAGTCGCTGACGGACAACAGCTATTACAAATCGCTGAACGACAGCGAAAAGAGCAAGCTGCGGGCATACTGCAACGAGTATGAGCAGGCAATCAGCGCGGGCAAGGAGCTTTCCGGCTGGAAGGCCAAGGCTTACATGGCGAAGGAGGCCGGTATTGAGCCGGGCACCTATGCGCTGTTCCAGACGGCGCTTTCGCTTATCAATTCGGATGGCGGCAACGCTAAGAACGAGGAAATCACGCAGGCTGTTAAGTTGGTGCCCGGCCTGACGGATAGCCAGAAGGCTTATTTGTGGCAGGCGGCATATGGCAAGGAATCGACAAAGAGCAATCCGTGGGGCGGTGCAACCGTAACGAAGTATCAGAAGGGCGAGAACAAAGCAGTAAATCCGGTGGATGGCGGTACGCTGTCCGACGGGTTCGGCTGGCGCACTGCGCCGACTACAGGTGCATCGAACAATCACAAAGCAATTGACATTGCCGCACCGCAGGGAACACCGGTAAAGGCTGCTATGAGCGGCAAAATCGTTGGAATGAATAAATACGGCTACGGCAAAGACGAGTATGAGGGATACGGCGTATCGGTTACGGTTGACTGCGGAAACGGTATTACTATGGCATATCACCACATGGTTGACGGCAGCAATGCCAACCTGAACATCGGTGACGAAGTAAAGGCCGGTCAGCAGATCGGTCAGGTTGGTTCGACCGGTATTTCTACCGGCCCGCATCTGGATTTCCAGGTGGTCAAGGACGGCAAGTATGTTGACCCGAGAAATTATATTCCCGGTTATGGCGAGGGCACTTCTGAGACAATCTCGGCGGCACAGGCTGCGGTGGCGGCAAGTTCCGGCAAGAAGAGCGGAAAGAGTCATAAGAGCGGCGGCTCGGGGAAGTCGGGAGGAAGCTCCGGCGGACTTAAACAGCCCAAGAGGCTTAGCGGTTTGAAAGGATTGGGATTCTGATAAGAAAATGAGAAAGCGCCGTCGGTTGACGGCGCTTTTATTACACAGAAGATGGAAAGGCGGGTTCACGCGGCTTCACAGATGCAATGCCACCGGCATTGATCAGCTCCTGCGCATCGCGGGTGAGATACACGCGAATGTCACGCAGGCACTCCTTGCTGCGGCAGGAGTCGTAAACCTTTTTGGTGTGGACGCAGACCGCTTCGCGGAAGCCGCCTGCACTGTTGCCGTTATTGCCGCCGATCGGACCCGGGCAGCAAACTTTTTCAGCCATGTATATTACCTCCAAACAAAAATTGAAGCAACTTCAGTATCAATCTATTCGGAGATTTTCTGGGGTGTTACATTAAGAAGTCCCTCTGTACCTGCAATACAGGGGGACTTCCGTCAAAGAGGGATGGGGCTGCTTTATACGTCCATCCAGACGTGCGCACACAGGCCTCGACAAAGCGAACGCCGAGCACGCCGTCCTCCACGGTCGGGAAGGTGTCGGTCGTGTTCTCACGACCTGCCTTGCGGTCGGAGAGCACATTACAGAACGAACGGTAAATATTCGAGAACGCCTCGATAAAGCCTTCGTTATGGCCTGCACCGACGCGGGAAAGCAGCGTGCTGGCATCGAGCAGATAGTCTGCACCGGCGGACAGCCGCTGACTCGGCTGGCTGCGCGGCGTATAGATCAGGTGGTCGCAGTCGGTCGCGGTCCATTCGAGCGAGCCTTCGGTGCCGATGACGTAGATGCCGCTGTCGCACTCGTGTCCAATCGCAATCTGGGATGCCCAGAGCGTACCGGTTACGCCGCCCCCGAAGTCCATCAGCACGTTTACATTGGTATCGAGCGGCAGATCACGCGGATAGGTGTCCATCATCGCCTGCACGTGCTTGACGTGCAGGCCGGTAAACTGCGCCATCTGCTCTGCATGTGTGCCGAGATCGTTTGCACACAGCGAGGAACCGACCTTTTCCGGCTGAAAACGCCATGCCGAGGTGTCCACCTTGCCGTCAACCGCACCGGAAATGACCCAGTCCTCCGGATGCTGCACGCGGACGTGCAGAATATCGCCGATTACACCTGCGCGAATCATCTCACGCGCCTGACGGATGAGCGCATAGCCGGTTTACGAATACGTTATGCCGAACAGCAGACCGCGCTCCTCCGCAATGCGGGCAAGTTCCTCGGCTTCCACGGTGCGGAGCGCAAGCGGCTTGTCGCATATAACGTGGATGCCATGCTCAAGAAAGCACTTTGCGATCTCGTAATGCGTATCGTTTGCCGTCATGATGGAGACAAAATCAATACCGTCATCACGCGCGGACTCCTTGTCTGCCATTTCACGGAAATCTGCATATACGCGGCTGGTGTCGGGCAGATGATACGCCTCAGCGGTCGCGCGGTTTCTGTCCATGCTTCGGGAGAAGCAGCCGCTGACCAGCTCGGCGGAATCGTCCAGCATAGCGCCCCAGCGGTGGAATTTGCCGATGTACGAACCAAGCCCGCCGCCGATCATACCAAATTTCAGCTTCCGAGGTCTGCGATGCAATCATTGCATCCGCGATGCAGCAGGCTGCAAAGCCGTCCTTGTTGCCCGGACCTGCGGTCGGCTCAATGCTGCGCAGATGGTTGATCCAGTGCTGCAGCTCGTTATCATAAGCCTTCGGGAAACGCTTTGTCCAGTTGTCCATAATCTCGTTGTCAACCTTGAGACGCGAACGGACGATCGGTTCTGCGGGCAGCGGCAGACGGATCGTGCCCTTTTCGCATACAATTTCCATGCCGATCTTGTAGCCGTAATAGCTGTTGACCGAGCATTCTACGTCGATCAGGATGTTGCTCTCGGTTCACATGAGCGCCAGCTGCGGGTCGTTCAGACCGTCAGCTGCAAACTTCGTGTTGCGTGCCGCCAGCATTTGACCGCGGACAAGCTCCTCGCCGAACAGCCAGCGGAACTGGTCAATCTCTTGGATGAGCACGTTGGTCACCTGCATGGCGTTGGTAAATCCGGCTGCGATGCGCGGCGTGCGGCTGATGCAGTGCGCCATCAGCGGCTTGCCCAGCTCACCGTAATCCAGAATGGCCTTGATCTTGCAGTAATCCGGGTCATAGCGGCGCATAAAGCTGATCTGCACCAGATTCCTGCCGGCGGCCTGCTCATTGCGGACGATCTCGGCGCAGTCCGCCTTGGTGGTTGTCAGCGGCTTTTCGCAGAATACCGGCTTGCCGGCAGCGATGGCCTTGCTGGTTACCTCGGCATGAACGCCGTCCCATGCGGTGACAACAGCGCCGTCGATCTGCTTGGTCAGCCGCTTGAGCATAGCCGGGCATGCACTGGTAGCGTCTGTATTGGATAAGGTAATACAGGTGCTCCCGCGCAAACGGAGACGGAATGGTAAAGTCCACACGCGACGAGAGCAGCAGGCCTTTGTCGGGGGGGTTCACAGGCATCACCTCCGTGAGAGCATACAAAAATTGTAATGCAGATTTGCTCAAAGAGTAAGAGCCTATCCGGCGGATTGTCTGAAATGCACATGGAAAACGCAAACAGGGGAATTAACCCATCAAGTCCTCATCGGTGACGAAAAACTCGTTGTCGAGTTCCGCGCATCGGCGGTCAAGCTCCGAGGTCGTGCCGAGCGTGCGGCGCACTGCGTCGTACTCGGCTTTCGCGCGGTGGTTCATCTTGCCGGTACGCGTTGCGCGGATGAGCAGGTTCTTCGGGGTATCGAGCGGCGAAATATACTCAACGACAGAAACCTTGTAGCCTTCGGCTTCCAGCTTGAGCGCACGCATGCTGTCGGTCAGCACATCGTTGAAGCGCGCCTTGAATACGCCGAATTTGGTCAGCGGCTCGAGTCCGGGCATGGTGTACTGATCGAGCAGCTCCTTGTGGCAGCACGGCACGCACGCGATGTATTTCGCCTTGGCGCGGATAGCTGTGCCAAGAGCCAGATCGGTCGCAATGTCGCACGCGTGCAGCGAAATCACAGCGGTGACGTTTTTCGGCGGCTGGTACGTCCGCAGATCCGCGCAGATGAACGTCATATTGTGATAGCCGAGACGCTTGGCCATTGCACGGCTCTCATCGATAACGTGCTCCTTGATGTCCACGCCGATGACACGGCAGCGGCGATGCAGTACCTCGTGGATGTAGTAATTCATGACAAAGCTGAGGTAGGATTTGCCGCAGGCGCAGTCCAGCAGCACGATCTCGTCGCTGTCGTCCTGCTCAAACATGGGCGCAACTAGCTCAACGTAGTGGTCGATCTGATTGTACTTGCGGATCATGTCGTTTTTCAGCTTGCCGTCTGCGGTCAGGATGCCGATCTCGCGCAGCAGCGCCGCCGCCTGATCGACACGAATGAGGTACTGCCGGCCGCTGTCGAGCAGCGGATTGGCGGCAGCCGCCTTTTCCTCGGCGGTCGCTTCGCGCTCGGCCTGCTTCATCTGTACGCCGCGTGCCGTCACGGACAGCGTAACGACCGTGCTGCGCTCGGTATAGGTGAGCACGCTCTCGTCGTATTTCTCAGCCTGCTCGGCAAAGAAGGCGCAGAATTCAGCCGCGTCTACGCGGCGGTCGCTGCCCTGAAAATGCAGCGTGTAGTCCTCGTCTGCGCGGGACAGCTTTGCGTCAAATTTCTTTTTGCCAGAAACCAGAGTGCAGTCTGCCTGCACAAAAAAATCGCGGTTTTTGGTCAGCCGTGCTGAAATGCCTGCCAGCAGCAGCTTGAGCTTCGCGGAATCTCCCTTTTGCATGAATGTCACAACCTTTATTGTAATGTTTTTTGTTTTAGTATAGCACAACGGAAAGCATTTCCGCAATTCCAAAGTATAATTTGTGGAAACGAGTGAGATAATATTACCGAAATCACAAAAGGAGGTCATTCTCTATGAGTAACGATCGCTGCAACAAGTCTATCCACTGCACGGTGGAGCAGTGCGCAAACCATTGTCCGACCGCTTCTTACTGTGCGCTGGACAGCATTACCGTTGGCACGCACGAGGCTAATCCAACGGTGGATCAGTGCACCGATTAGCAGAATATGCGCAACATTACAAACAATAAACATGAACGAAACTATATATACATAATAAAGAACCGAGTTATAAAAGAGCCCGGTTCTTTCTGTTTTTTGTACAGAATTCGTAAAAAAATGGGGCGCAAACGCGCCCCAAAACTTACTTCATATCCTTAAACCGGTACAAGAACTGAACCATCTGCTCTCTCGTGCAGAAGCTCTTGTAGTTCTTATTGCCCTTATCATCGCCCTTAATCAGGCCGATGCCTTCAGCCCACTTACGAGCAGTCTCAGACCAAGAGCTCGGCTGCTGCTTAGCAAGACCGGCCAGATAAGTATCCATCATCTTGTTAAACTGTTCCTGAGTCACTTCTTCTTCCTCCTTTACCGGCACGTTGTAAGTGCCATTCATAGCCTTCACGATCAGCGGCTTCAAGTTCTTATCGTAGCTTGCGCGGGTGTTGCCGCCGAAGAAAGCGGTGCCCGGGCAAGTCTTGCAGGAACGCCCAGCGATATAAGTACCAAGCGGGCTGCCGCTATCCGTCCACCACGCATGATAGGTGATACCGGTCTCCGGCGAGAGCTTGAACTTCTTCAGAAGAGCCGCGGCCATGCGAACGATAACATCCTTCTGGGCAGCATTCATCTTGTCGCCACCAACGTCGAAGTTGCCAAGGTTCTCAATACAGATGCCGTTCGTGTTTGCTCCACGACAACCGGCCGGCGCGACGTTCATCGAACGACCAGTGCAGATCATACCATCAGGAAATACCGTGAAGTTCTGCGCAATGTCAGCGTAGCCTGCACTGTTCACATGATAGTCGCGCATGTTCTTCTGCAGCTGGAGGTGATTCGAGCCGTTGAACTGCTTATAGCAGGGAGACCAAGTGTGATGCTCCTGAATTACGGTGATCCTGCGAGTGACCTTCTGCTGGATCAGCCAAGTCTCAAACTCGCCAATCGTCATGAGCGTAAAGCCATACTGGGTCTTCATACGGTCTCTACCTCCTGTTCGGTCGTGCCATTTACAACCTTGGACATATCACAGAGACTGTCGATCATCTTGGACAGCGTATCCTCGTCTACAGGGTAATTGATGTAGTCAGCCGAAGCCTTAACCATAGCCATGACCCATTCTTTTCTGGTTGCGCCGTCGTCGAACTTCTTCTCTGCCTGTTCCATCAGGGACATAACGAGGCCGAGCAGGTTCGCCCAGTTCTTTTCTTTGGTCGCCGTCTTCACATACTCCACCAGCTTTACAGCAAGCGGGATGCAGGTTGCCAGACCGGTAAGAATAGCCACAATGAGCTGTACAATCTGGTTAGTATCCATGTTTTGCCTCCTTTCGGGCATAAAAAAAGACAATCCCGAAGGACTGTCGAAAATGCCATTTAATTGACTTTGCAGCATTGCGATGAGGTTGCGTAATGACAAGAATAAGCCGTCTGCTGGAACAGGCGGCTCGAGAATTGAGGGCGCAACCCCTCGGTTCAAAAGTATATGTGTGTTGTGGCAACCGTCGGGTTTCCACTTTTTTATTATACAATATTTCATGTAAAAAGTCAATCATTTGGCGTTAAAATATACTTAAAAGTTATCAGCAGTCGCGGTCGTCGTTCTCATATCCGAAGTCGGTATCTGTATAAGAAACTGGCGGCGCGATCTCAATTTTTTTAATGTTCTCCTTGCCGCTTTTGCTCTGATAGAAGCTGACGCTCGTACCATATGCCGCCCAGACAGCGGAAATAAAGGTCGTCAGATAGGGGAGAGACCCTGTGTAGTTCAACTCAATCGCCCGTCCGACAAAACCGAGAACCCTGTGCGACACATAAGCCACGAGCACGGTCTCAAACACCAGAATCAGCTTGGAGAACTCGAGCTTACGTTTCTTTCTTCTTTTGCGAGCCATGACAGCCCCTTTCACATTGTGTTTTATTGAAAATTGGTAAAGAAAAAGCCGGGAAGCCCCGGCTTATCTTTTAAGATGCTGTGCTCATCAGGATAACCACAACAGGGATGTCTACGGTCGGAACAGTGCCATCCGCAGTCATCGTCAGCGAATTTGCAGCCTGACCGGTAGCACGCAGAGATGCTTTCTTAGCAGCTTTCAAAGCGGCCGCCGAGATATTCTGCGTCAGACTGATCACGCCGTTCTGGCTGGCAGCCAATCCTTTAATCGTCAGAGCCTGCGTCTTATTGCTCCAAGCAGCCGCCGACAGGGTAGTAAACACCGCTTCTGTCTCATAACCGGGGGTGAGGTCAACCCATGCCCCGCCGGTATAACGCCACAGGTGAGCCGTTTCTTTCACGAAGTAGAAACGCTCCATCGGCGCAAGAATTGCTTGTCGAGCCGACTCGGTAGCTACATCAATGATGTCGGTCAGGTGCTTGCGAACCTTATCCTTGGTGTCGTAAAAGACATCGCCGGTGTCTGTGCAGATCAGATAACGTCCCGGCACAATCGGCACAGTGGTCGTATTCTGAGCCTTGCTGAGCACCGTCTCATAGGTTCGGAAGTAATAGCCCATTTCGCACCCCCTCCTTTATAAAGAATAGCCCCGCGAGAAGCGGGGCGGATAAACAACAGGGGAGATCAGAACGTGCCAACTTCCAGAGCGGTCTCAACAGCGGCAACGCGGCCGTCCATGGTGGTGTTCAGACCATCAGCGTAAGCCTTAGCGTTGGTCTCAGCGGTTGCAGCAGAGCCCTTAGCATCGTAGTTTACTGCCAGACCATCAGCGTAGGTCTTAGCAGAAGCCAGAGCGGTATCAGCAGCACCCTTTGCGTCATAGTTCTTAGCCAGACCATCAGCGTAGGTCTTAGCGTCAGCCAGAGCCTTAGCAACAGAACCAGCAACATCAGCGCCGCCGTTCAGAACGCCAACCTTGGACTCAAGGTCAGTAATGCGGGCAACAGCGGCAGTCAGGTCAGCAGCCTTTGCGTAGTCGCCGATCTTCAGGGCGTCGATAGCTGCGGTAACGTATGCAACAACGGTGGCCGGCTCATCGGTGCCGCCGATGCCCTTAACGATAGCCTCCAGAGCCTTGATAGCAGAGTTCATGGAAGCAGCGTCGGTCTTGTGGCCGGAAATCCAGTCAGCGATCTCCTTCAGGGTGTCGAAAGAAGCGTCAGCGCCGTCAACAATCTTTGCAACCTCCTCAGCTGCGATTGCGCGAGCAGACTTGGAAGCATCCTCGCCAACCAGAGTAGAAGCCTGAGCAGCAGCGTCGTTGATCTTCTTCTTCAGAGTGTCGCCGAGCTCGGTCTCGGTGACCTCGTCCTTCTTAGCCAGTGCGCCCAGAGCGCCGATGCCGCCGGTAACGAGGTTGTCAACGTAGTCCTTTACAGCCTTAGCGGTTGCAATCTGCTCGTCGGTTACGCCAGCCTCAATCGTGGTAACAGTCGGCTTGATGACAGTCTTCCATGCAGAACCGTCGTAAACCTCACCAAGACCGGAGGGCAGAATGTACAGAACGCCCTGTGCCGGGGTGGTCTCACGCTCAGGTACAAAGCGTACCGGTTCGGTGTACAGGTTCTGGCCGAAGTATACCTCATGGGTATCAGTGGTCAGATAGAATGCCTGCTCACGAACTGCAGGCAGGTTTACCTTCTTACCGCAAAATACAAGTTTAGTTGCCATAGTGTTTTCTTCCTTTCTTGCCGCACTTAGCGGCCATCATGATGTGAAAAGTGTGAAAATATTAGAAAAGGACGCCCGAGAGCGCCCGAATCTACTTTATTAGAAGCCGTTAACTTCAACCAGATCGTCAGCCGAAGCAATGCCCTGACCGCGTGGAATACCAAGATTCAGAACATAGTTCGGTGCTTCACCGGTAATATTGGCCGTCGCCTGCTCGTCAGGAGCCAACGTAGTCACCGTGCCGATGGTCAGATAAGCAGCCTGTCCATCTTCGCCGGTCTCGCCGCGAGGAAGACTGATTACCAGATGCGGATTCTCTGCGTCTCCGCTGACAGAAACGGTCGGAGCATCCGTAGGTTCGAGAGCTTTTACCTCAAAGGAAAGATTCGGCGTTGCGCCGGTCTCTCCCTTTTCACCCTGCGGGATGGAAAACTTCAGCTTTGCTTCATTTGCAGTGCCGACATTTTCAACCAAAGCAGGGGAGCCTGCAGCCACCGTTTCGGTCGATTCAACCTCAACGGTCGCGGCTTTGCCCTCTGGGCCAACTACTTTACCAAGAATAAGTTTCGCCATGCGCGTTCACCCCCTCAAATTTCCGCCACAAGATAACCATCTTCATTGATGGAAAGATTGGGCGCAGCTGTGTTGTCTGCATAATGCAGTTCGAGATATCCGTCAGGATTGACTTCAAAGCCGTACAAGCCCTCATGTGCAACAACGTCGCCCGGGTCGCCCTTCTCACCTTTAGGAATAGAGAAGTTCAGTGAAATATTGCCGTTTTCATCGACAGCCTTTTCAACAGAGGCTTCCTCATCAGGTTCTACCGATTTGGCCGTCGCGCCCATGTTTTCGATGGCGTTCTTGGCTTTTTCAGCCTCGGCAGCCGTGTTCTTAACCTTCTCATAGGTCTCGTTTACACGATGCTCAATCTGAGTAAACTCAGATGGAACCTCCGGCCACTGTGCTTCTCCGGCCATCGATTTCGGAATACGGATGGTGATGAGATTGGTATGACGAACTTCTTCGCCTTTGACGCCGCGGAGCTGAACTGAGTATTTGCCCGATTCGCCGACCCAGCCGCGTTCGAGGACTGCGCCGATCAGCTTGGGTTTCTTCTCTGGTTCGCCGTCCTCTTCCGGAAGGTCAGCCACAGCCGAGGCAGTATCTTCGATAGGCTCCATGAGTACGATGTTGAAATTGTCGCCGCACTGCACAAGCATGTGCCAGATGTAACCGTCCGGCAGATTGCCCGCCACCAGAATCGAGCGGGAGAGATGGTCATACTGCTGAGCAATCGTCCCAACAGGCTTGTCAAGATACCAATCGTCAAATGTAAAAACAGAGGAGTAGTATTCCATGCGTTACGCCTCCTTTCCCGATGAGTTCGGACATTTCGGACATTCTCTTACGATCAGTTCGGTCATCGCTGGCTGAACTACTGAGTGCATATATCCGTTGCCGCCGGCCTCTTCATAATCGCGGAACAGTCCCCAGAAGGCTTCAGCCTCCATCTGTGTCCATGACTTACTGGGGTTGGTTTCTTCGTTTGTGTAGTAACGGTAACTCTGAAGAAGCCTGTCGCGGAGCTTGTTGCACTCGCGGCGTTTATTTGTTTCTTCTACTGAGTCCAGTCTGGCTTGGTAGCGTTCCATTGTTTTGCGGATAGTCTGTATCTCGTTTTCCAGCGTTTGCTGTATCTTGATGCTCTGGGCGCGGTACTCAGGGTATTTATGCACAGCGTCAAGTGCTTCATTGATTCGCTGGTCGCGGGCTTTTTCAGCCTCGTAGCGTTCAATGAGAAAATCTCTGACCTTTTTGTAGATCAGATAAAGAAAAACGCCGGCGAGAACTAACTCGACGACGGTAGAAAGGGTGACTTGCCCAAATAGATTTATAAAATTATTAAGGCCGGTCATTACGCATCACGCTCATGGCGAGCCTCCTTTCTTTGCAAAATTTATTGACGTTAGGTGGATTCTATTGTATAATTTATACAATGAAGAAATGAGATGTGAGACCAAATGAATCTCAAAGATAAGCGCTTCGGTAGATGGATTGTGATTGCCCCTGCCGAGCCTAAAGGGCGCAAATCGCGCTGGTTATGTCGTTGCGATTGCGGTACGGAACGCATTGTCTATCAAGACTCCCTCGTTAGAGGGTTATCTTCTTCTTGTGGCTGTTATCGCCCCAACAGACGTCACAACCTTCTCGGCCAGCGTTTCGGCAAATGGACGGTTATAGCACCGGCAGAGAATTACCCGAGCACGAATAAACGGCGATGGTTATGCCGATGTGACTGCGGCAATGAGAAAGTCGTAAACCAAGAGGGTTTACTTCAAGGAACGAGCACTTCGTGTGGATGTGCTCTGCCCGAAAAACGCAGACGCGACATTACAGGCCAGAGATTTGGGTTGCTGACGGCTCTATATCCAGTAGGAAAGAAAGAGGGCAAAGGTAGCAACATCTACTGGCGCTTCCGATGCGACTGCGGAAAAGAGATAGACTATTCTTTAGGAACGATAGACCGAGCGGTAAAGAGAGGGGATATGCATATCTCCTGTGGAGATCAAAAAGTTCATAAACCGAAAACTTACCAAGAGGGGACGAGTTTGTCGGTCATCACTTCAAAGAAATTCTCATCAAACACCTCAGGAGTGAGGGGAGTTTCTTATAGAAGACGAGATGACAGTTGGGCAGCGTATATCACGTTCCAAGGGAAACGTAAATACCTTGGCCAATACAAGACTTTAGAAGCTGCCGCTGCAGCTCGGAAACGAGCAGAAAACGAACTATTTGCTCCGGTTATTGATGCTCACAAAAATATAGTAGATAAACTGCCTGTCCACAAAAGAAAAAAGACGAAGGAGTAACCCATGACCTACAAGAAACGCCTGCTGGCTGGTCTATTCTCGGCTTTAATATTCTGCAGCGGCTGTTCTAATCAGAAACCAGCTGAGCAGGATACAGCAGATGCCAACACAGATAACGCTGTTGTCGAGCAAACGCCCGCCAAAAGTGAAGAGCCGAAGACCAATCCGAATGCAATTCCTGCCGACCAGATTCCACTGGAGATGCAGAAGAACAATAACAGCAGTCTGCCTTTCGAAATCCACAATGGCTGGATTTACGGAGCCGTGTTCAAAAGCGGCTCGTCTGTTACTTTCCCTCTGGCAAAACGTCGTCTTGAAGAAACCGAGTGGACTTACATCAACGGGCAGGAGCCTTGTTATATCCGCGTAAAGGATGAATATCTATATGTTGGTTTCGTAGAAAACGATAAGTGTGCGCTCTATAAGATGAACCTGAGCGGGGACAACGTTAAGAAGATTACCAATCTTGACGCAAGAGGCTTGCAAATCTGCGGCGATACATTGTATATTGCGGCAGATGATGCCGATTATAAATATCAGTATCTGTATTCTTGCGATCTTGAAGGTGAGAATCTCAAAAAGGTTTTCGATAAGCCTGTTTATTATCCGTTTACGCCGGATGGCAACATTATATATTACCAAGACGATGCAGACGGAGAAACCATCCATAAGTGTGATTTGGCCGCAGGCACAGACGAACGTATCTCGTCCGAGTACGCGTATGCTCCTATCTTTGACGGAAAGGACACGCTGTATTACATCCATAACAGCCAATCTACAAGAAACGGCGTTGATGACGGAGATCTTGTCGCTCGCACCATTTCGACTGGGGAAGAGAAGGTATTGTACTCTGGCGTGTCAACCAATGGATTACAGTATGCACAAGGCACGCTGTATTTTTCTAACCTGAATGATGGGGATAGATTGTATTCTATCTCGACAACAGGAGAAAACATCTCGTTGATTGCAGATGACACAGGTGTTCACATCTTTAATGTATCCGGAGACAAACTGTTCTTTACATCACAAGATGAGAGTGGCAGCGTCTTAGGCATATATTGCACAAACCTCGACGGTAGCAATAAGATACTCATCGAATAAACTAAAGCACCCTTTTACAGGGTGCTTTTATTTGCATATGTTCCCTTCAGGTAGGCTTCGGCTATCTCATATTGACGCTGAAGCTCGCACAGGTGATCTTGAAGACGACGAAAGGAGTAGCTAGGAATTTCGTCGATGATAAAACCATTACTGCCCGTACCGGTCACCTTCTGACCCTTCGCATAAGCGATAGAGCCAGACTGCATGTCGGATGCGACAATAGTAGCGTCGTTAGTATCCACGTCGAGCTTGCGGATATTAAGCGACTTTACAGGTGTACTGCCGAGACAAAGTTTCAATATTGATCACCTCTTTCTTTTAAGCCCACTCATCGAAGGAATCTTTGAGGTAAGCAGCGACTTTACTCCCGAAAACTATAGCTACAAACTTACCATTGCCATAGCAAACCGATTGCCAGGTATACTTAATTGGTACCTTAACCTGAGTCCAGTTGATACCATCGGTAGAGTAAGCTGCGATATTGTTACTACTAGACATGGCTCCAAACTTGCCATTGCCATAGCATACCCAATGCCAGGCTGCAGAAATCGGCATCGTAGCCTGAGTCCAGTTGATACCATCGGTAGAGTAAGCTGCAATATTACCGGTCCTAGACACGGCTACAAACTTACCATTGCCATAACAAACCGAGAGCCAGGTTTTATTAGCCGGCAACGTAGTCAGAGTCCAGTTGATGCCGTCCTTCGAGTAAGCGGCGCGATCATCAGAACCACCAACAGCCACAAACTTACCCGCACCATAGCAAACTGAATACCACCAAACCTCATCCGAAATCGTAGTCTTAGTCCAGTTAATGCCATCAGTAGAATAAGCAGCGACACCCTCTACACCACTAGCTATCGCTACAAACTTACCTGCACCATAACAAACCGAGCCCCAGTCGTAACGACTATCAGGCATTGTAGTCTGAGTCCAGTTGATACCATCGGTAGAGTAAGCAGCGACATTATCACTGTTAGCCACAGCCACAAACTTACCCGCACCATAGCAAACCGAGTTTCCGATTCCACTAGCAGGCATTGTAGTCTGAGTCCAGTTGATGCCATCGGTAGAATAAGCAGCGATATTGCTGCTATAATTCACAGCCACAAACTTACCCGCACCATAGCAAACCGAAAACCAGCTCTCGCTAGCAGGCATGTCGGAACTTTCCCAACTCGGTTTCTCAACAGGCACTAGGGTACCAGTGACTTTCTCGCCCTTGACATACAGAGTCTTACCAGACAAAATCTGGTCAGCTGTCGCAGTGGCATCGGAGGTATCCACACCGGTCTGAATAGCAGCGATTCGCTCAGGGAAAGTCGACGCTTTAATAAGACCGGTCGAGCCTTCTTTAGCGCGAATGGCATCTGCAATAGATTTGAGATTGGTTTCTTGAATACTCAAAATGTCATACCTCCTTTTTATGCCCACTCATCGAAGGAATCTTTGAGGCAAGCAGCTATGTTACTACTGTTAGCCATAGCCACAAACTTGCCATTGCCATAGCAAACGGATTTCCAGCTCAGCTTATTCGGCATCGTAGTCTGAGTCCAGGTGATGCCATCAGTGGAGTAAGCGGCGATCGTACTGTTCATAGCCATAGCCACAAACTTACCATTGCCATAGCAAACGGATTGCCAGCTCAGCTTATTCGGCAGCGTAGTCTGAGTCCAGTTAACACCATCAGTAGAGTAAGCAGCGACATTACTGTTATAAGCCACAGCCACAAACTTACCTGCGCCATAGCAAACTAAATGCCAATATGTACTAGCCGGCAGCGTAGTCTGAGTCCAGTTAATACCATCAGTAGAGTAAGCGGCGATGTTGCCATTAAAAGCCACAGCCACAAACTTACCATTGCCATAGCAGACCGGTTGCCAAGTTGCACTAGTCGGCAACGTAGCCTGAGTCCAGTTAACACCATCCGTAGAGTAAGCGGCGATGTTGCTATACGAAGCCACAGCTACGAACTTACCGTTACCATAGCAAACTGAAGGCCAATCCTCACTAGCCGGCAATGTAGCCTGAGTCCACTTCGGTTTCTTGATGGTAACCAACATACCAGTAACTTTCTCGCCATTGGCATATCCGGTTTGTCCAGCAACAACATCACCCGCTGTTGCCGTCGCATCAGAGGTGTCAATACCGGTCTCGATAGCACTGATCTTACTTGCGAATTCCGACGCTTTGATGTTGCCGGTCTCGCCGGTTTTAGCTTTGATGGCGTCGGCGATAGCTTTAAAATTAGTCTCCTGAACGCCCATCAATAGCTCGCCTCCCAAGTGTTTTGAATGGCCGCCTGAATAGCAGAATCAACATATTTTTTGTCGGTAATATCATTGTCATGAGTAATGTCTTTTGTACGAGTCATCTGAACCGTACCATTGGCATCTGACACATAAAGATTAGTTGAACCCGCCGATAGTGTAAGATTGGGGTTATCAGAATTACTTGAATTACACAATACTGATACTGTTCCCGAAGCAAGTCCGGCTGTTTCATCATGTATCGACACTCTGCTGGAATTAGTAGAATTTCGGATAGCAGAGGTGTTACTTGGAGCGATAATGCTTCCTGTCATTATACCGCCTTTAAGAGGAAGATAGTTGGTATTGGCTTCGGAGATTGCATCATCAACATATTTTTTTGTGGTGACATCGCTGTTGTCAGAAATTGTACCTACTTGCTCTATTCTTACTGTGTTGGATTCGGCATTTAACTTCAAAGCAACTTGAGTATTATCAAGCGTCCCATTGTATCTGCGTAAATCTATGCCTGCACCATCCATTACAAGATGCTCCCCAGTAAGGTATCCCGGCCCCTTACCTACAACGGTGTGCATTTCAGTCGTACCCGTAGTAACATCTTTACCATCATCATATATATCAATATAAGTATAACCTGTCGGAGTTTCTAAGGCACTATATTTATTATAATTGTTGGTAACTACAATCGCACCAGTCATTTTCCCGCCTTCAAGCGGTAAATACTTTGCAAATTTATCCGCGTGCGCATTCTCATCAGAATCATGTCCGCTCACAGCGTTCGATACATCTTCTTCATTCGGAACCTGCGTATTTGTGCCATCAGCGTTGCCGGTATACAGCCGCTTTTCATCGGTTACATACGCAACCTTGCCCTCTTCCAGCGATGGCAAACCGGATTTAGGGCCAGTATAATCGACGGTGCTTTCGCCCGTCGGAAATGCCGAAATAATAGGCATATTTCTACCTCCTTAACCTAAAATAACAACCACAGCAGGAATATCCACCGTGGGCTTCTTGCCGTCGCAGTTCAGAGTAAGCAATCCATCAGCCTGCGCCGCAATCGAAAGCTGAGCCTTGCGGACAGCCGCACGCTGATCCGCCGTCGCGCCGCTTGCAATCGCAATAGAGCCATTGGTATCAGCCTTCAGATTTGCTATTGCAACCTGTTGCGAAAATGGCGCGGCGTCACCTGTCCAGCCATCAGCCGTCAGCGTAATTTCGACCGAACGGCTTTGCTCAGCCTTTCCGGAAAGGGCGGCGTCGATCTTCACCATATTGGAATTGGACTCGGACGCCATCTGTTCGCGCCAGTCCTTGAACTTAGTCCCTGCATCATCTGTGACGAACAGGTCGTAGTTAGGTGTTTTGCTCATCTCACACCGCCTTTCTTACAAAACCACATAATCTAAGTTGTCGAGCGTCATCGTGTCTATGTCAGCCAGAGATTCATCATCGACCTCGGATAGCAGCCGATATCTTCGGATGAACTCCTCAATCGCACAGCCAAGTACCATAACAGAAGCTAGCTCAGGAGAAGAACCAATCAACGCCGCGTCACACGCAGCCGCGATAACACTATCGGAATCAGCGTGTTCTCTCTTTTCGAGCAGAAAATGTCCGGCAGCCGTATTCTCTATCTGGACAGCATTTTCAAAGCCGCCGAGCGGAAAGTGTTCCTCAAGCTCGCCGAGTTTCGCTGTGATCTCCATGCCGGAGCTGCCGCCGGAGAAGTAGTTGTAGCACAGATTGGTAACTGCCGCAGAAACTACGGTTTGAGTCTCTGCGCCCACGGCATATGTCAATAAAAACTGAACCGGAAACGCGACCGGAATTACGGAAGTCTCAGTCTGCAGAAAACTATTCTTTGCTATTTCTACAACCGTAGAACCAAGAGCGAAAGAAGAAGCGCCGCCGCCCAGAGAGTAAAGAATCTCCACCTGCAGCGGTGCCGCGTAAGGCTCCATAGCTGTCATGCCGCCATCAGAAAAAAGCTGATAGCATAAACTTTGCAATTCTGCCTGAAAATGCAATGCGTTCTCGGCTTTGTCGAATTTGTAGCTCCAAGTCTGCTGAACTTCTGCGGAGAAGGGAAGTGCGCCGGTCGCTTTTTCAAACGCCTGCTTAATTTCCTGTGCGGTGGTCTGAATCTCCAAACCATTCTCCGTGCCGGAGAGCTTTTTACGAACTTCCATATTCAGCTTGTCTACCGCCAGAACAACAACGTCATCAGCCTGTTCGAAGGTCTCAGCGTGCAGCTCGGTCGGCTCGCTGTGAATCGCGAGCGCGTTAGGGAAGGAGCTCAGAATCTTGTGAGAGGTGAGTTCCGCTCTGCTGTCAATAACAAGCGCGTTCATGCCGCGTTCCATAACGTGCCGCAGGATCTGGTCAATCTCCGAATGGATAACCACGCCTTCATCTACAGAGAAAAGGCCGGTCAGATAAGTATCGACCACATGGCTGTCTACGATGATTGCGTCATATACCTCGTCGACATATTCACGGAAGGGGATAGAGGATATCGTCAGGTCACATTCAGTGTAACGAGACTTGGTGACCAGATCAATGTCGATCAGCCGGTCACGAAGATAGAGTTTATAATCCTTCATGCTTGTCCCCTTATCTTAAACTTAGGCGGTCGGGTTCTGAACGGACAGCTTGAGATAATTCTCCTTGATGGTCATGATGGTAGCCGTCTCGACCGTTCTCGGCGTAGTCAGTGCGCCGTACATCAGCAGATTGCCCGCGCCGGCCTCGTTGGAATCATATACAACAAAGTGGGTAACAGTGCCCCAGCCGTTGGTAGACTCATTGAAGTTGATTGCTTGCTGGTTGGTTACCAGACCGTCAACCGGCTCACCCAGACTGTTCAGCTCAACACGAGCGTAGCCTGCTGCAGTCTCCGGCTCCGTTACATTGCCGCCGGTCTCATTGGGCTCGGTCTTGCTCAGGCCGATGTAATACTTCGTCGGAATAGCCGGCGTCTCCTTGGAACGGAATACATTGCCCGCTACAAGGTTCAGAAAATACTTAGTATTCATGCCTTTTCTCCTTTACTTGATGATTGGTTTGTCAATATTGCGCGTCACATACATGATGCCCTGATAGGGAATGTCCACATCTCCCTCGGAGCCTTTGATCGTGACCTGATAAATAAATTTCCCCGCCAGATTGACCGTATCAGATGGCTCGAGCTCGACGCGAAGAATGTTGTCCGTCGCGTCGGTTTTGCTCTCGATGATATCCATCGTTTTGGTAATCAGCGGGGAAGATTTATTCAGATACTCAGCTACAGAAAAGTAGCCGGTGCAGCCTCTCATGCTGAGCGGGCGGCCGTTGTCCTCAAAGTAGGTATGGAACGCCAGCTGCTGTGTTGCACCGCCAACAAATGTGACGGTCGGCAGCTGATAGGGCGATTGGTCGCAAAGCGACATAAGTTCACCGCCTTTCTTAGTCCGCAGAGTTGTCCTCTTCTGCGAGTTTTGAGAGTTGCTGTGCGAGGTTTCGGCAGCGTGTCAACACTTCTGCCATGCGGATAGCATCATCGCCGCGGACTGAGATTTCCGCCAGACGATTGTGAATCTGCGCTACTTCCGCGAGAATTTCTTTTGTCATGTGTGCTCCTTTAGATTTGATCTATCCACTCATTCATACATCTGGCGAGCGTGGTAAAGTACCAAGCATACACAGTGTCGCCTGAGGCAACCTCGTTAATACCGGTAGAGTAACTGCGGCCGATATTATAGCGAAGTGAATTGAACCGGGTTGCGGTCAGCACCTTGTCAGAAGATGACATTTTGGTATCCGCGTATGATGCGTATTTGGTGCTCCAAGTAAGACCAGCCGCATTTTCAATTTCGATAACTTTGCTGCACATATCGTTCCACACAAGATATGAAAAATCCGAAGTGGAGCCATTATTGGTTAAAGCAGTATAAGCAGCTTTAGTTTGAGAAGCTGATGCAGTACCGTTGGATGAAGACCAGCTCCATGCAGAAACGAGTATCTTGTCTGTAGTAACTCTGTCACTCCAAGAATTACTCCACCCAGTCACAAGATCTTCAGCTTCAATCGAAACAGAATACCTTGTTCCGGGTTTCAAACCGGTTTTTGTCATCCATTTCGTTGTACCTGAAGACGGTACTCCGGCGAAAGTAAATGATGATACTTGGCTCCCAGCCACATAAAAAGTGACTCTCACCTTGTTGTTTGGGTAGTCGGTGTTGATACCAACCAATCGGGCAGAAATCGAGTCTGTGGTGCATTTGGTGTCAATATCGCCTCCAAAATCAACTTCTTCGGGGTCAGTTTTGAATTTAACTGCGGTAGCCCATTTCCCATTGATTCTGACGTTGGCCAGATAATTGGTTCCCGGCTCCAGTCCACCAATATCGGCTTCTGCGGATGTGCTGGACGCACTATCGTAGGCATATCCGGATACGTCACTGGAATCGCTTTGAAGACGAACGAAGAAATATAATTCGTCTCCGCTTTTAACTCCGGTTACGCGGACAGTAACACTGGTCGAGGTAATATTTCGAGCAGATACAGTTGCCAACGTATATCACCTCTTATCCAAATGTAGCCGTTGTGCTTAAAAGATCGATAACCTTCGACCCAGTGTCGATTCGAGCACTGCCTTTTGTCACATAGAGCGATACATCGCCACCCTGTAGACGAACGCCCGAGTCGGTTACAATAACGTATGGCGCTTGCATAATGCCGTTAGTGCAGGTTGCGCTAAGACCAACGCCCGGGGTTTCTCGTCCGTTGACATCTTCACCTGTCATCGCACCCATATAGCCGGTAACCGTGCTTGAAGACGACTTCGTTTGAAAGTAGCCATTTACCGTAATATTATTACCCTCGATGTTTGGAGATTTAATCGTGTTGCCGCTGATGAATGTTCCGGTAACACCGGAAATCTTTTTACCGTTGGCTAACGATGCAATAGCATCATTCGCATCATCAGCATCACTTTGAGCAGAATCGGCCGCCCTCTTAGCAGAGCTGGCTTTGCTCGATGCGGAATCTGCGGTATTTTGTGCGTTCTCGATTTTCTGGTCAATTTCATCGGTTCCGGTAACTGCACCCCAGCTGATGTTGCCGCTCTTAATAGTTACGTTGCCAGAACTATCTACTTGAAACGCTCCGTTGCCGATATTCAAGCTAACGCCTTCCAATGCTCCTCCAGTCTTCTCGTCAGACTTAATCGTGCCGGAAATCATACCGCCGTCAATCTTACCAGCCTTCAGCGTACCCGAGAAAGTGCCCGAAGCACCCTTCAGCTCGCCGGAGAACTCACCGCTCGTCGCAGTAATCTTGCCGGTAAACTCGCCGTCCTTGGCATAAACGGTGCCGTTGAAAATGCCGTCCTCGGCATATATATTGCCACGGAAATAAGCCTTGCCGTCATTGGCGTCGATGTAGAAGTTCGTACCCTTCGGGATCTTCAAGCCCTTCAGTGTGATATCGTCATCGAACACAATCTTGCCGTCCTCGTCGATAAACGAGGGAGTGACTGTCGTGCCGTTCGTTGTATACAGGTCTCCCTTGCCAGACGCAATTCCGTAGCGCGGATCGATTAAAATCTTTCCGCCGCCATCCTTTGCCAAAACAAAGGTAGAGTTATACAGCCAAGCGCCGGTAGCGTCAACCTTGAACTGCATCACGCCGTCATCGTTCGGAGCCTCGATTACCATACCGTTACTGATAAGCAGCTTACCGCCGAGGATGTCGGCATTTACGCCCCAATGGTCGCCCAGTTCATCAGTTGCAAAGTGCCCGATAGCAACTTTCGCGCTCTGGAACCCGTCGTCCGACATAGCAATCATGCCGTTAATAATGCGAATCTGGTACGGAGAGTCAGGCTCGCCGATATGCAGACCAGCACCGTCGATGCGGACACTCTGGTTCTTTGCGCCGATAATAGAATTGACCGCCGCGTCCAGAGAACTGTTCATGAACTCGGAAACCTTAGAAGCCTGATTCGCCGTCTGATTGTAGGTATACTTCGCCGCGTCAAAACTGCGGCTTGAAGAATAGCTGTTCTCAATCATCTCTTTCAGGTTCGCCACGTTATCGTGACGCTTGAACCTGTTGGAGAATGTGAGCGACAGCTTTTCCTGATCCTCAAAGTCGAGGTCGAATCCAATCAGAACAGGGGTGATAACCTCATCATTATGCAGACGCAGGTAAACACCTTTGCCGAGCTCCAGTCCTTTTCGGAACGGCTCGAACTCCTGCGCCCAGATGAAGTTGCCGGTTTCAACGCTGAACTCATAGGTCGGCGAAGCAACGTCGGCGAGCGTCTTGACCGCATGGTCGTAAAGCTCCATCTCGACGGAATACTTCTGATAGTCCGACACATTGGTTGTCATATAAAGGTCGGCCGCCGTGATATCAAACGACAGAGATGTACCCTCATAGGTGATAACCTCTTTGTCGTTTACCTCGTGAATGTCATTCTTGAGGTTGGACAGCGTGCCGGTCAGCGTAATCAGACCGCTCGGTGCGGTTTTTTCGCCGATTTTCATTTCACCGCAGTACAGGCTGAACACAAACTCGTCGCCGGCCTTGTGTTCCAGAGTACCACGGATAATTGCAACGGACATTTTGTTCGCCGCTGTTACCACGGCAGTGCCGCCAGCAATGGTGTACATCTTCTTCTTGATCTCGCCGCAGTCAACCTTCGCGAGGGTTGAATCAGAAATAGCAATCGCACCATTCGTCACCTTGGAGCTCTCACCGGTCACAGCGGTATCAACATCGGAAGCGACAAAGGTATCATCCGAAAGCGGCTGCTCGATAAAGTAGTGCCGCAACAAAGCATATTCGTCTGCGGTAAAGAAAGCCGTCAGCTTCAGCTCGTCATTCACGGCTTTGATTTGCGCCGGATAGGAGTCAGGATTGGAAGCGTCGAGCGTGGTCTTGATATCTGCTACCACAGTTTCTTGGTCGGCGACCTCTTTCTTTTTCTTCTCCATATTGGCGTTAATCTCGTCGAGCTTTTTCTGCTGCGAAGCCTTACCGTCCGCGGTCGTTTCCAGAGCCAGAGCCTGAATGGTTACAGACTGTTGGTTTGTCAAGTCGTCCAGTTCGGCTTTTCGGTCAACCAGTTTGGCTTGTTCGGAGAGAAGCCGTGCTGTTGCAGAAGCCCGCAGTCCGACCAATCCCTTGTAGTATTCCTGTCGGTTCAGCACACTTTTCTGCCACTCTGTCCATTTTTCTGCCAGAGCAGAGGGAATATCGCCATTCTCGATAAAGTACGAGATGTCGTAAATCCAGTTCGTACCAGTCGGGTTTACTTGTCGTATGTCAAGGTCGTCCGCGCCGCTTGGTGTCATAGCAGTTACTAACTCATCAGTCAGTTCTGTGATATCAAGGTCGGTCACGAGGTTGTCGAACCCGAGGTAAATCGGCAGGGCAGGCACATCATCGTCCGCATCATAAGCGTTGATCGTCTTATTGTACACGTCGAATACAACCACGCAGCGAAACGTATCCATTGCGTCATCATACAGAAAACTCAGCGCGTAGTCGTCATACTGGTCGAACGTGCGGTAACGTCCAATCAAAGACGGCGCAACATATCCTGCCTTCCAGCCCGGGGATACTTCCAGAATTCGACCCAGAATGGTATCATCCGGCGTCGCGGGATTCCAGAAGTTAAATGTGCCCTCCTCGAGGAAGAACTGCTTGTTCTCCAGCTTCTTCTCCAGAGAGTAGCCGGTCACCGACTTAATCTCTTCGATACCGTCACCGGAAATTTCCGGCTTCATCAGCAGAAAGATGCCGTAGTGCTCGGTGCGAATCACCTTGTAGCCGACTACTTTATCATAAAGCGGCGTCGGCACGCCGTCAGAATAGGCGGGCAGGTCAAAAGAGATTTCGCTTGTCTCGGAAAAGTTAACTGTGATTTTCAGATTCGCCACGTTGGGAAGCGTGCCAATCGTGCGCTCGTCAGCCGTTTGGAGCAGCAGGGTAGGCGGCTCCGGCCGACCAAATTTGTCAAAGGCGATTTGCGTATAATCGAGATACATACACAGACCTCCTTTATGCGCCCACGTTGTACAGCATTCTACCGCTGATTGTGAGCTTGCCGCTGCCAGTGATTTTCAGGTGATTATCACCGCGAACCAACCGGAAAAAATTCATATTGAACTTGTCATACAGGTTTGTATCGTGGGATTCGGTGATGATGCCGGCGTTGTTATCCACTGTAATGATAGAGTCAGCCGCGGGTACGCCCGTCAGCTTAAACTCACGTCCATTATCATCAGCGTTCACGATAGAGAAGTCGGCCGCCGTCGGTTCAATGGTCAGCACGGGTTTGATATACTCCCGAACAGAGCTGTTGTTCCGAAAGACGATTTCAGTTTCGCCGACTACTTCGTATGTCTCTGTAAAAGGGAAGCCGTAAGCGTAAGGGCAGTCGCAGGTGACCGTGGCCTCAAATGCGAATGGCAACCAGCCAACAGAGATTGGCTCAAGGTTTGTAATCAGGCAGCGATACTGATAGTCTTCCATGTCAGGCTGACAGATGGAGAGCCACTGGTATTCCTGATAACCAGTCAGCCAGAGTTGAACCTCTTGAAAATCGTAACGGTCAAGCGGCGTTTCTGAACCAAAGACAAGGTTGAACTCCAGAGGCTTCTCGTGGTAGTTTACGCCCTGATGAATTGGTTGAACGCGTCCGGTCGTTCTCGTTTCGATGATACTGGCTTCGTTACCGAACGCCGTGTCTTCGTTGCTTTTGCTGTCCAGATCACAGATAAAAAGGTTATATGCCAGAGACGACTCTCCGGCGAACGTGAATTCGTAGGTGTTAAACAGGTTAAGCACCTCCTATAGAAAGGCGCGGTATGGAAACATACCGCGCCGGCCATTATTTTTTGATTTTGAGAACTTCGATAATGTCGTTGACCATGCGGCGGGATACAGCTTCGTGCTGCTTAACCGTGTCGCCGTCTGCACCCTTGATGATTGTGTCGCCGAAGGTAACGTTCGTGATGTTCTCACGCGGAATTGTGATAACTTCACGGTTTACGCCGGAAACAGGCATCTGAGCGGTCTTGGACAGGTCGGGCAGGGCAGAAGCGGACAAACCGCTGGTAATAGCGGACATTACTTTGAGAATGGAGTCGAGCGACTGCTGTTTAGGCTTGTCGAGCACGATTTCGCCCTTCTGCAGAATCGCCATCATCTCGTCTTGGCGCAAGGTGGAAGCATCACCAACAACTCCGCCGGTGTGGTACTTCTCATAGAGCAAAGTGCCATCCGAAGCATACCATGTGCCATTTACGCGTTTTGGGTCCTCCCCGTACTGTCTTAAAGCATTGGAAAGCTGAAGGTTCGCTTCGTTAAGTTCCTTTTGTTTCGCCTCTGAAGCGCCGAACCAAGCAGCACTGTTCTTTTCCATCTGATCTACGATATATTTGATATGGTCTTCATTCGAAATATCAGCCTTTGAACTATCACCAAGAACGTTGGAACTGCCGGTCTTATTTGCATTCGTTCCGCCTGAACCAATCGCATCCAGCGCGGTGAGGTAGTCACCATACTGTTTAGCGGCGTCCAAAGCCTTACTCCAGCTCGTCTGCAGCTCCTTCGTGAGGTGCGAACCGTATTCCTCATTCCAAGTCTCGAGTGTGGTATACAGATTGTTCCAGTTTTCCTTGATGTACTTCCGAGCTGCGGCATCGAGCCGCTCGGCAGACTGGATGGACTCCTGCAGTTTCTTGATCTCGGCGTCCTTTTCCTTCTCGTAAGATTCCTGCATCTTGTCCAGATTGTCAGTCTGTTTATCGTAGGCATGATCTGCTTGATCCGAGGCGAGCTCCTTTTGGAGGTCAGCCAGCTGTTCCTCAAGATCTTTACGCTTTGCGATTGACTCGCGGCTGTCATCCAGAAACAGAGCGTTGATTTTCTCTTGGAGCTTTGCCATTTCCTTGACCTTGTCGGCTACCTCGTCCTGATAGTCGGCTTCGTCTTTGGTCAGTTGCAGGCTCTCTTTCTTCTTGTCGATGATTTCGCTATACTTGTCCTTCAGCTCTTCCAGAGCGTCAACTTGGCGGTCGATGTTGTCTTTGATCATTTCTTTGACGTAGTCGAAAATCTCGTCCACGCCGTCCTTCATATCATCAACGTCGATCCCGACGCCCTCCTGTACGTTGCTCAGGAGCTTACGACGCATATCGATCTGCGCAACAGCCTTCTGATAGCCTTCTTTAGTAAGGTCAAGCATAGCAAGCTGTGCGTAGACGGAACCCCATTGAACCTCAGTCAGGTCGGCCGTTGCGTTTAGCAGGTTGTTCAGCGAGACAACGTCATTCTCCTGCAAAGCCAGACGAAGACTCTCGACATAAGCTGCGGCACTTTCCAGTGCCAGCTGCTCATTCTTTGCTTTGATAACCTTCTTGATGGCTTCCTCGTTAATGGTCAGAAGCCCGTTCTCGTCTTGGAGATATCCCAGATACTCGGGGCCGAGCTTCATTATCTCTTGGAAAGTATCGACAGAGATAAACCCTCCATTTGTCGAATATTCCTTTGCGGCATCCTTAAACGTGTCGAGAACGTCCTGAATCGTATCAACAGAGTCGCTTGCCGCATCAACGATATCAGAGAGATAGTCGATAACTTTCTGCTTAACATCCTTAACAGCGTCTTCGTACTCCCACCACTGGTCGGAGAGGTCGGCCACTTCGTCACTGAGATCGGAATATCCCATGCCGCGGTAAAACTGCGCTTCCTTGTGCAGGTTCTTCTGAGCCTCGCGATAATGGTCAATGATGCCGTTGAGCGTAGACTCAATTGCATCGCCATCGATAGACGAGAAGATAGTATCAACAGTCTTGGTTTCGAAACTGTCTGCAATGCCGCTGAAGATACCGGCCAGAGGGTTGCCCTTCTTGGCAACACCGTTCAGGATATTCTGTGACAGCTTCGCCGAGTTGAAAATCTTACGCTGAGCACGAGTGAAGGAGCGCTCGAGCTTATCAGTATCGAGCAGACGGTCGAGGCTTCGCTCGGCCAGTTTAACAGCATTTTCATGTTCCGACGTGATCTTGTCGTACATGTCCTTCATCGTGTCGATGATGCTGTCTCTGGCCTCATACCACTTCTTTTGCATATCTCGAATCCATTCAGAGTCTTCAGCAGCGCCTTTCGCTCGGAATCGTTCTGCCGCTTTATGAGCCTCTTGTTGGATTTGCTTATAATATGCAACAATTTTATACGGGTCTTCGCGTTCTTCTTCGGCAATATAAATCTTATGTTCAAGTTTATCTAAGAGTTCCTGAACTTCTTCCTTCAGCTTGTCGAGTGCTTCCTTTTGAGCATCGGTTACTTTACTGGATTTAGAAGACTTATTCGACTTATTCGACTTTTTCGACTTTTTCGAGCTACTACCAGTCCAGTTATCGTACTTTCCGTCTGAACCATATTTCAGATTGTCCAGAGAACCAGTAGAATCCGCACCATCATAAGCCTGCCTCATGCCGCCGCGAATGAGACCGGCGGTCAGATTTGCGGGGACAATCGCGTCACCGGGCTTAGTATCAATGACTTCCATCCCGTGAAGACCGACAATCTTACTGTGTTTGCCATCTCGAGAAATCCACTGTTCAGGGCCAAGCTCACCGACAAGGGTCTTGCCGCCGACTGCGTTGCCGCCAGAGGCGTACTGGGTCATCTTACCAACGTGTCCGGTGAAGCCTTGACCTTTTTTACCTTTTCCTTTTTTATTGTCATTCTTGGTATTTCCTCCGCCTCCTATATTAAGGCCCGGAACGCTCGGCATACTACCAAGAGTAAAATTGACAGGATAGCTCATATTGCTAAATCTCGAGTTAGCATATGATTTAATATTCTCTACGGACATCATCGCTGGGAGTTCATTGATGTTAAGATCATACTTCTGAGCAAACAAAGCAACGAGATCTTGTGTACATTGCTGAACTTTACTTGTCTCAGAAACAGCTTGCTCTCCATTGACGGTAATATTATACTTATCGCCGTTAGCCAATGTTTTCCCGTTAAAATTTGCAAGGATGTTTCGTACATCAGCTTCGCTTATCTTGATGTTCTTGATTTCGCTTAATTTGCTTGCCAGAGCAGATATGTTGGTAATATCGATTGTCTTAACGCCATTAGAAAGCTCGCCAACCTTAGCGACGCCGCTGCCAAGACTCTTAAAAAATGTGTCTATCCCGGTATCACTGAAGTCGTTCTTCATAGCGATCGCCATAGAATTCCAAGCATCAGTATAATGCTCGATTTGAGCGGTGGACATCGCTGAGGGGTCGAGTGCAGTGTTCTTCGTCATTGCCTCAAGGCTTCGCTTTTGAGCTCCGGTCAATAAATCCCAAGCAGTTGTAGTCTCTTTGAGACCTTCTTTGGTTTTAGAAGTAGCAGAGGCAGTAGCGCTATTAAGCTGTTTAACGCCGTCTCCAACAGACGCGATATCCGTCTTAGCGGGATTTGAATAGGTGGATACCAGATCGAAGAATTGCTGGAGCGACGCTGTAGACATACCGAACAGATACGCCAACTGAGAGACATCATGCTGAGCCACTTGAATGCTTCCGTGCTGCCAATCTACGGTCATCAAACTATCGGCAAGTTTTTTGTTGTCAGCAGAAAGTGCATTGTACTTCTTATGAAGGGTATTAAATCCTCCAGTGAGGTCTTGACCAACTTTCTTCTCATCATTTCCGGTCAGGAAAAAGCCTTGGTTCTCCTTTATCCACTTTTTGGCTTCCTTGAGGTCTACGACTTTGCCAATCAGAAGCTCCATTTGGGTACGAGCGTCTTCAGTGTTAATTTGACCTTTTTTTACAGCCTTACTAAGAGAGTCATAAACTTCAACTATGCTCTCATGGGTTTCTGCGCCATTAACCGCATTAGCTGCCATCTTCTGACTATAATCAGTTAAATCTTGTGACACAGTGCGCAAAGCATCGGATTGACTCTGCATTTTCTTGTTGAATTCATCAAGAAATTCAGGAAGATGTCCAGAGTCACTGATTGCCTGAAGCTGAGTGAGATACGTCATAAGATTGTCGCCAGCATTCGAAAGAATCGTACTAAAAGCGCCCAGCTGATTATTCGTAAGAGATTCTAAATCGAAGTTAAAAGCATCCTTCAGATCCTTGCTTACTCCAGCAAGAGCTTTCGCCGCGTCTTGACTGCCACTTGCAAAATACGCCCAGAAATCTTGTGTAGATGCACCGGCTTCCTCACAGGCATTTTGGATGTCTTGAGCGGCTAATCCGAACGCTCCGTTGTCTCCCGAAAAATGCATAATCCGGCCAACTCGTTCGGCCGTTTCACCAATACCGGCTATGATATTACTGATCTGTTTACCATCAACTTGTGCGCCTTTGACGTCAAGGGCCATGATATTTTTGTAGATGTTCCCATCCATTCGAGAAGCTCTCTCGACAATATCATTAAGATAGGAATCTACAGTCCCTTGACTAAGAGGCTGCAATCCATTGTTGGTCTGGAGTAATGGGGTATACGCGATAGGAATTGAATTCTTACCGTATTCCCCTGATCCACCTATTACGGTAGATGTCTTCCCAACCATATCAGTTACAAAGTTGTCCCAGTCCTTGGCTTCATCCCCAAGCAAGCTCTGCAATTCGGACTTGTAATGAGTCAAATTCTCCTTTGTCCAAGTGATAGAGTCTCTCTTGCTCAGATCGACATTACCATACACCTGACGATTAACATCCGTTTTAGTAACACCATTCTCAGCCATATCTTTTTTCACAGCAACATACTGGTCATAAAGATCTTGGAACTTGGCTAATTTTTCCGAATCCACATCAATAAACTTTCCATCTGGAAAAATATCATTAAACCCATTTTGCATGGTAGTGTTAATGGTATTCTGGAGGTCTTGCGTGTTCTTCTGAAAATCAGAAATGCCGAGGACTTCACTGAAATCGATCTTAAAGTCTTCCATACCGGAAGGAAGAGCCTTTGATACAGCCGTCTGAAGTTTCTTTACAAGATTGCTTGCCTGCTGGTCATACTGTTTTGCCGTAAGATTTCCACTCTGACTGGTAAGGTTTTGGAATTCCTTAACTGCTTCGTTGCCCTCTTCGGTTGTGCTGATAACACGAAGCATCGCCTTAGTATACTCAAGAGGAATCTGTGTGTTGTTTCCGATATTACCAAAGGTAGAACCGTCAATACCCTTAATATACTGATCTAACAAGCCTTTCTGATCATTATTCAGATTGTAATAAGACTCATCTGCCTCGAGAGATGCCTGAAGCATACTTTTAAGGTTTTCACCAGTACCTTCTAAAGTATTGTTGGCAGCTTCCCACGAGCGCGAAATACTATCTCCTGACTTGACCAGATCGAGCGAAATTGCGTCAGCCTTAACAAGAGATGATAAAGTCTGTTGGAAAACATCCGAACTTGGATTCAGCGAAGAAGCGTGCGCTGCGATAAAATCGGTGAATGGAATAGAGTCAACAGCCATTCCGTTCGCCGCTTGCTGTTGTTTGAAATCGTCGAACGTCTGGCCGGAAATTCTCTCTAACGTCGCACGGAATTTGGCCGCCGCATCTTCATTACTATTTTCTACACCCTTGTAAGCGTCCTGAATGAAAGTAGTCATATTTCGACTTGCTTCATCAACGCCTCTTTTAGCATCAGAATACTCATTGCGGTAATCAATTACGGCAGCTTCGTAATTGCTTTTATGTCCTTTATTCTCCGATTTACCACCGTATACAGTCTCGTTTGCTTCATGCATACGCTGTTTCTTGAGTAATTCTATCGTTTGCTCAATCGCATTATTCTTGTCGATGATAGCCTGCGCTTCATCGTTATACCCTTGAATAAGAGCAGGGTTGATGTCAACCAACTGAGAAACAATATCTTGATACTCTTGATATTGATCGGTCGCCAGCGAAATATTCTTGCCGCTGTCACTTACGCCTCTTGAAAGTTCCTCAAAACGAGATTTGAGATCCTCAACAGTAGAAATGTTTTTGTCAATTTCTTCTCGGGTGTTCTGGTATTTGGATACAACGTTCTGAGTTACCTCAGCTGCGTCTTGAGCCGTCATAATCTGGTTGCGAACAATTTCGAATCCTTTTGAAATTGCCCAAACAGCAGCGGTAATAGCCGCCATGCTGCCAAGAGCAGAACCAATTCCGGCAAGCGTCGTTTTAATTCTCGCACCAACAGTATTAGCAGCGATTTGAGCCTGCGTAAATGCTTTCGCCTTGCTATTCAGAACATCATACTGTTCGCTTGCTGCATCGAGGGTCTTTGCAAATTCTCGAGCCTGAACAGAAGCACCGGTCATAGCGTTTTCGAAAGCAGCACCTTTCAGGTTTTGCTTACCTTTGATATATTTATCCAAGATATCATAGTCTTTGTTCGCTATATTTTTAGGCGCATTTATCCAGTTAGAAATTGATTTTCCCAGCCCACCATTTTTGAAAATAGAGAAGAACTTACTCAGACCACTTGCATTTTTGTCTGCGCTTCCCAGAATACTCTTGCCGCTCATATTCAGCAGTAGATTTGTAATTGGCGCGATTAAACCGGGAAGAGTTCCCAACTTGCTGATAAGCGTATTGAGGAAGCTAAGAATACCCGAGCCAAAATCAACCGTCCCTTTGACGAGTTCAGAATCGAGAATAGAAGTGCTCAAAGACTGAAAAGTAGCTTGGAACTGTTGCATTTTACCCTCGATAGAATCAAGGAATTTCGCGTTCTCGGCATCGGCTGAGCCAGTTGCTTTCTGTGCGGATTTCACAACATCTTCTGCCGTCTGGAACTGACTTATCAGCGCTGCAGTTGCATTAGCCTGACGTTTGCCAGAAATCTTTTCGAGCAATGCTCATTATATTCCGTGGGGACACAACTCCCACGAGCTGTCTAAAACAGCATCTCTGTGTTTCCACAGAAGTTTAGATCATTTCTTAATCGTACCTCTCGGTGACGACCACACCGTTTCCATTTAAGGGGTTCTCACCCACGCCTTTGTTTGCGCCGTACTTCTGTTGCTACTTACGCAGCCCTACATGGGAATGATCGTTTGACACACCTCTATTCGAGGCTTCGCGACCAAGCTACCATTGTCACTGCACTTAGGCTTTTGACCGTATGCAATCCTTACCGTTGTTTTACTTTCGTTACCGTCATGCCAGCTTATTTCATCCGCATTGTGGTGGTAAGGCTTTAGGTTTTACTGGTTTTAGATGTGTTATTTACGCACATTTCTGTACGCACAGGCAGCATTTGTTTGCCTGATCAACATCGCTAAGGTCATCATAAACGTTAGCAATCTCTTTCATGATCTGATAGGTACTCTTAAACTGAGTACCAGCTTCATCGCTCATGATATCGACTTTATTATTGGTTAAGGATTTAATCGTATCGCGTAAACTACTAACTGAGTTCGCCATTCCTTCAGTGTCGATCCCAGCTTGTTCCGCATCTTCCTTCGCGGCTCGAAGGTACATACTCAAAGTTTTAGCCCATGTCAATCTGTTACTTTCGGCGAATCGCCTACTGACCGCAAAAGCGGCGGCAAGGCCGTTAAACCTTGCTCTCGCGTTTCGTTGCTAGATTATAGCGCGAGTTCGGACTGTATCTTCACCCCGAAGCGGGGGAATGGCGAAGCCCCGCTTTTTACAAAGCGGGGCTTTACAGTCTCTACGGATTTTGAATTTTATTCAGGCTTAAAAATGAAAGGTTCATCATAGTCATAGTTTCCACCGTCGTCGAAATAAGATTGAAGTTGAAATTCTACGACATTATCTCTGTCTTCCCAATTCGAATCTTTATCGCTTACATATCCCCTTATGTCGAATGTTTGCCCGGGGGCAATCGTGCCAACGAAATTGCCCAATGCTAAAAGCACCGTTCCACCATCGCTTCTCACACAATTAACTACACAGCCCGGACTTTTCAATATATCGTCTGATACATTCTCAAACGTCAGAGTATATGTATAATCGGTTTCGTTAGAGTACACTTCATATTGTTTAGTGTAGGATTTCAATTTGAGAGGAAAATACGGCTTTTCAGGGTCTGGAGTTTCATCAGGAACACTTTCTGCGTCAGAATTCTGATTTTCGTCCATAGCCTCTTGTACCCGTTTATTTACTTCCTCTTCAAATTCCTGCTTCGACATCGTAACTGTATCTTCCGATTCTGAACTCGCGGATGATGTTTGACCTCCATGGTCATTCCCGCAAGAGCATAGAAGTCCCGCTATCAGAAACACAGATAAAAAGCAACTAAATCTCTTTTTCATTTTCATCCACTCCTTTACCTCAATTATACATTAAGATAGAAGAGAATGGAAGCTAAAATTCAATCTTTCCTCGGTCTGAACCGTCTCCGGCCTTTAACCGATATAGCCATTTGCTTGCTCGCGTATTACTACGCAGCTGGGCGCATGTATTCACCCACTGAATCTGGATCTTGCAGCACAGTGTTTGCGGCTGTTACAAGTCCAAGGCTTTCTTCAAGTGTATTTCCGCCAGCATGTAAAGCGGCGGCCGAACGAGTCATAGCTTCACCTAAGCCCTGACTCGAAATAGCAAAATTGTTGCCAATTTGGTTGAATTCATCCACTACATTGCCTACATCGTCGGGAGAAAGATGGAAGCCCTGCAGAGTAGAAACAAGCGACTGTGCCGCGTCCTCAATATTCGTGTACTCCGACACGTTCATATATTTGGTCGCCCAGTCGCCAAGATTGGAGGCATCCTCCAAATTAAATCCGAGTCGGCTAAACTCAGATGTTGCTCCAATTACATCCGTAATTGAAGCGCCGAGGCTCTTCGCGCGTTCACCAGCGCTGTCAAGATAATTAGCGTAATCCTGACTTGAACCTTCCGAAACCTTTTTCAGGTCGGTCATCGCCGTGTCAACGTCGACAACATTCTGGAGCGTCTGCTGTAAGCCGTTCTGCAATAAGTGCAGTCCTGCCATCGCAATAGCCGTGTTAAAGTGATCCTTGAACAGGCGAGTCAGTTTCTGCCCGACAGTTTCAGACGTAAACCCGAGTTCTTCCATACTGGAGCGAACCGCCGCGAGGTCTCTTTGAAGTCCCTCAACGCTGTCATCTTCGCCCGGGTTTCTCGCACGGCTCATAATGTTATGCAGTTCGTCTTGAAAATAAGAACCCGCCGCTTTTGGGTTATTTTTAAGCGTTTCGCTGGCCTGCCGATAAATGTTCGCCAAATGTTCCTGCGATCTCTGAGAACGAACGGTCGCAGTTTGCTTAGCATTAAACAAATCCGCCTGTGCGCTCGCGTCAGCCCACGCGGAACGGAGTCCATTCAGACCCTGCTCCAGCTCATAAGTGCCGGCCGCCGCATTCTGGAAAACAGATTTTGCATTCTCGAATGCCGTCCAGTCATAATTCTGCAGCGTCCCCTTATCTTTTAGGGCCTGAAGCTGCGTTATATATTTCTGTCCGGATGCCAAAGCACTATCAGCAACCGATTGGGAGTTCTGTCTGGACACTGTAGTCCACATTTTCTTGATGTTTTTCTCAAGCGCGTACTTCTCTGGCGTAAAATCCGCCATGCTCTTGTACTGTTTGAGCATCTTATCAAGACTGTCTACATTCTCCTTACCGAAAAGATTGCCCTGATTGAGCTTTCCAAACTTAGAGCGAATCTGCTGAACATCCAACATAGACCGCTCAGCCTTTTCTGCAGCCTTCAAATTGTTACGAGAGAACGCAATATTGGTCGCCTGTTGTGCCTCTTTCAGCGCGTTAACGCTTTCTACAGTTCCCTTGGTCGTTGACTCAAACTTCTTCATCGCGGTTTCAGCCGCCGAGATAGCCTTTGAATCGATAGGACTCGACATGTTCTTCAGATAAGACATCATCTGTCTCAAGCCGGTCGCCTGACGCTCCATTGTGCGCAACTGCCGTTCCGCAGCCTTCTCTGCATCTGTTTTGCCCGATGGGGAGCTCTTAGACGAGCTGCTCTTTGTGGTAGAGGAGCGGGTCGAAGCCGCAGAAGACTTAGCTTTGCCGGAGCCAGTCGTTCCAGTTCCAGCCGCCGAGATAGCCTTTTTAATCTGAGCAGTGATATTTGCAGTATCAACGTTTACTTTCAGCTTGGTTGAGGAAGCGTTTTTGATTGCTGAACTGATACTTTTCTGCAGAGCTGCAGCATCAACCTGAATCGGAAAATCCTTGTAGTTATTGAGGGCGCTTTCGAGTTTGTCAAAATTAGGGATAAGTTCGACAGTAACGCCTAAATCAGCCATAAATTCACCTTCCTTGTAGCAAAAAAGCCGCGGAAAGGCGCGGCTAAAATAGAAAAAGCACCACGTTTCCGTGGTGCTTGGGAATCTTCTTAAATTTTAGAACTGTTCTTTGGATATTTGATTTCAGCCCGCGAAATCTTCGTGGTGTCTAATACGATTTTTCGTGTATTATCTTCTTTGTAGTCAAACAACGGTTCATCTGTATGCGATTCATTACCGACAAATTTTTTATAGTTAGTCAAGACAATCCAACGATGTCCATCCTCACTCTTATGATCTTCGGTGAAATATCCTTGGTAAGAAATATCTGAATCGTCAAGATATACACGCAAAGTTGTACCTTTTTTGAAATCAGAAATCGCATACCATACATCTTCATCTAACGACTTGTAGAAAACTTTATCGAGCAGAAAAGCAACAAATCCGGAGTTGCGGACAATTCCGCCAAAGAACCCTAAAGCAAACGACACCGCTATGATAATCGGTATGCTGATATTAGGCCAAAACCAACGCAATCCAACCGTTAAAACATAACTCCAGATAACAGTATTTGCAGAGAAAAGTTCTCTGGGAGCTGAATATCGAGCCGTCAAACGATAGGCAACCATAAAAACAGTCGCCGGGATGAAATAAATCATTATCTGGTCGAGGTTATTGATAAGATATTCGATGTTCATAAACACTCCTGATTATTCGTCGGTAGGCTTGCGCCTTTTCCCGCTTCTGTCTGAATATAATAGCGGGATAGCCAATCGAGAATGGCTGCCAACGATTATTTTTCTTCGATTAAAACGATTAACTCGTCTGCGATTATTCTTACTGTTAGCCATTTCGACTTTCGTATTTTGTTGATACATAATATCTCCGCCAATCTTTATTTTGGAGACATTATACATCTTTCCGTTGAACTGCACCCCATTTGTTAGACAGTATGATATACTATCTAATAGATGGGGTGATTTATTATGTTGCGAGGAAAACCGAACAAACGGTACACGCCGGAATTCAAGAAGCTGGTCGTGGAAACCATGATGAAAGAAAAGCTAGGCTACCGCGAAACAGCGAGACGATTTGAAGTACGCGGTGCCCAGCAGATCATAAACTGGGAACGTATCTATCTAGCAGAAGGCCCAGAGGGATTGGCCATCGAACGACGCGGACACGGCAGCAGCAGGCCAAGGAAGCTGCCGAAAGAGGGCGAAGAAGATCTGCTGGCAGAAGTTCTGCGACTGCGTGCGGAGAATGAATACCTAAAAAACTTGCAAGCCTTGGTTTTGGAAGACGAGCGACGCCAGCACAAAAAACGCTGGTAGTTCAGAAGCTAAAGCATTACACAGTAAGATATTTAAATCCAAATTGTCAGTGTGGTGATTTTTAGAGTGGCAACTCCAATAAATTAAATATAGGCCACTTTCTTGTATCGCACAAAATTGGCAAAATCAGTGGTCGATTTTCAATGTATGCTTTGCCGAAATCGCTAATTGCCTCACGGCGGTTGGTCGGTTTTTGGGGTAGTTAATCTCATTTTTGTTTTTGTGCGTTTATTTGCAAAAAATTCATAAAATTGATTGCTAGATCTGTTGCTATTTTCGTTCGTCTTGTGTATACTATAAGTAGGAAAGCAGACGACATTCTGCTGGTGGGCTAGCACCTAAAATCCGATCTGATGCAGGACGTAAGAACCTGTGGTTGGCGGGCAACGATAAAACCCGAAAGCGATGCAGGGCGTAAGGACCTGTCGGTTGGCGGACAACGATAAAACTAGCCACAAGGGACATCGGACAGCACTGCGGTGTTGTAGGTGTCCCTTTCTTTTTGTAAAATATAGAATGCAACAGGTAGTTTATCATGACGAAAAAAGAAGCCTTGCAAATCGTTTTCTCCTGCGCAGCTTCCTATAAGGAAAACCTAGCGGGAAGAAGCCTTTTATTTGTTACGACTGACAAGCATAAGACCGTTCGGTGTCTGGAAGTTTCATTTGACGGCAGCAATTTTCTGCACATGACAGGCTTTAAGCTGAACAAGAAGGAAATCAGTGCAAACAACTTCTTTAGTATGTGCTGCGACAAGCGCTTGTCTGAGTCAGATTTTGAGTTTGCAGCAGACGGCACGACCGAAATGAAAATGCGCGTTCTTCCCGGATTGGTGCAGAAACATCTTTCTGCTAAGATGGTCGGTGATTACAATTTATCCCAGCCGAAATTATACACTGACAAGCTCGCCGGATCAGTTGGTGCTTGTATGGGCTTTGTCCGCAATGGCGGCAAGGGGCGTTTTGTTCCCAACACCGTATTGGAAGGCGATATCCGAAGCATGGTTAAAGGCAGCGCAGATAGAATCGTCATTACATATCGAAAGCAGCGCGGAGACGCGCTCTATACAGAAATCGTATACACAGCCAAAAAAATTGATTGGACGGCTCTTACCCTACCGGAAGAATACCAATATCTTCCCTTGCCATAGGCAGTCTTTAGAGGCGGTATTCTAATACAAAATTTTCGGTCATCAAATCAATGTTTTATAAAACAGCGGCCTTGTCTAAGCCTTTTTATAGGGTATCTTTTTTGTAACATAGAGACAAGGTCACTTGCGATTGCAAGTGACCTTGTCTGTTTATATGTTGCAGTCTTATGATACTGTTGTGCAACATACATTTGCCATATTAACAAACGCCGTCTTCATTCGGGAGAATTCCGAATGAAGGCGGCGTTGTTTCTGATATGCTATTTTACCCCTTCTCAAACTCCTTCGCCACATCCTGCAGCAGCTGTCTGATGGGCAGGTGCTGGGGGCAGACGCGCTCGCACTGGCCGCAGCGGATGCAGTCCGAGGCGCGGGAGCCGGGGCCGGTGTGGACATCCTCATAGTAGTAGTCCGCGTTCCAGTCGTGGTGGGTGTGCTTCGTGTTCATGATGGCAAACAGGTCGGGGATGGAGATATGCTTCGGGCAGCCGTCGGTGCAGTAGCGGCAGGACGTGCAGGGGATCAGATCCTGCTTGCGGAAGATCTCCACCACCTTGGAAACGGCGGTACGCTCGGCATTGTTCAGCGGCGTAAAGTCCTTCATGTAGCTCAGGTTGTCCTGCATCTGCTCCATGCTGCTCATGCCGGACAGCACCATCAGCATACCGGGGAAGCCCGCGGCAAACCGGATGGCATAGCTGGCGGGGCTGCCGCCGTGCAGGGCGTCCAGCACGGCTTTTGCGTCGTCGGGCAGGTTGACAAGGCTGCCGCCCTTGACCGGCTCCATGACCAGCACGGGCTTGCCATGCCTGCGGCAGACCTCATAGCACTTGCGGCTCTGGACGGCCACGTCGTCATAGTCCAGATAATTGAACTGGATCTGCACGACCTCGATGGCCGGATAGTCGGTCAGAATCTGCTCCAGCACGGCGGCGCGGTCATGGAACGAGATGCCCACATGGCGGACCTTGCCCTCGGCCTTGAGGGCGAAGGCCGTCTCATAGGCGCGGCAATCCCTGTAGTGCTGGTAGTTTGTCGTGCTCTGGGAGTGCATTAAATAAAAGTCAAAGTAATCCACGCCGCAGGCTGCAAGCTGACTCTCAAAGAACGGGCGGATGTCCTCTTCCTTTTTAAAATAGGACCCGCTCAGCTTGTTGGTCAGGACATAGTCCTCCCGCGGGTAACGGCTGGTCAGGCACTCCTTCAGGGCCAGCTCGCTCTTGCCCTGAAGGTAGCCGTGGGCCGTGTCAAAATAATTGAAGCCCTGCTCCAAAAAGCAGTCCACCATCTGTTTCGTCTGCTCTATATCGACGTCCTCGCCGATCATGGGCAGGCGCATACAGCCGAAGCCGAAATTTTTCCTGATCTTTTCCATTTGTAAATGCTCCTTTCGCAAGGTTTACCTTTCACGGATCTCTCCGGGGGAGTTTTTTCTCTTGGCCCCCTCTGCGAGGGTGACTCCCCACGGTGTGGGGAGATGTCGCGAAGCGACAGAGGGGCCCGGGCCCGAAGGGCTCCGCCCGCAGGCGGTGGGGGGAGAGAACCTTGCGGCAATCCGAAGCATTTCGGGCTATGGCAAGGTTCTCTCCCTCCGCCCCTACGGGGCACCTCCCTCGCAGAGGGAGGCATGAATCTTTACGCCAGCTCAAACATCCCGTGATACAGCTGGTAATACTCGCCCTTTTTGGCCAGCAGCTCGTCGTGGGTGCCGCGCTCAATGATATGGCCATGCTCCAGCACGATGATGGCGTCCGCGTTGCGCACCGTGGAAAGCCGGTGCGCGATGACAAACACCGTGCGGCCCTCCATCAGGCCGTCCATGCCCTTCTGGATCAGCGCCTCGGTGCGGGTGTCGATGCTCGACGTGGCCTCGTCCAGAATCAGCACCGGCGGGTCGGCGACGGCGGCGCGGGCGATGGCCAGCAGTTGGCGCTGTCCCTGGCTCAGGTTTGCGCCGTCGCTCGTCACCATCGTGTTGTAGCCCTGCGGCAGGCGGCGGATGAAGGAGTCGGCATTCGCAATTTTGGCCGCTTTTTCAATTTCCGCCTGCGTCGCGTCCAGCTTGCCGAAGCGGATGTTGTCCGCCACCGTGCCGGTGAACAGGTGGGTGTCCTGCAAGACGACGCCCAGCGAGCGGCGCAGGTCGTTTTTCTTGATGAGCCGCACATCCATGCCGTCGTAGGTGATGGACCCGCCCGACACCTCATAAAAGCGGTTGATGAGGTTGGTAATCGTGGTCTTGCCCGCGCCCGTGGAGCCGACAAAGGCAATTTTTTGCCCCGGCTTGGCGTAGAGCGAGAGGTTCTGCAGAATCATCCGGTCCGGCGTATAGCCAAAGCTGACGTCGTGGAACCGCACGTCGCCGTGCAGCGGCTCGAGCGGGACGTCGGGACGGCGGCGGTCACACCAGGCCCAGCGGCCCGTGCTCCCGGCGCACTCGGTCAGCGTACCATCGCTGTTTTCCCGCACGCTGACCAGCTCCACCGTGCCCTCGTCGATCTCCGGCTTTTCCTCCATGACCGTGAAGATACGCTCCGCACCCGCCAGCGCCGCCAGCAGGAAGTTGCCCTGCTGGGTCAGCTGGTTGATGGGCAGCGTCGTCTGGCGTACAAAGACCAGATAGCTGGCCAGGCTGCCGAGGTCGGACCAGCCCCACATGACCATGAGGCCGCCGACCACCGCAATGACCGCGTAGTTCAGGTAGCCGATGCTGACGACGGCGGGAATCATCGTGGCGGCGTAGCTCTGCGCGCCGGTGCCGGCCTCGCGCAGCTTTTCATTGCGGGCGGCAAAGGCGGCCATGTCGGCCTGCTGGTGGTTGAACACCTTGACGACCTTCTGCCCGGCGATCATCTCCTCCATGTAGGCGTCCAGCTCACCGAGGCTGGCCTGCTGGCGCGCATAAAAGGCGCGGCTGCGCTGTGTCGAGTAGTTGATATACCAGAACATGGCAATATAGCCAACGACCACCAGCAGCGAGAGCCGCCAGTTGAGGATGAACAGCAAAAGCAGCGTGCCTGCGACCTGAATAAAGGTCTGGATGACCACCGCAAAGCTGTTGTTCAGCGCGTCCGAGATCGTGTCCACGTCGTTCGTGAACAGGCTCATCAGATCGCCTTTGCGGTTCGTGTCAAAGTAGTGCAGCGGCAGCGTCTGCAAATGTGCGAACAGGTCGCGGCGGATGTCCTGCAAAATCTTCTGCGCGGCACGGACCATGAGTTGGGTGTAGCCCAAGGTAGACAGTGCGCCGACGATGTAGATGCCCGCGGTCAGCGCCACGACGCCGGCCAGATAGGCGGCGCTGCCGTTTTCCAGCACGCCGTTGACGATGGGGCGGATCATGTAGGTGCCAAGCAGCGCGGCCAGCGCACTGACCGCCGCCAGCAGGCCGACGACGCCCAGCATGATTTTGTGGCGGCCCAGATAGTCCATGAAGCGGCGCAGCGTGTGCCGCAGGTCCTGCGGGCGCTTACCGCCGAATGGCTTCGCCATCTGCGTCGCCCCCTTTCATCTGGGAATGGTAAATTTCCTGATAGATCGTATCTTTTGCCAGCAGTTCGTCATGCGTGCCCACGGCATGCAGCCGCCCGTCGTCCAGAATGACGATGAGGTCGGCGCTCTGCACCGACGTGATGCGCTGGGCAATGATGAGCTTGGTCACGCTGCCCAGTCCGGCCAGCGCATGGCGGATGCCCGACTCCGTCGCCGTGTCCACGGCGCTGGTGGAGTCGTCGAAAATCAGCACCTTCGGGTGCTTGAGCAGCGTCCGCGCGATGCAGAGGCGCTGCTTCTGCCCGCCCGAGACGTTGCACCCGCCTTGGCCCAGGTCCGTGTCAAGGCCGTCGGGCATCCGGGACAAAAATTCGTCCGCACGGGCGGCGCGGCAGGCGGCCCAGAGGTCGTCGTCCGTCGCGTCGGGATCGCCCCATTTCAGGTTGTCGCGGATCGTGCCGGAGAACAGCAGGTTCTTTTGCAGCACGATGCCGACGGCGTCCCGCAGGGCGTTCACGTCGTAGCCGCGGACGTCGCGCCCGCCGACCCGGACCGTGCCCTCGGTGGCGTCGTACAGGCGCGGAATGAGCTGGACGAGCGTCGTTTTGGCCGCGCCCGTGCCGCCGATGATGCCCACCGTCGCACCTGCCGGAATGTGGAGCGTGATGTCAGAGAGGGCATTTTTCTCCGCTTTGGCGTTGTATTTGAAGCTGACGTGGTCAAAGTCGATTTGGCCGTCGGGGATGGTGTCCACCGGCGCGGCGGCATTCGCAAGGTCGGGCGTCTCGGTCAGGACCTCACGGATGCGGCGGGCGCTGGCCAGCGAGCGGGACATCTGCAGAAAGACGCCGGAGAACATCATGACCGAGTTGAGCACCTGCAAAACATAGCTCAAAAACGCCGTCAGCTGGCCGACGGACATCGTGCCGACGAGGATATACTTGCCGCCGAACCAAAGGATGCAGACGATGGCCGTATACATGACGGTCTGGAACGCAGGCAGGTTGAGGACGGCATAGCGGAAGGTTTCCGTCGAAGCATCGCTCAATTCCGTGTTGACGGTGTCGAACTGGGCGTTCTCGTAGTCGCCGCGGACGAACGCCTTGATGGCGCGGATGGCGGTCAGGGACTCTTGGATGCGGCCATTCAGGTGATCCACGGCGCTCTGCTGGCGGCCATAGAGCGGGCCGACCTTTGTGACGATCCAGGCGAGGACGGCGGCCAGGATCGGCGTTGTGACGAGGAATACAATCGTCAGCCGCGGGCTGAGCACGCAGGCCATCGCCAGCCCCATGCAGAGCATGACCGGGCTGCGCACCAGCGGACGCAGACCGGCGTTGACGGCGTTGAGCATGACCGTGACGTCGGTGGTCATGCGGGTGACAAGGGACGCATCGGAGAAGCGGTCGAGGTTGGCGAAGTCGAATTTCTGCACGGCGGCATACTCCGCCATGCGCAGCTCTGCCGCGAACCCGTTTGCGAACCGCGCCGCGTACCGCGCATACAGCAGCCCCGTGATGAGCGCAAGCACCGCGCACAAAATCATCAGCCCGCCCTGCCGGAAGATGACGGCCATATTATGGGCGGGCACACCGTCATCCACGAGGGTGGACATCAGGACGGGGATGACCATTTCAAAGATACATTCAATAAAGATCAGCCCCACCGCCGCGAACAGATCGCGCCGGTACGGGCGGGCATAACGGAAGATTTTGCGCAGATCTTGCATGGGTGGCTCCTTGCGGTGGGGGTAGGATGGTTGTTAAGGGAGGTTTGCGGTGAATGTTGTAGGGGGCGGCGTCCCCGACGCCCCGCGGAGGGGTCAAGACCCCTCCCTACG